>JACCEC011739428.1_pt1 | contig 15761 bp, 14 predicted proteins | sample 7450121 | NCBI WGS metagenome assembly JACCEC01 (sample SAMN15323455, study PRJNA562643) | freshwater metagenome | isolation source: river surface water | place: USA:Blue River Watershed | collected 2017-08-18 | reverse complement strand
GGGTCAATTACAGCGGCCTCCCCGTTTGATTCGATGTAGTAGGCGCCTTGAGCCAAACACTTGGTGTACAGTTGTTGAATATTCATAGTAGATAATTGATTTCTTTTACAAAAATAGCGGTTGCCACCACCGAGAGGAATATGGCCAGTGATTTTTTCAATACTTCCGGTGTTTGGTTTTTAGACCAAACCCGTCCCGTTATCGCGCCGGCTGCCATCCAAATCATCCAAATGAAAATATTGATGTTCATTTGATGCCCGATGATCAATGGAGTAAGTCCTCCGAGGGTCCCATTGATGGTAATGATGAGCAGGCTTGCTCCAATGGCTTTTTGAATGGGGAATTGGGCTCCTTGATGCAATACAGGGACAATGATAAAACCGCCACCGGCTCCAAAAATTCCTGCCAAACTTCCCGTGAGCATTCCCCATCCCCATCCTTTGCTGCGGTTCCATACCGTTGTATTTTGGGCGAACGATTTTCTTGGCCAAGCATGCCAAGCAGAGAAAAAAATGATAGGGATGAATAGCAACATAATGAAATGGTCCAATTGCTCTACACCCTCCTTTGTTGCTAAAATATTTGTTTTTAAATACATCAAAAGCCATTTGGTCAGATAAATCATGAAAAGAGATCCACCGATGAAAGTGATTAAATCCTTGCTCCACCATTCTTTCCAAGAGGTCCTTTGAGATAGAAGGGTAATCATCGCTGAAACGCCCACCAAAGACATCGAAATGGGAGCTGCCTCGATGGATGAAAAGTTTTGGTGATACACCAATACCGGCAATATCAACAAACCTGCCCCTCCTCCGATGGCGCCCAAGATAAAACCAATGATAAGCAGAGCCGCAATGATCATGAGGCAAAGGAACGGCTAAATTTCAAAACCGTTTGTGAAAGATGTCACAGAGCGTTTTTATCTAGAAAAAACAAGTTCTGACGACCCTATCTTCTTTCCAGATTCAAAGACATAAATCCTGTAAGTACCCTTCTCTAATTTTCCTCCGGCGTTGCAGTAAATACAAACATCCGTATCCTGATTTTGATAATCAATTTCTCTTGCCGCGCTGTAGGGTTGATCTTTTCCATCCAAATTGGCATTACCCGATGCTCCGATGATAGCTCCTGATGGACCCACCACTTGCAGGTACAATTTTTTTACACCGCCTTTGACGATGGAATTTTGCCTAACGGTGAAACAAGATTTTATTTGAGTGGCCTGCGAAGCTCTCTCCACAGATTTTTCCCCTCCACGTGATTTCTCTTTTATACCTGTACTACTGAAGTTGGAGGCTGCCAATACTGACCCCTTGGATACAATCTCCTGAGTACTGGTCAACTCCTGAGCCAGTTGACTGGACTTGGATTCAGCTTGGTCGGCACGATAACTCTCATTTTGTTTTTCCACCATTAAACGGTCGTTCATTCGTTGTAATGAGTCTATGTCATGAATATACCCTTTCATGATTCTTCTCAATGTTGCCGTCTCATCGCGTAGCTTTTGGATGTCTACATCCTTATTTCTCGCGGCCTGCAACAAACCGGAAATTCTGTTGGCTTGCCATTGAATGCTATCACGCATTTGCGCATTATCCGTTTCCATTGAAGAGAAAGTTAGCTGCATCTGTTCCAACTCCATTTGAAGCCCATCGCGCTCATCCATGAGCGTCCCATTTTCTTTATCAACATATACAATCCTTTCCGTAAGTTCCTTCTTGGTAGTAAACAGTAAATAAGCCAAAAACAAGGAAAGCGCGGCAAATACGGAAATGAGTAAGATGTAAATTCGATTAGACATACCTTTTATTTTTTGCAAAATTACATTTTTTATAACTGAAAAGGAGAATGAATATTATATTTGCAGTCACAAGGTCCTGTGGCCGAGCGGCTAGGCAGAGCTCTGCAAAAGCTTGTACAGCGGTTCGAATCCGCTCGGGACCTCCAAAATCCTCCTTGTGAGGATTTTTTTATTATGGGATTTCTTCTGAAGATTCTTGTTCTTCCCGAAAAATCTCCTTCATTTTTTTACTACCGTTGTGGTAAATGGCACTTTCCTCTAAGGCAGGCATCATCATAAAAGACATTCGATATAAAGGTTCATACAGCCAAGAAGCTTGTTTTTGCTCTCGAGGCATCCATTCCACCTTTCCATTTATTTTTTCTCCCACCAGCAATAATATGCTAATGACCATCGCCGACTTGAATACAGCAAAAAACAAACCTGCAAGAGAATTTACCCTTCCTCCCCCCCCAGCTTTAATGGCAATGCTAGCCAGTTTAGCCAAGAAAAACAGCGCAATGGAGAGAATTCCCAGAATTATCAAGAACGTTTTTAATCCCGCGGCATTAGGGGGAGGCCCTCCCCATTTCTCAGCTACCCAATTGGACAAGTGAATGGATAGATAAATGGAAACAAAAATGAATAAGGTATAAAAGATTTCCATGATAAACCCATTGCGCCAACCACGCCAAGCGGCTAAACCTAGTAAAAGCACAATTACAATATCAAAGATGACGATCATGAGTGAAAAGTACACCAAATTACTGAACCCCTTCTTTACTTCCACAGAGTTTGTTCAAAGTCCGTTGTTAATTTTAACAGACGCATTACTTTTGCAAAAAAACAGATATGGAAAGTTTTGATGTTGTGGTTATTGGTTCCGGGCCCGGCGGATATGTTGCCGCCATCCGATGTGCTCAATTAGGGATGAAGGTGGCTTTGGTAGAGCGTTACAACAGTTTGGGGGGTACATGCTTGAACGTGGGCTGCATCCCCTCTAAGGCCTTGTTGGATTCCTCCGAGCATTTTCATCAAGCTACTCATCAATTTGCTGAACACGGAATAGAATTATCCAGCGCCCCGAAAGTGAATCTCAAAAAGATGATCGAAAGGAAGGCGGGGGTTGTTTCAGACACGGTAAAAGGAATCCAATATTTGATGAAGAAGAATAAAATTACGGTGATCCATGGTCATGGTAGTTTTGTAGATGCGCACACTATTTCCGTGAAAGATGAAAAGGGAATAGACAATTCAATAGGGGCAAAAAATGTGATCATTGCTACGGGTTCCAAACCGGCTTCTCTGCCCTTTATCAACATTGATAAAGAGAGAATCATCACCAGCACAGAGGCCTTAGAAATGAAAGAGGTGCCGAAACATTTAATCATTATTGGCGGAGGGGTTATTGGTTTGGAGTTAGGAAGCGTCTATGGAAGATTGGGCTCCAAAGTGAGTGTAGTAGAATTCATGGATGGAATTATCCCCACGATGGATAAATCTTTAGGAAAAGAACTACAAAAATCACTCAGCAAAGTGGGGTTTGAGTTTTATCTCTCCCACAAAGTGAAAGGGGTGGAGGCAAAAGGAAAAAAAGTAACAGTAAAAGCAGATAATGCCAAAGGAGAAGAGATAAGCTTGGAAGGAGATTATTGCCTTGTTTCAGTGGGAAGAAAACCTTACACAGAAGGACTGAATGCAGATAAGGCGGGCGTCCGATTGGACGAGAGAGGAAGAGTCATTACCAACGATCACCTCCAAACCAGCCAACCCCACATTTATGCGATTGGGGATGTTGTGAAAGGAGCCATGTTGGCCCATAAGGCAGAAGAGGAGGGTGTTTTTGTAGCCGAGTTATTAGCCGGACAAAAACCCCACATAAATCATCTCTTGATTCCCGGCGTTGTATACACTTGGCCAGAAGTAGCAGCCGTGGGCTACACAGAGGAGCAGCTGAAAGAGAGTGGTGTGGCGTATAAGGCGGGTAGTTTCCCATTCAAAGCCAGTGGAAGAGCCCGTGCGAGTATGGATACCGATGGTTTTATCAAAGTACTGGCGGATGCTAATACCGATGAGATTTTAGGCGTACACATGGTGGGCCCACGTTGCGCTGATTTGATCGCAGAAGCGGTATTGGCCATGGAGTTTAAGGCCAGCGCAGAGGACATCGCCAGAATTTGTCATGCTCATCCTACTTTCACAGAAAGCTTCAAGGAAGCCGCTTTGGACGCTACTGGTAAGCGGGCACTGCACATGTAATTTGAAAATTTACGATACAAAAAAGGCGATCCATGAGATCGCCTTTTGTTTTTTAATACAACCCGTATTATTTAGAAGGTTGTTGGATGCTTCTGAGCATTTCATCCGCATTAAATGCTTTTTCATTAATACCCATAAAAGTTCTGCGAATATTACCATTCCACAAATAATGTACCCCGGGCGTTTCTCCATCCGGACCGATCACTGTCCAAAAAGTGGGGATATCCATCACGGAGTAGGGGAATTTTTTTCCGGCAAAATCGAAGAATGCCGGGATTTTTTCCGCTTCTTCATCCATGAAGAAAATATACACCGGCGGGAAATCTTTGTTTTTACTCATTTGGGCTAATTCCTTAGCTGTCGCCTGACAATGGTCACAGCCAGGTGCGAAAAAGCAAATGATTGCCTTTCCCTGATCAATATTGACTTTTTTTCCATTGAATACAGCATATTTAGAAAACGGAGAGGTTGCTTTAGCTGGTCCTGGATCCACCACAACGTTTTCTGTAGGGGTAGGAATCGTAGTTTCTGCGGGAACAGCGGAGGTTAGAGTATCTATTGGGTTGTTTTGAACCAATAATGAATCTGGATTAATACTGGCATCCATTTCCGTTATCGTGGATTCTGCTTTGCAAGGACAAAAGGGAAAGGCGATAAATACAAATAGGGTAGAAGCTAACCAAATAATTAAAGGAATCGTGAAGCGGTGCTGAAACTCCTTTTCTATTGTGATTTTATATAGCCAAATCAAAAGCCCAATTGTGACAATGTTTTTGATAAAAGCTTCTAATGGAGTCATGGGAATCAACTGACCAAAGCAACCGCAATTACCATTCATTGCGCCATGTTTGACCATCTCAATACTCAAGTGCGTGCAGAACACGATCAATAACAAAATCGTAGCGGGAATGACAAATTTTTTCAAATAATGGGGCTGAAGAATGGCAACGGCTACCGCCAATTCAATTCCCAACATGATTCTGGCGAAATAAGGTGCAGAGCACCAATCCGCAATACCCAAATCGACCATTTGTTTTTCAAACCCCCAAATGGGATCCATTTTTGCCACAGCAGAAACCAAGAAAAGGAGGGAAATAAGGATTCTTAAAATCCACGCAATCGTATTCTTATTCATATTTTAAAATTTGCAACGCGACACTATAAAATCATGCCAAATAAAGCTTTCTATTTTACTTTTGGCGCCAATGCAAAGAAAAATATTTTTATTGCTTTTTGTTAGTTTTTTCCTTTTAAAAAATGCAAAGGGAAATAACGAGGTGCATTCTCCTTTACCGTCTTGGAGAAAGGCCGCATTTTCTCATCCAGAAAATGCTCGACGAGTAGCTATTTTACTCGATGCTTCTTTAGGTTTTTTTGGTGTGCACAGAATGTATCTTGGCACCAGTCCTAAAATCCCTGTCTTCTACACGCTTTCCATGGGCGGGGGCGGTGTTTTGTGGTTAGTTGATTTGGGAGTGCTCATTATGCATAAGGATATTTCTCCCTTTTTAAATAACCCTAAAATGTTAATGTGGTCGGAAAAAAGCCCTGCATCACTGCCTGCGATTAGCCAATAAAATCGGTGGGCCTCCATTAAAGGGGTTGTTATTCCCTCCTATCGATTTGGCATTTAATCCCGCGGCGCTGATTATGGCGCGTGCGCCGAATTTATTTCTGATGTCATCCAGCGCGGAGTACAGCTCTATGCGCTCTTCTGATTCGTCAAACAAATTGATTTGTTGCCCCCCACTCACGAGATGACTGAATTTTACCCCAATCAACCGAATGAGCATACGGCGATCAAACAGCTTATTGAATAATTCATGCACTTGAGGAATCAATACATGATCTGATGAGGTATAGGGAATCCTGGCTTGTACGGTATGGGTTTGAAAATCTGAATAACGGATTTTTACGGTCACGCAGGAAGTCAACTTGTGTCCTTGACGCAGTTGATAGGCGAGATTCTCCGTCATCGCCACCATTAGCCCTTTGAGCTTAGGGATGTCGGTAGTGTCTTGATCAAAGGTTCTTTCAGATGAAATGCTTTTTCTTTCTTGGTAAGGAATCACCGGAGTGGGATCATCGCCATTTGCTTTTTTCCAAATGATCAATCCATTTTCTCCTAACGCCGCTTGCATAAGGTCGGCTTCCATTTCTTGAATAGTACCAATTTTCTGAATTCCTAAATTGCGGAGGGTTTGGTAGGTTTTATCTCCCACCATGGGAATTTTCCGGATAGAAAGTGGTGCCAAGAATGGTTTTTCATTGCCTTGTTCTACCCACAGTTGGTTATTGGGTTTGGCTTCTCCGGTGGCTACCTTAGAGACCGTTTTGTTGATGGAAAGTCCAAATGAAATCGGCAGGCCCGTCTCTTTGATTACCCGCTGCCTGAGTTCTGCAGCAAAACGATAACAACCAAAAAACTGATCCATTCCACTGAGATCACAGTAAAATTCATCAATAGACGTTTTTTCAAAAACAGGCACGCTCCCTTGTACAATCTCACTAACCATGTATGAATACTTGAGATAATTATGAGAATTGCCTTTGATTATGATCGCCTCGGGGCATAATTGCTTGGCTAATTTCATGGGCATCGCAGAATGTACCCCAAATTTTCTGGCTTCATAGCTGCATGCCGCTACCACCCCTCTATCACTTGTTCCGCCCACCAAAATGGGTCTTCCATTGAGGCGGCTGTCCATCAACCGCTCCACGGACACGAAAAAAGTGTCCATGTCCATGTGCATGATCGAGCGCTCTTTTGACATATTGATTTTGCTTGTTACGAAAATAGGTTGAAAAAAAGGGATAATCGGAGATGTGGATATTTTTCTAAACTGTTGATGGTGAATGAAAATACTGAAAATCAGGAAGAAAAGAAAGTCTTTTTTATTGCTTATATTCGCTTTTTGAACTTTAGGAAATGAGTGAACAAATAAAAGTAGGTGTTTTAGGGGGAGGAAGTTGGGCTACCGCTTTGGTAAAGTTGTTGTGTTCCCCAAGTACAAAGGTGCATTGGTGGATGCGAAATGAGGAGGCGATTCAACATATTCAACAGTTTGGACACAACCCCAATTACATTCAGAGCATTGAATTTGACCTGGACCAATTGGTTGTTACCTCTGATTTACAACAGGTGGTAGATGCCTGTGATTATTTAGTAGTGGCCATTCCATCGGCGTTTTTACATGAAACCATGGATCATTACAAACCAATTGGTTTGGAAAAGAAAATCATTTTTTCCGCAGTCAAAGGAATTGTCAATGAGTTTGACGCCATCCCCGCCCGGTATTTTCATAAGCATTTTAATATTCCATATGAGCAAATTGGCATTATCTGTGGCCCTTGTCACGCAGAGGAAGTGGCGATGGAGAAGTTGTCTTATTTAACCATAGGAGCCATTGATATTCAACAAGCGGAAATCATGAGTCAACGACTGGCTTGTCGTTTTATCAAAACCACCACCACGGAGGATGTTTTTGGAGCAGAATTAGCCGCCATTTTGAAAAATGTCTATGCGGTAGCTTCGGGAATCTGCCATGGAATTGGCTTTGGTGACAATTTTCAGGCGGTGTTGGTATCCAATGCCATCCGAGAGATTGAGCGGTTTTTAGACTCTGTGCATGAGGTACATCGTGACGTTAAGTCATCTGCTTATTTGGGAGATTTGATGGTAACGGCCTATTCACCGTATTCTCGAAACAGAACCTTTGGAACCATGATAGGCAAAGGATACAGCGTGAAATGGGCTACCATAGAGATGAACATGGTTGCAGAGGGTTACTATGCTACGAAAGGGATCCATGCCATCAATCAAAAGTTTCAGGTGGATATTCCTGTGGCAGATGCCGTCTATCGCATTTTGTATGAAAAGGCCTCTCCTGCGATGGAAATGCGCAAGCTCACGGAACTTCTCAATTAAACTCTATGCTGCAACCAGAGGCGTTTAAAATTGTCTGATGATTATGCTTCTGAGATGGTTTTTTACGATATCGCTCACATTGTGGGGTCTGAAAAGCCATTTGCAAATTGTATTTACAGAGAACAATGGACAGTGGCCTCAAGAGGTTCTCATGATGTCTGAAGTCAAAGGAGGTCGCGCGTGGTTTTTAAAAGATGGTATTCGCTATCAGTTGTTTTCCAATGAAACTTTGGCGCAAATGCATCCGCAAAAAAGTGATGAGTCCGAGCATCCTGCTGTATTCAAATCCCATGTTTTTGATGTAAAATGGGAAGGTGGTAGCAGTACAATAGCCAATGGACGACACTCAAAGATTCATAAAAAACACTTCTACCTCAGCGGGGGAAAAGGGGAAAACGCATCGGTATTTGAGGAGTTTGAACAACCAATGGTATATCCCGGTGTTGATTTGCGTTGGAGAGGGGCAGGAAATGCTTTGAAGTATGAATGGGTGATACATCCCAATGTTCATCCCGCCATAATATCACAACAATACGACTCCTCCGTTCTTTTGAGCGTAGAAAGTGATGGTCTACATATTATCAATGAGACAGGTGAGATGATTGAAAAGCATCCTTACTGCTATCAAATTATCGAGGGAAAAGTAATTGAGGTTAGCTCCCAATTTATTTTATCCAACCAAAAAGTAAGCTATCAATTAGGAAATTATGATCCCCATTATGAACTCGTGATTGATCCGGAAATTATTTTCTCCACCTATGTGGGAGCCACTTCTTCCAATTTTGGATTCACCGCATGCAATGATTTGGATGGTAATTTGGTGAGTGGAGGAATCTGTTTTGGTCAAAACTATCCCACTACACTCGGAGCCATTAGCACCTCCTTTAATAGCACTGTGGGTAATTTTTATGACATTGTGATTTCTAAATTCAATCAGGATGGCTCCCAATTATTGTACAGCACCTTTCTCGGTGGCAGCAAACAAGAAACTCCGCACAGTATTGTTGTCAATAATGACAACGAGATAGTAGTGCTTTCGGTTACGGGGAGTGATGATTTACCTGTTACGCCAGGGTGTTATCAAACAGTTTTTGCAGGAGGGGTGGGCTTTGGAATGGCCGCCTTGTTTATCGGCACACATCCCAACGGAACTGATTTTGCCATCTCTAAAATAGGTATCAATGGCAACCTAGCGTCCTCTACTTTTGTTGGTTTAGATGCCAATGATGGCATCAATCGGGCCGCGGGACTGTTCTACAATTACGGGGATGTTTTTAGAGGAGAGATCAATGTAGATGACAACGATAATATTTATGTGGCCTCTGTGACGGAAGGTAATTTCCCAATTGCTGGGAGTCCTGCTCAATCAGTATTCGGTGGAGGGAGTTGCGATGGGGTTTTTTTTAAGCTAGACGGAAGCCTATCTAATCTTTTGTATAGCAGTTACTATGGCGGTTCAGAGGCCGATGCTTGTTATTCCATTCAGTTTGGCATTGATGGTTTTCCTATTATTTGCGGTGGAACTAAAAGCCCCGATTTTCCTCTTGCGGCAGGGGGAAATGACGCAAGTCACAACGGCGATGTGGATGGGTTTGTTTTGCGCATACACCCTTTTAGTTTTACTACTTTGAATGGAACTTTTATTGGAACTGGAGATTATGATCAAGCTTATTTTATTCAAACAGATTATAACAATAACATTTTTGTTTTGGGCCAAACAACAGGATCCATGCCCATCACAGCCGGCTGCTATGGACAAGCCAATAGTGGTTTGTTTGTCAAAAAATACAACGCCACTTTATCCAATTTGATTTGGAATACAACGATAGGGACAGGCAGCGGTGAGATCGATATTTCACCCACGGCGTTCTTGATCAGCGATTGTGAACAAATTTATTTCAGTGGTTGGGGAGGCGCTGTCAACCATTTGTGCGGAAATAATCCCTATAGTTGTTTGGCTGTGAATAGCACCACCAGCGGCTTACCGATTACGCCCGATGCCATGCAACCCGTTACCGATGGCAGTGATTTTTACTTATGCGTGTTATCCCCCAATGCTACGCAATTGGTGTATGGTTCTTATTACGGAGGGGCCAGTTCTTCCGAGCATGTGGATGGAGGAACTTCTCGATTCAATAAAAATGGTTTTGTTTATCAAGCTGTGTGCGCCGGCTGTTCAGGGGGTGATGATTTTCCCACTTCGCCCGGTGCCGTAAGCAATGTCAATCCGAGCACGGGTTGCAATATTGCGGTATTTAAATTTTCCTTGAGTCCTATTTATGCCGAAGCCAATCTCAACACACCTCCTCAAGTATGCGTGAATGAGGTGGTGTCTTTTAATAATCTCTCCACTGGGGCAACGCAGTATCAATGGTTTTTTGGTGATGGGGCAAACTCAACAGCATTCGAACCCAATCATCAATACACCGCACCGGGAGATTATATTGTCCAGTTGGTAGCTTCTGACAATGTACTCTGTTTATTAGGAGATACTGTAGAAATTCCCATCAGCATCATTCCTTTTCCTGATGTTGATGTGATGGCAGATCTCGGTATCTGTGAAGGCGATTCTATTCAACTAATGGCCACGTCCACGGACCCGGTATTGTGGTCGCCTGCTGAACTTTTAAATGACAACACAATCAATAATCCTTGGGCCCAACCTTCCACTACCACTACCTTCACAGCATCCACCCAAAATATCTGCGGCGCTGCAGAAGACGCGGTGGAGGTGACCGTGTACCCTGTTAATTTATCGGTCTCACCCGATCAGAGTATATGCGCAGGACAAAGCGTGGTTTTATCCGCCGATGGTGGGGTGAGTTATGTTTGGTCTCCCATCACAGGATTATCCGATCCTGGCATTTCCAACCCCGTTGCCTCACCCTCCAACACTACTGAATACATTGTTCAAATGATAACAGCCGACAATTGCGTTGCCATTGATACTATAACCATTGAGGTGTTCAATTCTATTCCCGGTCCAAATACCATTACCAATATCATAGCTTGCGCCGGAGAACCTCTGCAATTGATTGCGGAAAACGCGCTAACTTGGGAGTGGTCACCACCCGGGTTCTTTGTAGATAATACCCTTCAAAATCCGATTGTTTTTCCTACTTCAAGCATGGTTGTTACGGTGGCGATGACCAATGCCTGTGGATTCGGTACGGCGCAAATTCAGATTCAATATGAGCAACCAGAGGTGATATTAAATGGAGCGAACCAAGTGTGCTTTGGAGATAGCGTATGGGTAATAGCCAGTGGGGCGGACAGTTATGAATGGTCTCCGTTGGATTGGGTTGTATTAGAGAACAACCAAGAAGCGGTCATTCAACCCAATATATCAGGATATCTGATGGTAGAAGGCGAAGATGTTTTTGGTTGTTTGGATCAAGACTCTTTGTTTATAGAAGTTTTGCCACTTCCCTCCTTGTCATTGCCGGATAGTGTTTTTTTTGAGTACCCCGGAATGGCTTGGGTGACAGCCAACACCAATGTTACAGTTGGTCTTTGGGAACCCAATGAAAACATTTCATGTGATACCTGCCTTTCTATTTCGGCACAGCCCCCCTACCCCACTCAATACACGTTCATTATTTCCGATGCCGCTGGTTGCGGCGCAAGAGACAGTGTCTGGGTAATTCCCGAGTATGCCTGTTGGGTCCCTAATACCATTACACCCAATGGAGATGGGGTGAATGATGGATTTGTGGTGCAATCATTTCTACCCTTACAGCAATTCCAATTACAAGTATTTGATCGGTGGGGACAATTGGTTTTTGAAACTCTCCAACAAGATCGCGGGTGGGACGGCAGCTTCAGAGGATATTATGTTCCTCAAGATGTGTACACTTGGATATTGAAATTTGAAAACCAAGAAGGTCCTCAAATAAGAAAAGGACATGTGACGGTTTTGCGTTGATTGCGCTTATTTTTGGCAAAAATCTAGTAAATGAGTTACCAATTTATTTCCATAGAACAAGAAGGTCATATCGCCATTCTTACCATCCAACGTCCTGATCAGCTCAACGCTTTGAACAAATCCACCATAGAGGAGTTGAATGCGGCATTGAATCAATTGGATGTGGATGATACCGTCCGAGTAATCATCCTCACGGGATCAGGTACAAAAGCATTTGTTGCGGGAGCCGATATCAAGGAGTTTGCCGCGTTCAGTATTGAGCAAGGAGAAGCATTGAGCCGCGATGGACAAAGATTATTATTTGATCGAGTGGAGAACATGTCAAAACCGGTAATCGCAGCGGTCAATGGTTTTGCGCTGGGAGGTGGATTGGAGTTGGCGATGAGCTGCCATTTTAGATACGCTTCGGAAAATGCCAAATTGGGATTGCCCGAGGTTACTTTGGGAGTCATTCCTGGATATGGGGGCACACAGCGTCTGGCGCAGTTAGTAGGCAAAGGAAAAGCACTGGAGATGATTACCTCTGCCAATATGTTGAATGCACAAGAGGCGTTGCAATGGGGTTTGGTAAATTTGGTGGTTCCTCAAGAAGAGCTCTTGAATAAATGTAAAGAGATAGCACAAAAGATTTCTGGCAACTCTCCTCGCGCTATTACTGCCGCCATTACGTCCGTAAATGCCGGATATGCTCATGCCAAGGTTGGTATGGAAAGAGAGCAAAAAGAATTTGGGTTGTGTTTTGGTACAACAGATTTCAAAGAAGGTACCACGGCATTTATGGAAAAAAGAAAACCCTCTTTTACTGGAAAATGATTACAGTAGAGGTTATTAATCACTCTCCCTATCCATTGCCTCAATATGCCACAGAATGGTCGGCAGGAGTGGATGTTAGAGCGAATTTAGAAACTACCATTACCATACAAAGTTTAGAGCGAGTATTGGTTCCAACCGGCTTGTTTGTCGCTATCCCAAAAGGATTTGAAATTCAGATTCGTCCTAGAAGCGGTCTTGCGTTTAAGCATGGAATCACCGTGTTAAATTCACCCGGCACGATCGACGCGGACTACAGAGGAGAGATCAAAGTATTGTTGGTCAATTTAAGCAACACACCCTTTGTCATTGAACCCGGAGAGCGCATAGCGCAAATGGTATTGGCACAACATGCACAGTTGGACTGGCGTGAAGTAAGTGTTTTATCTGAGACAAACCGAGGAGCGGGTGGCTTTGGTAGCACAGGAAAGCAATAATTGCCTATCTTTATCCTATGCGATTTTTAGAACTAGATGCATTGAGAGGTATTGCCTCGTTGACGGTGCTGTTGTTTCACTTTACCCGGTTTTCGAGCGGTACAGCCCCTTTCAACTATAACATAGGATCAACAGGCGTGGATTTTTTCTTTATGTTGAGTGGATTTGTGATTTTGATGACTTTGGATAAAAAACCAAGTGTAGGTCAGTTCTTTTGGGGACGTATCACGCGCATTGTTCCTACTTATTGGGCTTGCGCAACAGTGACTTTGATTGCAATTTACATTCATGGCAATGTCGATGCCTGGGCTACTTTCCAGCAGTATTTATGGAATTTAACCATGATACAATCTTATTTAAGAGTTGAGAATTTAGATGGTCCTTATTGGACCTTGATCATCGAATGGTTGTTTTATGGGGTAATGGCGCTAGTTCTAGGATTAAGAGCGTTGAAATATATTGAGTGGATAATGCTCGCACTCTTGCTTTTATCGGGACTCTATGGCATTGATCAACTCAATGTTCATTTTCCTAAGTTGTATTATATACTAAAAATGTATGTCCCATTGATGAATCATATTCCTAGTTTTTTTGCAGGAATTTTGTTGTATCGAATCAAATTGACAGGAGGAAGGGCATGGCGGTATCCCTTATTTGTTTTGGCACTCATCATACAAACCACCTTGACCAATGAGACAGACAGGGCCATTCAGTTTGTTACACAAACCCAATACAACTGGGCCTTGCTCTCCTACGCGTTGATCATGGTGTTGTTTGTAGAAAATCAATTGGGCTTTTTGGCCAAGCCGTGGACATTGTTTTTGGGTAAAATATCCTATCCCCTGTTTTTGATTCACCAGTTTATTGGAACGGTGATGATGATTCCTTTCCTTACCTACGGATGGGGATGGAATTTTTTCCCTGCTTTCTTTGTTACTTTGGCTGTATGCATGGTTTTAGCCACGGGCATCCATTATTGGATAGAGATTCCTACTTATCAATGGCTAAGAAAAATAGCTGGGATGGAAAGTCACGGCTTGAGTCACAACACCAGGCAGAAAAGCCATTAATCATTAGGCACCATACCCGAGCTGATTGCGCATCCTAGACAAGGTTTTTTGCGCTACGGAGCGGGCTTTGTCAGCCCCGATGGATAACACTTCATTCAATTCATCTGGATGTGCCATCCAATGATCAAAGGCGGCTCTTTCTTTTTCAAAACGGGTCAGAATCGCTTGTAATAAATCTTTCTTAGCATGTCCCCAACCATAACCACCGGCTACTAGTTTTTGATTCAACTCATCCGCGGCGACATCACCCGAGATCAATCTAATGAGGGCAGAGATAACGTTGGCTGAAGGATCTTTGGGGTCTTCTAAGGCAGTGCTATCCGTGGCTATTTTTTTATTGATAACCTCTTTCAACTCCTTCTCGGGTAGAAAAATATTGATGAAATTATCATACGACTTGCTCATCTTTTGGCCGTCTGTTCCTGGGACATACATCGTATCCTTGTTCAATTTCACATCAGGCACCACCAATAACTCTCCGAAAACTCTATTCACTGCACTCGCGATGTCTCGGGTAATTTCCAAGTGTTGCACTTGATCTTTTCCTACCGGAACGATGTTGGCATCGTACAGTAAGATGTCTGCAGCCATTAACACGGGATAAGTAAAAAGTCCGGCGTTGACATCGGATAAACGATCACTTTTATCTTTAAAACTATGTGCATTGGCCAACATGGGGTAAGGAGTAACACAAGACAAATACCAAGTTAATTCCGTTACTTCAGGAATATCACTTTGTCTGTAAAACACGGTTTTTTCGACGTCCAATCCCATCGCCAACCAAGTAGCGGCCACAGCCAGGGTATTGGAGCGCATTTTCTCGGCATCCTTGATTTGGGTCAAAGAGTGAAAGTCAGCAATAAAAAGAAAAGACTCATTTTGCGCATCCTTGCTCATTTCAATAGCGGGCAGAATAGCGCCTAAAATATTTCCCAAATGAGGGACGTTGGTGCTTTGGATACCGGTTAAAATTCTTGACATAATGCAAAGATAATGGAGGGTGCTACTTTTAGCGTGGAATGTAAAAAGTCTTGTTATCTTAGCGCCATGGGATTTGCATTTGGAAAAAAGAATTACATCATCCTCGCAGCAGGATTGTTATTGTTGATCATCGGCTATTTATTGATGAGCGGGGGAGCCGCCACCAGTGCGGAGGAGTTCAATGCAGAAGAATTATTCAGTGCGCGTAGAATCACCTTAGCTCCTATGGTAGTTTTGTTGGGGTATGTGGTAGTAGGAGTGGCCATTATGTACCGAGAGAAGAAATAATTTTTTGTTTTTTCTATCATGACTCTTCTTCAAGCCATCATCATTGCCATCGTGGAAGGCATTACTGAGTTTTTGCCCATCAGCAGCACAGGGCATATGATTATTGCGCAAGCATTGCTCGGTGTGGAGCCCAATCAATTTGTAAAGGCCTTTACGGTGATCATTCAGTTTGGTGCCATCACGAGCGTTTTGTTTTTGTATTGGAAGCGTTTTTTTCAAAGTATTGACTTTTATTACAAATTATTCGTGGCCTTTATTCCTGCAGCGGTGATGGGATCGTTGT
>JACCEC011260512.1_pt1 | contig 15764 bp, 17 predicted proteins | sample 7450121 | NCBI WGS metagenome assembly JACCEC01 (sample SAMN15323455, study PRJNA562643) | freshwater metagenome | isolation source: river surface water | place: USA:Blue River Watershed | collected 2017-08-18 | reverse complement strand
GTCTCGTGATTCGAGATGATGCAGGGGATGTCGATATCGAGTTCTTTGGATTGCCAGCGCGCCAGCAGATCGTAAAGACAATGTTCCTGTTTGGAGACCAGAATCACCACGCGCTTGCGCTTGGCGGAATCCGAGATCTTCCAGGTCATGTTGAATTCGTCGGCGACCGGCTTGAAGGCAGCACGCAGACCGTCCAGATCAAACGGCAATGAGTCGGCCTTGATCTCGAGGCGCATGAAGTAGGCGGCAATGCCTTCGTCGTTGGGCGGCTCGGAATGCAGCGTGGTTTCAAGAATCCAGCCGCCGTGCTGGGCAAAGAAGCCGGAGACAGCCGCCACAATGCCTACCCGATCCGGGCAGGAGGCGGTGAGTGTGTAGAAACGTTCGCGATGCATGCGCCGACCCAACCTGCTTAGATGCGTGCCGAAGCGCTGCGGATGGCATCGTTCAGTTCGCTGTAGTTCATGGTCACCGGGAATTGCGGGAATTCACGGATCACGTTTTCTGGTGGGTGGAACAGAATGCCGGCGTGGGCTTCGCCCAGCATGGCCGTATCGTTGTACGAGTCACCGGCGGCGACGACCTTGAAGTTCAGACCCTTGAAGGCCTTCACGGCAGCGCGCTTCTGATCGGGCATGCGCAGGTGGTAATTAACCAGCATGCCTTCGGCATCGGCTTCCAGCTTGTGGCAGAAAAGCGCCGGCATATTCAGCTGATTCATCAGCGGCATGGCGAATTCGTAGAAGGTATCCGACAGAATGATCACCTGAAAATCTTGACGCAGCTGGTCGAGGAAGTCTTTAGCGCCCGGCATCGGGCCCATTTCGGCGATGACTTTCTGGATGTCCGGCAGGCCGAGCTTGTGCTCGCGCAGGATGTCCAGGCGATACTTCATCAGCTTGTCGTAATCGGGCTCGTCGCGCGTCGTGCGGCGCAGTGCATCAATGCCCGTGCGGTTGGCGAATTCGATCCAGATTTCCGGAACAAGAACACCTTCAAGATCAAGACAGACGATTTGCACGGCGGGACTCCCGATGAAAAAGAGAAATAGTTAAGGGGTAAATTTTACCCGATCACGCCCACCTGCCCTACAATGCTGGGCGCATGAACCGATTTTATTCCACTTCGTTCCGGATTCTCCTGGGGTTTTGCTCCGGGTGGGTGTTGTGTTTGCCTGTGATGGCGGCACCACCCGCACCGGTATTTGATCCAGCCGTGCTGGAAGCCCGGGATCAGGAAGCCAAAGCCCTCAAGAACGAAGGCAAAGAGATTCGAGCGAATGCCGATCAGCAGCTGGAAGTGGATACCTGGAACTGCTACAGCAAGATTCTGGTGAACCGTTGTATCGATCAGGCGCGTGATCGGCGGTATCAAGAGCGGGAAAAAGCGCGGGCGGTCGAAGCGCAAGCCGCCGTGATTGATCGTGAAGTGCGCGAGCGCCGCCTGATTAATCAGCTGGCGAATCCGCCAGAAGAATTACGTCAGCCGAATCCACCGGCCGGTTCGATCAAGAAGGCGATCGACGAGGGCAAGACGGTGAAGCAGGTGGAGCAGGAACGCAAAATCCGCGATGCGGAGCAGTCGGCGACGCCGCTGAAGTCGGATGCGGAGATTCAGGCAGCCTCTGCCGAGCGTGATCGTAAGGCGGCGGAGAAACGCGCGAAGCGCGAAGCGGCTGAGCAGCAACGGGCGGCTGAGAAGGCTGCGTACGAAGCGCAGCAGGCCATTAAGAATCAAAAGCCCTAGCGTTGTCGTTGCGCCTTGAGCATGGGGTACAGACCCGGTGCTCATGGGGCGCGAGCGCCCAAATCGCACCAGATCTGCACCCCACACTCAGGCGATTAGGCTCTTAGGGGCGCACTGTTTCTTGCTTTTATAAAACTTGAGGCGCATTTATAGCAGGGGTACGGTGACGGTTTGGCCCGATTTGGGAGCCTGCGACCCATGAGGGCCGGGCCGTTGCCGTGACCCTGTCTAAAGCAAGTGTTTAATTAACGCCCTGGCTGAGCAAGTAGTCTTCGTAATTGCCCTGGAAGTCCACCACCGTGTGATCTGCCTTGATTTCAATGATGCGCGTGGCCAGTGAAGACACAAACTCGCGGTCATGCGAAATGAAGATCAACGTGCCCGGGAACAGATCCAGCGCCGTGTTCAGCGATTCAATTGATTCCATGTCCAGGTGATTGGATGGTTCATCCATCAGCAAGACATTCGGGTGCAACAGCATTAAGCGACCAAACAGCATGCGGCCCTGTTCACCACCGGAGATAACCTTAACGGGCTTCTTGACGTCGTCGCCCGAGAAAAGCAGACGGCCCAGCGTGCCACGAATCAAGGTTTCTACATCCGAACCTTCGTAACCGCCGGCGCGCACATAACCCGAGATCCAGTCGGTTAGGTTTGTATCCGATGCAAAGTCCGCGGCGTGATCCTGGGCGAAATAGCCGAGCTTGGCTTTTTCGGCCCACTTGATGGTGCCTGCGGTTGGCGTCAGCTCACCCTGCAACAGCTTGAGTAGCGTGGTTTTACCCACACCGTTTTCACCAATAATGGCGATCTTTTCACCGGCGTTCACCGTCAGCGATAGCTTGCTGAGCAAGGGTTCGTTATCTGCGTAGGCGAAACCGAGATTGTCGATTTCAACGGCCTGACGGTGCAGCTTGTCCTTGTCGTCGTATTCAAAGCGGATCCACGGATACTGGCGCGACGATGGCTTGACGTCTTCTGGTTTCAGTTTGTCGATCAGCTTCATACGGCTGGTCGCCTGTTTCGCCTTGGAGGCGTTGGCCGAGAAGCGGCGGACGAAGGTCTGCAGTTCGGCGATACGTTCTTTGGCCTTGGCATTGGCGTTCGACTGACGCTCGCGGGCCTGCGTCGAGGCTTCCATAAAGTCGTCGTAGTTACCGGCGTAAGTGGTGATCTTGCCGTAGTCCAGATCGGCCATGTGCGTGCACACCTGATTCAGGAAGTGACGGTCATGGGAGATGATGATCATGGTGGCATTGCGCTCGTTGAGCACGTCTTCGAGCCAGCGGATGGTGTTGATATCCAGGTTATTGGTCGGCTCGTCGAGCAGCAGAATGTCCGGGTTGGCAAACAGTGCCTGAGCCAGCAGCACACGCAGCTTCCAGCCAGGCGCCACTTCGCGCATCGGGCCATTGTGTTTGTCGATGGGGATACCCACGCCAAGTAGTAACTCACCTGCGCGCGATTCGGCCGTGTAGCCGTCGTATTCGGCAAACTTCACTTCCAGCTCGGCCGCCTTCATGTAGTCGTCTTCGGTCGCTTCCGGGTTGGCGTAAATAGCATCACGCTCCTGCATGCAGGCCCACATTTCTTCATGACCCTGCAGCACCACGTCCAGCACGCGCTGGTCTTCGTAGGCAAACTGATCCTGCCTCAGGTAAGCCATGCGCTCGTTGACGTCTTTGCTGACGTTGCCGGCAGAAGACTCCAATGCACCGCACAGAATCTTCATGAAGGTCGATTTACCAGCGCCATTGGCGCCGATCAGGCCATAGCGATAGCCTTCGCCAAATTTGACTGAGACGTTTTCGAACAGGGGTTTGGCCCCAAATTGCATGGTGATGTTATTTGCGACGAGCATCAGAATTCCTGGTAACCGCTAAGGCGATGTTTTTTCAAGCCGTAATTCTAACAGCGGCGACGCTGCAGTGCGGCACTGAGTCGGTGCGCTTCGGGTAAACTTGCAGCATGGTTCCTAATCTGACAACAGCCCTGGCGGGCCCCCTCCTCGCGCTCGAACAGCGCTTTCTGGATCAGACGACTGCCATTGAGCGGTGGTTTCGTTGCGCCTGGCAAGATCACACGCCGCCGTTTTATGCCTCAGTCGATCTGCGTAACGCCGGTTACAAGCTGGCCCCGGTGGATACCAATCTGTTTCCCGGCGGCTTTAATAACCTGAATCCGGCGTTTTACCCGCTGTGTATTCAGGCGATTCAAACGGCCATCGAAAAATACTGCCCGGATGCGCGCAATATGCTGCTCATCCCGGAGAACCATACGCGCAATCAGTTTTACCTGAAGAATGTGGCCACGCTGGCCGGCGTGCTGCGTCAGGCGGGCCTGACGGTACGTCTGGGGTCGGTGTCGCCGGAAATCACAGCGCCTGTGACGCTGGAACTGGATGATGGGCAGACGCTGCATCTGGAGCCGCTGCAACTGAATAACGGCCGCTGGGGTGTCGCAGGTTTTGACCCATGCATGGTGCTGCTCAATAATGATCTGTCGGCCGGTGTGCCGGATATTTTGCAGTCACCCACCGGTCAGACGCTGATTCCACCGGCACATGCCGGGTGGCATGTGCGTCGCAAGAGCCAGCATTTTGCGGCCTATGATCGGGTAGCCACCGATTTTGCTGCGCTGGTGGGGATCGACTCGTGGCGCATCAATCCGTACTTTGCCACCTGTGAAGATATTAACTTCCACGAACGGGTGGGCGAAGATTGTCTGGCAGCCCGGGTGGATGAGTTGCTGAATCGTATTCGCGCCAAATATCGTGAGTACGACATCAATGCCGACCCTTATGTGGTGGTGAAGGCCGATGCCGGTACCTACGGTATGGGCGTGATGACGGTGCGCGATGCCAGCGAAGTGATTGGCCTCAACCGTAAGCAACGCAATAAGATGAGCGTGATCAAGGAAGGCATGGAAGTGTCCTCCGTGATTATTCAGGAAGGCGTGCCGACACTCGAAACGATCCGTGACGCGGTGGCCGAACCGGTGGTCTACATGATTGATCGCTTTGTGGTTGGCGGTTTCTATCGCGTGCATGAAGCACGGGGCCCTGAAGAAAACCTTAATGCGCCGGGTATGCATTTTGAGCCGCTGGCCTTTGAAACGGGGTGCAATCTGCCCGACTACAGCGCTAACCCGGATTCGCCGCCAAACCGTTTCTATGCGTATGGTGTGATCGCCCGTTTGGCATTGATGGCCGCTTCATTCGAGCTGGAAGCCGCTGATCCATTCCGGACCTGACGCCATGGCTTGGCTGCGCGTCTGGGTTTTGGCAGCCTTTATGGCGCTGGCATTAGGTGCCTGCGGCGAGAAAAAACCAATTACCAGTGAGTCCTTTGTTTTTGGGACTCGCGTCGAAGTCCAGGTGGCGGAGGATGTGACCGAAGCCAAGGTGCGTGCGGCGGTGACTCAAGTGCTGGCCGAGTTTGATCGCATGCATCGTACGTATCACGCTTGGCAACCGTCGGAGCTGACTCAGTTGAACGATGCCTTGGCTGCCGGTCAGCGGGTACATGTCTCCAGCGAAATGGCCAGCCTGCTGCTCGAAGCACAGCAGTTTTCGAAATTGTCTGAGGGTCTCTTTGATCCGGGCATTGGCAAATTGATCGCGCTCTGGGGCTTTCATGCCGATAGTTATGCAGCGCAACTGCCAGAACCCTCAGCCATTAATGCCTGGCTTAAAAGCCACCCGTCGATTGCCCAACTGAAAATTGATACCAATGATGCAGGCACCTGGGTGAGCAGTCGCAATCCGCAGGTGGCATTGGATTTCGGGGGGTCACTGAAGGGCACGGCGCTGGATCGGGCCGCCGCGATTTTGCGTGCCGCCGGTTTGAATAATGCGCTAATTAATATTGGCGGCAATGTCATGGCGCTGGGCACACGCTATGGGTCAGCCTGGCGCGTGGCGATTCAGGCCCCGCGTTATGCCGGACCATTGGCCGTGCTGGAGCTCCGCGATGGCGAAGCCACCGGCACTTCGGGCGATTATCAGCGTTACTTTGAAGTGGATGGCAAACGTTATCCGCATCTCCTGGATCCGCGTACCGGCTACCCGGCGCCGGGCGTGCAGTCGGTAACGATTGTGGTCGATGGTCCGAGTGCGGGCGTCCGTTCAGATGTGCTGACCAAGCCCCTGTTTATCGCCGGGAGCAATGACTGGACCGCCATGGCGCAACGACTGGCGATGCAATCCGTACTGCACGTGTCGGACGATGGCACGGTGTCAGTGACAGCAAATCTGGCCGATCGGCTGAAATTTCAGCCGCATGATGGCAAACTGCCGGATATACGGCGACTTTCCCCATAAAATTAGGTTCTATGACAGAAACATCAACAAGTACTCCGGTCGGCATTCTGCTTCTGACGCACGGTCGTTTAGGCGAAGCGCTGGTTGAATGCGCCTGCCACGTGCTGGGTGGCCAGGTGCCTGCCGAACTGGCCGTGCTCAGTGCAGGCCAGGATGAACCCGTGGATGAGGTCGAGGCAAAGGCGCGGCAATTGCTGACCACCCTGGATCAGGGTGCCGGTGTGCTGGTGCTGACCGATTTGCTGGGCGCAACGCCCGCGCGTGTTGCTACGCGATTGATTGCGCCAGGAGCGGTTGAAGCCTTGTCCGGTGTGAGTTTGCCCATGTTGTTGCGGGCGATTAATTATCGTCATCGGTTGTTGCCGGCATTAGCCCAGAAGGCGTTGCTGGCGGGCACAGAATGTACCTTAGCCATGACCGCTGACGCGGACCGATAACCTTAACGAGCAGACCAGAGAGAACACCTATGCCTACGCTGCGCCAGGACGTCGAAATCATCAACAAGCTGGGGCTTCATGCCCGGGCTTCCGCCAAGTTCACGCAATTGGCGGGCACCTTCCAGAGTGAAGTCTGGCTGGAGCGCAACGGTCGGCGCGTCAACGGTAAAAGCATTATGGGCGTGATGATGCTGGCGGCTGGCAAAGGGACTTCGATCACGATCGAAACCATTGGTGATGATGCCGAGGCGGCGATGAACGCGCTCGTCGGTCTGATCAACGACTACTTCGGCGAAGGCGAGTAATCGCATGAGCTTTACCCTCCACGGTCTGGGCGTTTCCGGTGGCATTGCCATCGGTCAGGCGCAATTGCTCTCGCATGCAACGCTGGAGGTGGCTCACTTAACGCTGCCTGCACGCCAGGTGGAAAAAGAAGTCCTGCGTTTTGAAACGGCTGTTGAGCGTGTGCGTGCCGAGCTCGATGAGTTGCGCAATGAGATGGCCGAGTCGGCTGCTGAAATGCGTGCCTTCATTGATGTGCATTCTCTTATTCTGCAAGACCCCGAGTTGGTGGATGTGCCCAAGACGCTGATTCGTGAGCGCGGTTGCAATGCCGAATGGGCACTGGTGCAGCAGATGGATTATCTGGTGAAGCAGTTCGATGCCATCGATGATCCGTATTTGCGTGAGCGCAAGGCCGATGTGGTGCAAGTGGTCGAGCGTGTCATTAAAGAATTGATGGGGCGTGCCGGCAAGATCGGCAAATCGAGTAAGGCCGCCAAAGGCGTGAAGGAAGAAGAACAGATCATCGTGGCGCACGATCTGCCGCCTTCGGATCTGATCAGCTTCAAGGAACACCGCTTCGCCGCGTTCGTGACGGACGTGGGGGGTGCGACATCGCACACGGCCATTCTGGCGCGGAGCATGGCGATCCCGGCTGTGGTGGGTCTGCGTGGTGCGCGTGAAGTCATTCGCGATGGCGAGTTGCTGATCGTTGATGGTTTCCGGGGCGTCATCATCATCAACCCCGATGAACGGGTGCTGGAAGAGTACCGACTGCGCAAGACCCAGATCGAACTGGAACGCAGCAAACTCAAGCGCTTGAAAAAAGCCGATCCGCTGACGCTGGATGATGTGCGCGTTGATCTGATGGCCAATATCGAACTGCCAGACGATGTGCAGGCGGTGAAAGATAATGGCGCGGATGGCGTGGGCCTGTTCCGTACTGAGTTTCTGTTTCTGAATCGCCGCGAAATTCCGTCTGAAGACGAACAATTTGAAGCCTACCGCAAAGTAGTGAAGGGCATGGCCGGTAAGCCGGTGGTGATCCGCACTTATGACTTAGGCGCTGACAAAGCCCTGGATCAGGCACGGAGCGCGATCAATCCGGCATTGGGTTTGCGCGGCATTCGCCTGTCGCTTTCCGAGCCGGCCATGTTTGGTGTGCAGTTGCGCGCCATTTTGCGTGCGGCCCGTTTTGGTCCCGTGCGGATTCTGATCCCGATGATTTCCAATGCCCACGAAGTCGATGCAACGCGGGCAGCCATTGATCGTGCCCGTGAGGACTTGCGTGATCGACGTGTCGCTTATGGCGAAGACATTCAGCTGGGCGGCATGATTGAAATTCCGGCGGCCGCGCTGGCGCTGAATATGTTCCTCAAGCGGCTGGATTTCATGTCGATCGGCACCAACGATCTGACGCAATACACGCTAGCGATTGACCGGGGCGATGAAGAAGTCGCCGGGTTGTACGATTCATTACACCCAGCCGTACTGATGCTGATTGCTCATGTGCTGGCCGGTGGCGAAAAGGCCGGTGTGCCGGTGTCTATTTGCGGCGAACTCGCCGGCAACCCGAAGCTCACCCGTTTGCTGCTCGGCATGGGGCTGCGTCACTTCTCGATGCACCCCTCACAGATTTTGGAAGTGAAACAGCAGGTTCTGACCTCGGATGTAGGACAATTAGCCCCCATGGTGCGCAAACTATTGCGCCTGGATGATTCCGCTCAAATCCGTGAGCAGATTCGCCGCTTGAATTTACCGGCCGATCACTCGGCTCATTAACTGAATAGAACCATGAACGATGTCCTTCCCGGCTCGGTTGGCCTAGTCCGGCCGCAGACTTTTCACAGTGCAGCACCGCTGCCGTTGAAGAGCGGTGCCGTGCTGCCCGAATTTACGCTGGTGTACGAAACCTATGGCATGCTGAATGCCGATGCCAGTAATGCCGTACTCGTTTGTCACGCACTCTCCGGTAACCACCATGTGGCGGGTTATACCGATGCGGCAGATCAGGAAGGCACGCTGGGCTGGTGGGATAATCTGGTGGGTCCGGGTAAGCCGCTGGATACGAACAAATTTTTTGTGGTCGGTGTGAACAACCTCGGCGGTTGTTATGGCTCGAGCGGACCAAATACCGTTAACCAGAAAACCGGCAAACTCTACGGCGCCGATTTTCCTGTGGTGACGGTTGAGGATTGGGTCAATTCTCAGGCGCGTCTGGCGGACTATTTGGGCGTGCAAAGTTGGGCCGCTGTCGTCGGTGGTTCATTGGGTGGCATGCAGGCCTTGCAATGGACGTTGTCGTATCCAGAGCGCTTGCAGCATGCCGTGATCGTTGCATCGGCACCAAAATTGACCGCACAGAATATTGCTTTTAACGAAGTCGCGCGGCAGGCCATTCTGACGGACCCCGAATTTTACGGCGGTCATTACTACGAGCAGGGTGTCGTACCGGCACGCGGCCTCAAGCTGGCGCGCATGCTTGGCCACATCACGTATCTGTCTGATGATCAGATGGCGGAGAAGTTTGGTCGCTCGCTCAAAGACGGCGCGCTCAAGTACAGCTACGAAACCGATTTTCAGATCGAGTCTTATCTGCGTTATCAGGGTGAGAAGTTCTCTGGTTATTTTGATGCCAACACGTATCTGCTCACGACCAAGGCGCTGGATTATTTTGATCCGGCCGAAAGCACGGGTGGCAATCTCGATGCGGCGCTGGCTGGCGCCCAGGCGGATTTTTTGCTGGTGGCCTTTACCACGGACTGGCGTTTCTCGCCTGAGCGTAGTCGTGAAATCATGACCGCCCTGGTGCATAACGGCCGTCGTGTGAGCTATGCCGAAATTGACAGCGTGCATGGGCATGACTCTTTCCTGATGGACGATGCGCAGTACCACGCCGTGTTACGCACTTACTTCGAGGAGGTCGTGCTATGACGCCACGTAAGAGCGTACGGCTGGACCTGGCCGATTTGCGCGCGGATCTGGATGCCATTGCCGGCTGGATACAACCGGGTGAGCGCGTGCTCGACCTGGGTTGTGGTGATGGCTTGCTGCTGCGTCGCCTGATGGATGAGAAACAGGTCATCGGCTACGGCATCGAAAAAGATCCGGCCGGTGTGCTGGCGTGTCTGAAGTCTGGTGTGAACGTGATTCAGGTGAACCTGGAACGGGGTCTCGCCGGTTTTGAAGATGGCGCTTTTGATCACGTGATCATGTCGCTCTCACTACAGATGATCCAGAACACCGTCGGGCTACTCAAAGAATTATTGCGTGTGGGCCATGAGGCTGTCGTGTCGTTCCCGAACTTCGGCTACTACACGCATCGCCAGGCTATTCTGAAAGGGCGGATGCCGGTGTCGGAAAGCCTGCCGTATCAATGGTTCGATACGCCGAATGTGCGTTTCTTTACGATCGCTGATTTTGAGTCGCTGTGCCATGAACAAGGCATTGCGATTCTGGAAACGATTGCTCTAGATAACGGTGCCCGCGTTACGGAAGACATTAATTTTCTGGCGGATACCGCCATTTACCGTTTAGGTCGTCCGTGACCGCAGCGGGTTCCGATAAAAAACCCAGTGTGTGGCGCGCTCTCTGGACGCGCCACATGGCTATTTGCGTCCTGATCGGTTTTGCTTCGGGGTTACCGCTTTACCTGTTGTTGAATCTCGTACCAGCCTGGCTGCGCTCCAGTGGCGTTAATCTTAAGACCATTGGTCTCTTTGCACTCATTCAATTTCCTTACACCTGGAAATTTATCTGGGCGCCATTGCTTGACCGTTATGGCCTTAACTTTTTAAAGTTAGGCCGCCGCCGTGGCTGGATGCTGGTGACGCAGTTGGGGTTGGTCGGGGCTATTGGCGCTTTGGGCGGCTTCGATCCACACACTGAGATCAGCACGATTATGTTGATCGCTGCCCTGGTGGCGGTGTTTTCAGCCACGCAGGACATTGCGCTGGATGCGTTTCGTCGTGAGCTGCTCTCTGATGAAGAGCTGGGCCTGGGTAACTCGGTCTTTGTAAACGCTTACCGTGTCGCCGGGCTGGTCCCAGGTTCGGTGTCGCTGATCCTAGCGGATCATTTGCCCTGGGATCAGGTGTTCTGGATTACGGCGGCCTTTATGGTGCCCGGCGTGCTGGCTACTTTCTGGGTGCGCGAACCACAGGGCGACGACCTGGCGCCGCGCACACTGAAGCAAGCCATTGTTGAACCCTTTAACGAATTCATGGCGCGTGCCGGCTGGAAAAGTGCGCTCACGGTGCTGGCTTTTATTTTCTGCTACAAGCTCGGTGACTCACTCTGTACCGCGCTGGCGACACCCTTCTATCTGGATATGGGCTACGCCAAGAGCGATATCGGACTGGTAGCAAAAAATGCCGGCCTATGGCCCGCCGTGATTGGTGGTCTGCTCGGTGGTCTGTGGATGGTGAAGCTGGGTATCAACCGGGCACTCTGGCTGTTTGGTGTGGTGCAGGTCGTGTCTATTTTCGGTTTTGCCTGGCTGGCTTCTGCGGGACCACAAAGTGCGATTGGACCTTCAGAATTAGCGAGCCTGGCGTTGGTGATTGGCTTTGAAGCCCTCGGTGTGGGTCTGGGTACGGCCGCTTTTGTGGCGTTCATTGCCCGCTCAACCAATCGTGCCTATACGGCTACGCAATTTGCGTTGTTTACCAGTCTGGCAGCCGTGCCGCGCACCTTGGTTAATGCCTCGGCGGGTTGGCTGGTCGAACAGATGGGTTGGTATGGCTTCTTCTGGTTGTGTGCATTCCTGGCGATTCCGGGCATGTTGCTGCTGGTCAAGGTAGCGCCATGGTCTGGCGATGATCGAGGTACAGCGAGTGAGGTACGTACGGCATGAGTGCACGCGCACTGATTACGGCGGCCGCAACACTCTCAGCGCAGCTGGATGGCTTGTCGTTTTCTGCACCGGTCACGCATGTTTATAACCCGCTGGATTATGCGGGCGCGGCACATGCGCAATATCTGACTCAGTGGGGTGGGCAACCGCAACCTCGCCGCGTCATCTTCCTCGGTATGAATCCGGGACCGTTCGGTATGGTGCAGATCGGTGTGCCCTTTGGTGAAGTCAGTATGGTGCACGACTGGTTGCGCATTGACGCCCCGATTCGTCAGCCTTTGGACATGAACCCCAAACGGCCGATTGAAGGCTGGGCGTGTACACGATCAGAAGTCAGCGGGCGACGTTTATGGGGCTTGTTCCGCGAGCGTTTCGGGACGCCGGAAGCCTTTTTTGCGGAACACTTTGTTGCCAACTACTGTCCGCTGGCGTTTTTTGATAACGCACGTAATGTGACACCGGACAAACTGCCCGCCGTAGAAATGGCACCGGTGGTGGCTGCTTGTGATGAACACTTGCGCCTGCTGGTGCAGACCATGCAGCCGGAATGGGTGGTCGGTGTGGGGGCTTATGCCCAGGCACAGGCAGTGCGCGCATTGGCCTCAAGCCAGCACTTACCAAAGATCGGACGCGTACTGCATCCGAGCCCTGCCTCACCAGCGGCTAACCGCGGCTGGGCAGAAGCGGCAACACGCCAAATGATTGAACAGGAAATTTGGGACGCAGCGTCTTAAGCCAGCAAAGCGCCAAGCTTTTGACGTACAAAGCGTAAGCTGCGCCAGCCGATCAAGCCATTGCGGGCCAGCTTGAGCATGCCCTTAGGACGCCACACGACCAAAATGAAAAGACCCAGGCCCACTGCCAGCGGGTTTTCCGAGATCCACTGACGGGTGCGCTCGGCGCCAGCCACCACCTGATCTGCGGTATTGAGGGCATCTGCCAGCGGGGCGCAACACATGCCTAACGCCACCCGTTGCTGGCTAATGCGTTCCAGCAGGCGTCCACGTTGGATGGCGCGTTCAGTCAGTGCTGACATGGGCATCTAATGCGGGTGGCCTCAGTGCCGCACGATCTGTTTGCAGCGCCTGCAAACTATCCGAGAAAATATTGGCACCGGCCTGCGCATGTTTACTGGCGCGCCAGATAGCGATCATGGCCATGAGTGCGAACAAGGCCGCTGCACCGCCAAGGATGACCAAGCGCTGTTCCCAATAGGCAAGCACTAGCCAAGCCAGCAGCGTAACCACCGTGACTCCGGAGAAAAATACAGCCACCGCCGTAAAGGCAAAGAGCGCGACCAAGTGATCGCGCGCATCCGCCAACTCAAGCCCCAACAACTCGAGGCGGGTTTGCACCACCCCGAGTAACTGGCGAACCTGATCACGAGCGGCATCGAGCAGTTTCATGAAGCGCTCGACAACGGATTAGCGACGGCCGATCAGCACACCAAGTGCCAGACCCAGCGCAGCGGCAATGCCTACGGCCTTCCAAGGTTCGGCGTGTACAAAATCATCGGTTGCATGGGCAGCGGCCTTGGCTTTTTCGGTCGCAAAAGCCTGTGCATCGGCCAGTGCTACTTTGGCACCTTGCAGGCGTTGTTCCAGGCGTGTACGCAATTCGGCGACTTTTTCACCCGCTTGGCCGGCGGTGGCACGCAGCAACTCTTCCGTATCAGCAACAACCAGTTTGAGATCAGCAACAAGTTTTTCTTTTGAGGCAACGGTATTCGACATGGTAGTCCCTTTGTTTTTATTGCAATTAGTTCTGCATGATGCAGACGCACATTAAGCCTACGCCTAAGCCAGCGCCATTGCAATCGTCAAAGCGTTAAGTCGTAATCGATAATCAGCGGGGCATGATCGGAGAACTTCTGATCTTTGTAGACTGCGGCACTACGCGCCAGACTAGCAATACCTGGCGTGGCGATCTGGTAATCGATACGCCAACCCACGTTATTGGCATAAGCCTGTCCGCGATTGCTCCACCACGTGTAGCAATCAGCGGTGGTGTCCGGGTGCACGGCACGGTAGACATCAACCCAGCCGAGCTCATCGATTAGGCGTGTCATCCACGCGCGCTCTTCGGGCAGAAAGCCGGAGTTCTTCTGGTTTGATTTCCAGTTTTTGAGATCCTGCTCTTTGTGCGCAATGTTCCAATCACCACAGATGATCACTTCGCGGCCGGAGGCTTTAAGGGCAGCCATGCGGGGCAGAAATTCATCCATGAAATGGAATTTGGCTGTTTGACGTTCAGGAGAGCTGGAACCAGAAGGCAGATACAGTGAAACCACAGTGACTTTGCCTAGATCCAGTTCCAGGTAACGGCCTTCGGCATCAAAATCGGGGTGGCCAATGCCCTGGGTAATTTGCTTCGGGGTATGAGGCGTCCAGATGCCGACGCCGCTGTAACCCGGTCTTTCGGCCAGGTGCCAGTAGCCGGTCAGTCCACAGGGGTTTTCCATGGTGCCGTCTTTGGCCATGTCTTTGAGGGTGGCCCGGACTTCCTGGCTACAGACAGCGTCCGCTTGCTGGGTCGCGAGCCATTCGGCGAAGCCTTTTTTCCAGGCGGAGCGGATGCCATTAAGGTTGGCAGAAATAATGCGCATGTTCAGTCGATAACAGTCTGTGAGAAACTTGAGGGTATTATCCTTGAAGTTATCCCCTGGCAGCCATCGGGATCGCGAACAAGTTCATCCGTTATGACACACCTCGTAGACGGGGTGCCCGATTCAGGAGTTGCTATGCGCGTTGGTTTCGTTGGTTTGGGGATCATGGGTCGCCCGATGGCACTCAACCTGCTCAAGGCCGGGCATGAAGTGACTGTGTGGGCGCGCCGTCAAGCATCGATGGCGCCGTTGATCGACGCGGGTGCCCAGGGTGCGGACAGCCCGGCAGCGGTGGCGTCAGTCGCTGAGGTAGTGTTCTCTATGGTGGCCGATGCGCCGGATGTGCGCGCAGTACTGCTCGGTAGCCAGGGTGTCGTGCAGAGTAAGCGCCCCGGTCTGGTCGCGGTGGATATGAGTACGATCCCACCGGCTGCGGCGAAAAGCATCGGTGCTGATTTGGCCGCGCAGGGTGTGACGTTTCTGGATGCACCGGTATCTGGCGGCGAAGTGGGCGCAATTGCCGGCACGCTGTCGATAATGGTCGGTGGCGACCAGGCGGCTTTTGACAAAGTGCAGCCGCTATTCGCCTGCATGGGTAAGAACGTGGTTTACATCGGCGAAACGGGGGCTGGTCAGGTAGCCAAGGCGGCTAATCAGATCCTGACTGGGGTCGGCGTGCTGGCCGTGGCAGAAGCCATGGCCTTTGCCAAGAAAAATGGTACCGATCCGGCCAAAGTACGTGAGGCCCTGCTCGGCGGTTTCGCGGGCTCCAAGATTCTCGAGAACCACGGTCAGCGCATGATTGACCGTAACTTCAAACCGGGTTTCAAGAGTTGGATGCATGAGAAGGATATGAACATCGTCATGCAAACGGCCCATGATTTAGGTCTTTACCTGCCAGCGTCGGCGGCAACCGCGCAGATGTACAAGGCGATGGTGGGCTCCGGCCTCGGTGAAGAAGACTCTATTGCCGTGCTCAAGTTGCTTGAGCAGTTGTCGGGCCAGGCGGGCTGAGCCCCGTTGAGAGATCAGCATGATTCCTAGAGTTCCTAATATCCAAGGGCTGCTGGCGTTTGAGGCGCTGGCTCGTCATAGGAATGTGACGCAGGTGGCGGAAGAGTTGCACATTACGCCTAGCGCCATCAGCCATCGTATTCGGCAGATTGAGACGCAGCTTAAGTTTAAGCTGTTCGTGCGCAAAGATTTCAGCCTGACGCCCGAGGGCGAGGCTTATCTCAAACGCGTTCGCGAAGCGTTGGCCATTTTGCAGGTGGCAGAACCGTTGGGGCCACAGAGCGCACGCACATTACTGCGCATTGCCGTCACGCCGACCTTTTCCCGGCAGGTGCTGATGCCGCGTCTGCCTTTGTTTCGCTATGCCTATCCGGAAATTGATCTGGTGCTGCAGGTATCCATTCCCTTGTTTAATGTGGTGTCTCAGGAGACCGATCTGGAGGTGCGCTTTGGTGTGGGCCCTTTTGCTGATCGGGAATCGGTGCATTTGCTGTCTGATCATGC
>JACCEC012646770.1_pt1 | contig 15769 bp, 15 predicted proteins | sample 7450121 | NCBI WGS metagenome assembly JACCEC01 (sample SAMN15323455, study PRJNA562643) | freshwater metagenome | isolation source: river surface water | place: USA:Blue River Watershed | collected 2017-08-18 | reverse complement strand
TCTTCTGATGCAATCACTGCGCGCTTGAGGTGGTTAGAAATTTGCGAATATGGCACCCAATCTTGTCGCCAACGCAAACGGTCTTTGGTGTTGACGATGCGCCAAGCTTCTGAGCGCTCAAACGAGGTGGACTCAGGTGCCACTCGTGCCATGACGGCGATGCGTGCCAAGAAGAAAATTTGCAGACCAAGCCACGCTACGGCTATCAATAACAACCATCGGACCCAAGGACGAAGGCGTGTGGTGTTCATCGGGCTTCACCCCCTTTGGTTTGCAAGGTGTTGTCACGACTGAAGATGAAGCGCGACACGACAGCCAGTTGATCTGCTTGTTTGCGCATGTCCTCTGTGAATTCGCCAAACGGACCTGCAGCAGTGGCAATGGCTTGGGCGCGACGGTCAAGGTCCGCTTGCCCCGAGCTTTGCACCACTTCGGTAGCGAGTACGCGGCCATCGGTGTTGACGGTGATGATCATGGTCAGTTCACCATAAAGCTTTTGTCCGCTGCTTGTGGCGGGGAAGTAACGCGTGCCACGGTCTTCAATTTTTCGACGCAGCTTGTCGTAGTACAGCGCATACGCGACTTGCTTGGTGGCGGGGCTGACGTAGTGTTTGCGCGGTCGCGCGTTGTCTTGATGGATGCGTTGTTCGATTTCTGCCAAGAGCTTGAGCAGTTGGCGGCGCTTTTGTTCAATCGCATCTTGCTCCGCTTGCGATTTCTGAGGCTGAGGTGGCGGCAGCTGCGCAAGCAAGTTCTTCACTTGTGCCAGCAGCAACGATTGCTCTTTGCGCATGGCCGCGACTTGGCGCTGCATGGATTCGGTCATTTCACCCACGGACGTGGTGGCTGCTGTTGGCAGTGGTGAAGCGGCGCGCCCTTGTTTGAGTTCGCCACCCCCTGAGAGTTGGGTTTGTGCCAAGGCTTGAGCTTTGTCGGGTGCATCGGCTTTGGCGCGCGTGTTGACCAAAATCACATCCAGTGGTGCATCACTGAACAAACGATCAAAACGCTCAGGTGCCGCAATGCGCAGCGTCAAGAGTGCACCATGGAAGACGAGTGAAATAAACAAGGCTTTTTGCAGCCTTGTCCAATGCTTCCATGCATACCGCGAGAGCATCACGCAACCGTTCCTTCCGTCGTGGGTGCCTCGTTCACGTCCATCGCCAGTGCGATGGGGCCTGCAGCGCTGTCGTCTTCATCGTCGAGCATCTCAGTCTCTTGCGCAGTGGACGGTGCATCGACTTCGAGGATGTGGAGCAGGTGGCCGCTGATGTCGAGGCTGATGTCGTCAATCTCGCTCAAGCGCAGTTGCACATGCGCGCCACGTGGCAAATCGCCACCGCCAAAGACGGGTAAGACCAAGGGCAGGTCATCGGCACGTGCCATTGGTGGTTGGCCTGGAAAAGCTTTGAATACGGTGGCACTGAGTTCGGTGATGTTGTGTTGTTTCAAATACTGCAGTGTCCAGAAACGCTCCATGCCGTTTTGGTAGGCGTTGTAGGCGCTGTAGGCGCCATCGAATGCTGAGATGATCGAGAACAACTCCGCATCTTTGGGTTTGAACGGTGCAGCCAAAGCTGCCGTGCTGCCGTGCTTGGCGCAAGCAATGATTTGCCATTGGTTCACAAGGTCGGTGTAGCGACGCAAGGGCGAGGTGCTCCATGCGTAGCTGGGCACGCCTATGCCAGCATGTGGCAAAGCCTTGGTCCCCATGCGCACTTTGACGCCAGGCAACAAGCTGGCTTGGCTGCGGTAGATGCCTGGCACGCCTAGCTCGGCCATCCAGTTGCCCCAGGTGCTGTTGGCCAGAATCATGGCCTCGGCCACCATCAAGTCGAGCGGTGCACCGCGTTGGCGAATGCTGATCTGCACTTGTTCGTGGCCTTTGGGCTCAGCGCCGTCATTGCCGACCAAGCGGAAGTTGTAATCAGGTCGGTTGAAATTTTCGGGTTTGCCTCGCACCACTTCACGTTGGGCTTTGAGGTGTTGGGCCAAGCGGAACAAAAAGGCGAGTTGTGCGCGAGGCATGGCGGGTTCCACCACACTTGCATCGTGCGTGAAACTGTCGTCGTTCAACCAAGCCTCGGTGACGATGGCATCGAGTTGGTCATGGCGCAGGTTGGCGGCAATTGGCACGCGCTCCACACGGGTCTCGGTGTTTTGCAAGGCGAGCGTGGTTTCGTCAAAGGTGGCGTACAACGACACGGCAGGGCAGTCGCGGCCTTCTTGCAAGGTGTAGGTTTGCACCACATCATCAGGCAGCATGGTGATTTTGTAGCCCGGCATGTAGACGGTGGACAAGCGCTGACGGCCCAGTTGGTCAATCGCATCGCCTGGCTTCAAAGCAAGCGCGGGTGCGGCAATGTGAATGCCCAGTGTGACGGTGCCCGTGCCTAGGCCTTGCACAGACAATGCGTCGTCAATCTCGGTGGTTTGCGAGTCATCAATTGAATAGGCCTGCACCTTGGCCAGCGGCAACTCGTCTGCAATGGCGGGTGCTTGCAAGTGAGGAAAGCCCGTGCCCTTGGGAAAGTTGTCAAACAAAAAGCGTTGCCAATGGAACTGGTACGCCGAGTTGATCGCGCCTGCTTTTTGCAGCAAAGCCAGGGGTGCTGTTTGTGTGGCGCGTGCGGCTTCGACCACGGCTTTGTATTCGGGGGCATTCTTGTCGGGTTTGAACAAGATTTTGTAGAGCTGCGTTTGGATGGGGGCGGGGCAAGTGCCTTGGCCCAACTCGGCTGCCCACGCCTCAATTTGTGCCTGGATTTGTTTTTTCTTTTCGATGCCCGCGAGTGCTTGGGCAATCACCTCGGCAGAGGCTTTTTTGAAGCGACCTTTGCCCGCGCGGCGAAAGTAATGCGGCGCTTCGTACAGGCGAAACAATGCTGCGGTTTGTTCGGTGAGGGTGGCTTGTGCGCTGAAGTATTCGCGGGCCAAGTCAGCAAAGCCAAACTCGTCTTCGGGGGCGAACTCCCAAGCAAGGTCTAACTCGATGGTGGCGCTCAAAGCTTGCGCATCGCGCATCAGGTCGGCGGGCGAGGGCTTCTCAAACTTGAGCAGCAAATTGGCGGCTTTGACCTTGACCCGTTTGCCGGATTCCAGCTCGATTTGGGCCGAGCTCTCTGCTTCGGAAAGGATGCGGCCCGTCTGGAATTTTCCAGCTTCTTCAAACAATGCGTACATGGGTGCCATTGTCCCATGCTCCACCTAGGAGGCAGGCTGCAAATCTAGAAATTCCAGCAGCTCGGGCAGGTAGTGCGCGAAGTTGCTGATGGCGTGGTCGCCGCCTTCCATCACCACTTGTGGCGAGTTGGGGTAGCGCGCGGTCATTTCGCGCCAATCCAGCACTTCATCGCCTTTGGCAATCAGTGCCCAGACACGTTCGGGGTGCGGCAACGGGCCAACTTCTAGGGCGCGTAGTTCGTCGACAAACTCGGGCGCAAAGTCAAAGCGTTCAGCTGGGTCATGCCATGCGGTTTGCTCACCGATGTATTTGGCCAAATCGCGTGCTGGGTCAATCGCGGGGTTGAGCAGCGCGGCTTTGCAGTCCCGCTGTGCTGCTAGCCATGTGGCGTAAAAACCGCCCAAGGATGAGCCGATCACGGCCATGCGCTTTTCAGGCCAGTGTGCCGTGCCCTCCGCGATCAAGGCGGCTGCGGCTTTGGGTGAGGGCGGTAACTGTGGGCACCACCAGAGGATGTGTGGAAACCGTGAGGCCATGAGTGAAGCCACTTGCCGTGCCTTGGTGGATAGAGGCGATGAGCGAAACCCATGCAGATACAGCACATGGGTGATGGACGGTTGGGGGGTGTTGAGCACAGGGGCTGAGGTCATACCGAATACTAGCTTGCCCGTCCGAGTGGTCGTTTGACAGGGGATAATCTGCACATGCCCACCGTCATTCACAAAGCCAGCCCATTTCAGCGTTTGATGCCTTTGCTCAAAGGTTTTGACGGGCCTTTGGCGTTTGGTATTTTTTTGTTGGCTTGTGCAGGCATGCTGACCATGTATTCGTCAGGCTTTGCCAATGGCGCTCGGTTCTTTGATCATGGGCGCAATATGCTCATTGCGGGTTTCATCATGTTTGTGGTGGCCCAAATTCCCCCTCAGCGTTTGATGGCATTTGCCGTGCCACTCTATACCGTGGGCGTTGCGCTGTTGGTGGCTGTGGCCTTGTTTGGGTTGACCAAAAAGGGCGCGCGCCGCTGGCTCAATGTGGGTGTTGTCATTCAGCCCAGCGAGATCATGAAGATCGCCATGCCTTTGATGTTGGCTTGGTGGTTTCAAAAGCGAGAAGGCCAGTTGCGTCCGCTCGACTTTTTAGTGGCTGGTTTGTTGTTGATGGTGCCTGTGGGGTTGATCATGCGTCAGCCTGACTTGGGCACCTCTATTTTGGTTTTATCGGCGGGTTTGGCCGTGATTTTCTTTGCGGGTCTGAGTTGGTGGCTCATCGTTCCGCCCATCATCTTGGGTGTCATTGGCATTGGCTTGGTGGTGTTTTTCGAGCCTACCTTGTGTGCGGATGGTTTCCGTTGGCCTATCCTGCATGATTATCAACAGCAACGTATTTGTACCTTGTTAGACCCGTCGAGAGATCCTTTGGGTAAAGGTTTTCACATCATCCAAGGCATGATCGCGATTGGTTCGGGCGGTTTTTGGGGTAAGGGTTTTATGCAAGGCACACAAACCCATTTGGACTTCATTCCTGAGCGGACCACTGACTTTGTGTTTGCTGCCTTCGGTGAGGAATTTGGCCTCGTAGGCAACTTGCTGCTGATCTCTGGGTTTATCTTTTTGATTCTGCGTGGCTTGGCCATCGCGGTGGAAGGCCCCACCTTGTTTGCCCGTTTGTTGGCGGGTAGTGTGACCTTGAGCTTTTTCATTTACGCCTTTGTGAACATGGGCATGGTCAGCGGCATGTTGCCTGTGGTGGGCGTGCCATTGCCCTTCATCAGCTATGGCGGTACGGCGATGGTGACGCTCGGCTTGGGCTTAGGGATATTGATGTCGGTGGCCAAGGCCAAGCAGTTGGTGCAGTCATAATTCGCGCATGATTTCACGTGAACCCACCCTTGAGCGATTGGCCATTGCCCGTCACCTGTTGTTAGAGCCTTTTGGTTTAGACGAAACCGACTTGGCCAAAACATTGGCCGAAATCAAAGCGCACAAGGTCGACGAAGCTGATTTGTACTTTCAGTACACCCGGGCCGAAGGCTGGAGTTTGGAAGAGGGCATTGTCAAAACGGGTTCTTTCAGCATCGACCAAGGCGTAGGCGTTCGCGCTGTGAGCGGTGAAAAAACAGCGTTTGCCTATTCCGACGATATTTCTAAAGCGTCTTTGATGGATGCGGCGCGTACCGTGCGCACCATTGGCGCGGCGGCCAAAGGTGGGCGCGTCAAAGTACCAACGCGCAAAGTCGCATCAAGCCGTTCGTTGTATGGTGGCTTGGACCCGATTTCTTCGCTCAACAGCACTGAAAAAGTAGAGCTGCTGGGCCGCGTCGAACAAATGGCCCGCGCCAAAGACCCGCGCATCATTCAAGTCATGGCTGGTCTGGCCAGTGAGTACGATGTGGTGATGGTGGTGCGCGCCGATGGCACGCTTGCTGCTGATGTGCGCCCCCTCGTGCGCTTGAGCGTGACTGTGATTGCCGAACAAAATGGTCGCCGTGAAGTGGGCTCAGCTGGTGGCGGTGGCCGTTTTGGCTTGGACCATTTTGACGATGCGCTGGCGCAAAGCTATGTGGATGAGGCTGTGCAATGCGCGCTGACTAACCTTGATGCACGTCCAGCGCCTGCTGGTGAAATGAGTGTGGTGTTAGGCCCAGGCTGGCCTGGCATTTTGTTGCACGAAGCCATCGGCCACGGTTTGGAAGGCGACTTCAACCGCAAAGGCTCTAGCGCGTTCAGTGGCCGCATCGGTCAACGCGTGGCCGCCAAAGGCGTGACGGTGCTGGATGACGGCACCATTCCTGATCGCCGTGGCTCACTCAATGTGGACGACGAAGGCAACCCCAGCCAACGCAATGTACTCATTGAAGACGGCATCTTGAAGGGCTATATCCAAGACGGCATGAATGCGCGCTTGATGGGCGTCAAGCCCACGGGCAATGGTCGACGCGAAAGCTACGCCCATGTGCCCATGCCACGCATGACCAACACCTACATGCTGGGTGGTGATCGCTCACCCGAAGAAATCGTGTCCAGCTTGAAGAAGGGGCTCTACGCCGTGAATTTTGGTGGCGGCCAAGTGGACATCACTTCAGGCAAGTTTGTGTTCTCGGCATCCCAAGCGTTTTGGGTCGAGAACGGCAAGATTCAATATCCTGTCAAAGGTGCCACTTTGGTAGGCAATGGGCCCGATGCGCTGACGCGTGTGAGCTTGATTGGCAATGACATGAAGCTCGATCCGGGTGTGGGCACCTGCGGCAAAGAGGGTCAAAGCGTGCCCGTGGGTGTGGGGCAACCGACCCTGCGCATTGATGGTTTGACTGTCGGTGGAACGGCCTAATTGGGCTGTGCTATATTTGTCGCCATGAAATTGGTTCGTTTTTATTTTGGTTACTTTTGGTTCTCACGCTTCACTGGCGGTCGAGAGATCTGAACGTACCCAAACGATTCGAACTCCCAAACCTACCGCCGGCACTACCGGCGGTTTTTTTTTGCCACGTTTTTACCAATGAAATGCAGGACAGAACATGAGCGCAGACACTTATTCAAGCCACGTTGAAACCCCAAGTCAAACTGACGATCAACGTATCAAGGACATCACCGTGTTGCCACCTCCCGAACATTTGATTCGCTTTTTCCCCATTCAAGGGACTGCTGTCGAAAAACTCATCACCAAGACACGCAAGGTCGTTCATCACATCATGAATGGCAAGGACGATCGCTTGTTGGTGGTGATTGGTCCATGCTCAATTCATGACCCCGCGGCTGCGATTGATTACGCTCGTCGTTTGCAACCATTGCGCGAGAAGTACGCTGACACCTTGGAAATCGTGATGCGTGTGTATTTTGAGAAGCCACGCACGACCGTGGGCTGGAAGGGCTTGATCAATGACCCGTACCTGAATGAAAGCTATCGCATTGACGAAGGGCTGCGCATTGCACGTCAGTTGTTGATTGAAATCAACCGTCTTGGCCTGCCCGCTGGCAGCGAGTTTTTGGATGCGATCAGCCCGCAATACATTGGTGATTTGATTTCGTGGGGCGCAATCGGTGCGCGCACAACCGAGAGCCAAGTGCACCGCGAATTGGCTTCTGGTATTTCTGCGCCGATTGGCTTCAAGAACGGCACGGATGGCAATATCAAAATCGCCACCGATGCGATTCAAGCGGCTGCAGGTGGGCATCACTTCTTGTCCATTCATAAGAACGGACAAGTGGCCATCGTGCAAACCAAGGGCAACAAAGACTGCCACGTCATTTTGCGTGGCGGTAAAACGCCAAACTACGACGCAGCCAGCGTGAACGCTGCCTGTGAAGAGTTGGCCAAAGCCAAGCTGCCCGCGTCATTGATGGTCGATTGCAGTCACGCCAACAGCAGCAAGCAACATGAGCGTCAACTGGTGGTGGCCAAAGACATTGCCGAGCAAATCAGCAGTGGCTCTCAGCAGGTGTTCGGTGTGATGATTGAGAGCCACATTCACGGCGGTGCGCAAAAGTTCACGCCAGGCAAAGATGATGTGTCTAAGTTGGAATACGGCAAGAGCATCACGGATGCTTGCTTGGATTGGGATGACTCGGTTGCTTCTTTGGACGTGTTGTCTCACGCTGTGGCGGCGCGTCGCAAGCGTTCGTGATTTTGGGTTAATTCGGAGTCAGGTCGGTTTGGCCTAGCTTCGTTTCTTCAGTTGCAGATACGCTGAGAGCGCGGTGTCTGACTTGGCTTAACGTCCCTTCGGGCCGTGATGGCGCCAAATCAGACACCGCGCTCTCGACTTTTTGGTTGTACGAAAAACGCATCTATGCAAATGACAGGTGCTTGCTGCGTCATCGAATTGCGAAACAGGAACCAATGCAATAACGGTTCGCATGCTTAGTCTCAGCACGCGGAGTGGTCAGTGCCTGATGCGGCGCCATCACGGCCCGAAGGGACGTTAAGCCGTGTCAGGTGCGGGCCGCTCTGTGTGCATGCGATAGAAATATGAGCAGCACGTAAACAAGGAGCAACTTAACAAGAGAAGTTACGAACCCAAAGCCGCCAATAACTTAGCGTGAATCCCACCAAAGCCACCATTGCTCATGCACAGCACATGGTCACCCGCCTGTGCCGCTGCGACGACTTGGGCAATGACCTCATCCACGGACCCTGCCACCGAAGCACGTGCGCCCATGGGCGACAAAGCATCGACGGCATCCCAGTCCAAACCACCGGAGTGACAAAACGCGAGGTCAGCGTCTTCCAAACTCCAAGGCAGTTGTGACTTCATGGTACCCAGTTTCATGGTGTTGCTGCGAGGCTCAAACACTGCCAAGATGCGCGCGTTAGGGCCTACTTTGCGACGCAAGCCATCGACCGTGGTGCGAATGGCTGTGGGGTGGTGGGCGAAGTCGTCGTACACCGTGATGTCACCCCCAGCGCGAGGTACTGTGCCGCGCACTTCCATGCGGCGGCGGACGTTTTGAAACTCAGTCAATGAGGCCGCGGCTTGCGCGGGCGATACGCCCAAGTGCTCTGCAGCGGCAATGGCGGCCAAGGCATTGAGCTGGTTGTGCACGCCTGTGATGCCCCATTGCACGCGGCCCACTTCTTGACCGTGGTGCAACACAGCAAAGTTGTCTGGCTCGCCTTTGACAGACCAACTATTTTGGCCCGTTGCGCTGGCGCTTACGCCAAATTTGGCCACGCCGCTCCAGCAGCCTTGGTTCAAGACACGTTGCAAGCTGTCTTCGTCCGCATTGACCACCACGCGGCCACTGCCAGGCACGGTGCGCACCAAGTGGTGGAACTGGCGCTCAATGGCGGCTAGGTTGTCAAAGATGTCGGCGTGGTCGAATTCGAGGTTATTCAGAATGGCTGTGCGTGGGTGGTAATGCACAAACTTGCTGCGCTTGTCGAAGAAGGCGGTGTCGTACTCATCGGCCTCAATCACGAACGGGGTGCGCTTGTGCGCGGCCACGTCAGCGGCGCTGCTCAAGCGGCCCAAGCGGGCAGACACGCCGAAGTTCATGGGCACGCCGCCAACCAAAAAGCCAGGTTCTAAGCCTGCGGCTTGAAGAATCCAAGCGAGCATCGACGTGGTGGTGGTTTTGCCGTGTGTGCCAGCCACGGCCAACACGTGGCGGGGGTGGCTGGGGTGGTGCAACACGTGTTCCGCCAACCATTGCGGGCCACTGGTATAGGTGGCACCACTTTCCAAAATCGCTTCCATCAGTGGGAACTTTGGACGGCCGTCTGCCAAGCGTGCGCGTGAAACAACGTTGCCAATCACGTACACATCGGGGTTGAGACGCATTTGGTCGGCATCAAAGCCTTCAATCAGTTCAATGCCCAAGGCGCGCAGTTGATCGCTCATGGGCGGGTAGACGCCTGCATCGCAACCCGTCACCTTATGACCCGCTTCGCGTGCCAACGCAGCCAGTCCACCCATGAACGTGCCGCAAATTCCCAAAATATGTATATGCATCCACCCATTTTAGGAGGGTGTTTCGGCTGCACTTGAGCGAGTCGGTCTGTCCGGCCCCACAATCGTGCTTATATGAATACGGTTCAAGAAGAAATTGCAGCCACGGCGGCGCGCATGGTGGTGGAGGAAGGGCTTGAATACGGCCCTGCCAAACGCCGTGCGGTGAAGCAACTGGGTTTGAATGCGCGCGCGCAGCTGCCCAACAATGACCAAGTCGAAGACGCAGTGCGTGAGTATTTGGATTTGTTCTGTGCCGACACCCAACCTGCCGAGTTGGCCGCCTTGCGCGAGCTGGCGGCGGTGTGGATGGTGCGCATGGCATCTTTCCGACCTCACTTAGGCGGAGCTGTTTGGCGCGGCACGGCCACTGGGTTGTCTGATATTTATCTGCAGCTGTTTTGCGATGATCCCAAATCCGCAGAGATCAGCCTCATTGACCACCAAGTGCGGTACGAGGTCAGTACAGTGCAGGGCTTTCAAGGGGAGGCGGTGGATGCCCTGAGTATTTTGAGCAGCTGCCCAGGCTTGTCACAAAAAGTGTTGGTGCATCTGATGATTTATGACTTGGACGACTTGCGTGGTGCTTTGAAGCCTGATGACCAAGGTCGAACCTACCGCGGTGATCTGGCTGCATTAAATAGACTGATGAAGGAAGTTAAATGACGTTAAACGCAAATAGGCGAATAGCCATGTACGCAGGCGTGGCTGCATTGGCTGCCATTGCAGGGGCAGGGGTGGCGTGGAAGCGTCAAGCGCTTGGCGCTATCGCACCTGAAGCGCTTCACGCTTTCTGGGCGGCCGAGTTCGACACCCCCAACAGTGAACCCTTGTCAATGAAGACTTTGCAAGGCCGCCCCTTGGTAATCAACTTCTGGGCCACCTGGTGTACCCCATGCGTTGAAGAAATGCCTTTAATTGATGCCTTTTTTCGTGAAAATGAATCAAATGGCTGGCAAGTGATCGGCTTGGCCATTGACCAACCAAGTCGTGTGCGTCAATTTTTGACGCAATTTCCTGTGAGTTACAAGATTGGTTTGGCTGGATTAAACGGCACAGAACTCGGCAAGATGCTGGGAAATGAGGTTGGCGGACTGCCATTTACCGTCGTTTTAAATGCCAATGGTCAATTGATACAAAGAAAACTTGGCAAGTTAACGCCTGAAGACATCAAAAAATGGGGGGTCTAAGGAGTTTTAGCAGGCGAAGATCTTGAAATTGGTGTAAATTAGCACCTTATTTACAACAAATAGGATGTAGTTATGGATTTGCGAAAACTCAAGACGTTGATTGACCTGGTCTCCGACTCCAATGTGTCTGAACTCGAAATCACCGAGGCTGAAGGCACGGTCCGTATCGTCAAGAGTGCACCTGCCCCTGTGGCGATGGTGACGCAAATGGCTGCACCTGCTCCCGTCGCAGTGGCAGCGCCTGTGGCTGCTGCGCCAGCGCCTGCTGCCGCTCCAGCGCCTGCCGCTGAAGCCGCGCCCGCTGGTCACACGGTCAAGTCACCGATGGTGGGAACGTTCTACCGCTCTTCCAGTCCTGGCGCCAAGGCGTTTGCCGAAGTGGGCCAGCAAGTCAAAGAAGGCGACACCATTTGCATCATTGAAGCCATGAAGATCTTGAACGAGATCGAGGCAGACAAGTCTGGCACGATCACCAAAATCTTGGCTGAGAACGGTCAGGCTGTGGAATACGGCGCACCCCTGTTCATCATTGAGTAACAGGCGGGCTTTCCATGTTTAAAAAAATCCTGATCGCCAACCGTGGCGAAATCGCGCTGCGCATCCAACGCGCATGTCGCGAGCTAGGTGTCAAAGCGGTGATGGTGTATTCCGAAGCCGACCGCGATGCCAAGTATGTCAAGCTGGCTGATGAAGCTGTCTGTATTGGCCCAGCTGCTTCTACGCTGAGCTATTTGAATATGCCTGCCATCATTGCGGCGGCTGAAGTGACGGACGCCGAAGCCATTCACCCTGGCTATGGTTTCTTGAGCGAAAACGCCGATTTTGCCGAGCGCGTTGAAAAGAGCGGGTTCCAATTCATTGGCCCCACTGCCGAGTCCATCCGCATCATGGGCGACAAGGTGTCGGCCAAGCAAGCCATGATCAAAGCGGGTGTGCCTTGTGTTCCTGGCTCTGAAGGCGAATTGCCTGATGATCCTGCGGCCATCAAACGCATTGCTAAGAATGTGGGCTACCCCGTCATCATCAAAGCCGCTGGCGGTGGTGGTGGTCGCGGTATGCGCGTGGTGCACACCGAAGCCGCCTTGATCAACGCCGTGGCGATGACCAAGGCCGAAGCGGGCACCGCCTTTGGCAACCCTGCGGTGTACATGGAGAAATACCTCCAAAACCCACGTCACATCGAAATTCAAATCTTGGCTGACAAGCACAAGAACGCGGTGTACTTGGGCGAGCGCGATTGTTCAATGCAGCGTCGTCACCAAAAAGTGATCGAAGAAGCGCCAGCGCCTGGTATTCCACGCAAGCTGATCGAGAAAATTGGTGAGCGTTGTGCGGCGGCTTGTAAAAAAATCAACTACCGCGGCGCAGGCACGTTTGAGTTCTTGTACGAAAACGGCGAGTTCTATTTCATTGAAATGAACACCCGCGTGCAGGTGGAACATCCCGTGACGGAATACATCACTGGCGTGGACATCGTGAAAACACAAATCATGGTGGCGGCTGGCTTGAAACTGCCTTTTGCGCAGCGCGACATCCACGTGCGCGGTCACTCGATTGAGTGTCGTATCAACGCGGAAGACCCATTCAAGTTCATTCCGTCGCCTGGGCGAATCACCATGTGGCACGCCCCTGGTGGTCCTGGCGTGCGCGTGGATTCACACATCTACACCAACTACTATGTGCCGCCAAATTACGATTCGATGATCGGCAAGATCATTGTGCACGGCGACACCCGTGACGAAGCTTTGGCACGCATGCGCACCGCTTTGGCTGAAACGCTGGTCGAAGGCATCAACACCAACATCCCCTTGCATCGCGAGTTGATGGTGGATGCCAAGTTCATGGCGGGTGGCACCAATATTCATTACTTGGAAGAGTGGCTTGCCGCTCACAAGCGCTGATGTTTGAACTGCGACTGATGTGCCCCGAAGACAGCGTGGAAGCTGTTTGCGAGGCACTGGATGCACTCGACGCCTTGAGTGTGTCGGTCGAAGATGCGGATGCGCAAACCGATGCCGAGCAAGCCTTGTTCGGCGAGCCTGGCATGCCACCGCCCAAAGAAGGTTGGAAGCGTTCACGCATCGTGGCCTTGTTTGCACAAGAAACACAAGCCAAAGATGCGTCGCGCTTGTTGGCCTTGCAAGATTTTTTTGCGGATAGCCAAGTGCTGGGCATTCAGCCTGTTGCCGATCAAGATTGGGTGCGTTTGACGCAATCGCAATTTGCGCCAGTCGACATCACGCCCGAGTTTTGGATTGTTCCCACATGGCACGAACCGCCTGAGCAAGCTCAAAAAGTCATTCGTTTAGACCCAGGTCTGGCGTTTGGTACGGGTACGCATCCCACCACCCGCATGTGTTTGCGCTGGATCGCCACGCATGATGTGTCCAACCAACGCGTGCTGGACTACGGCTGTGGTTCTGGCATTTTGGCCATAGGTGCTGCTTTGCACGGCGCGCAAACAATTGATGCGGTGGACATTGACGATGCGGCTGTGACGGCTACGGTGCTCAATGCTGACGCCAACAACGTGCATTTGAATGCAGGCCTGCCTGACAAAGCCACAGGACATTACCAGACCGTGTTGGCCAACATTTTGGCCACGCCTCTCAAAGTGTTGGCCCCTTTGTTACGTAGCCATGTGGCCGCTGGCGGCAACTTGGTGTTGGCGGGTATCCTTGAGCGACAAGCCCAAGAACTCAAAGACGCTTACGCGCCGTATTGCACTTTGCAAGTGAGCGACTCTGAAGATGGCTGGATTTTGATGACCGCCCACTGCTGATGCAAATTACCCACTGCCCCCAATGCGAGACCGCCTTCAAGGTGTCGCCCCAACAGCTAGAGCTGGCTAAAGGGTGGGTGCGCTGTGGTCGTTGTGCGCATGTGTTTGAGGCGGCACTGCATTTTGCAAAAGCGCCAGATATGCCAGCGCCGCCATCACCCAATGTCGATGCACCGTCGTTGTTTCGAGCTGCTATGGCACCTGCCGTGGCTGCTGCGAATGAGGGGCAACATGACCAGCCGTCGACGCAAGTGAACAAGATCACTGATGACAGCATGGCGCTGCCCCTTCAATGGGTTGTGGCGACTGTCGTATTGGTTTTTGCTTTGCTGCTGCAATGGGTGGTGTCACATCGCAATTGGTTGGCGGCTGAAGAGCCCGCTTTGCGTCCGATGCTCTCCGCGCTGTGCGCTTGCGAAGTCACATGGCCGCGCGAGTCAGAGGCAGTGCTGATTGAAAGCAGCAGCTTCACCGAAAACCCACAAGGTGGTTACACCGTGCAGTTGCGCTTGAAGAATACCCAGCACCATCCAGTTGCAATGCCAGCCTTAGAGTTGAGCTTGACCGATTTACAAGACCAAGTCTTGGTGCGTCGTGTGTTCACTGCGCAAGAGTTATCAGGCAGAGACCATGTGCAAGCTTTGCGCGATGTGCGTTCGACACTGAACTTTGATTTGGACGACCAGGTGAGCAAGCGCATCACCGGTTTCCGCGCCATCGTCTTTTATCCTTAATCTGTAACTTATTTTTCGAAAGTATTTTTATGGCATCGCTGATTTGCGGCTCGCTCGCGTTTGACACCATCATGGATTTTGAAGGTCGATTTGCTGAGCAAATCTTGCCCGATCAACTGCACATTTTGAATGTGTCATTTTTGGTACCTTCATTGCGTCGCGACTTCGGCGGTTGTGCTGGCAATATTGCTTACAGCTTGAAGGTGTTGGGCGGTACGCCACTGCCCATGGCTACCTTGGGTACAGATGCGGCTGATTATTTGCAGCGCCTAAGTGCCTTGGGTATTTCCACCGAGTATGTGCGCCAAGTCGAAGGCAGCTACACCGCGCAAGCCATGATCATGACTGATCGTGACAATAACCAAATCACAGCGTTCCATCCAGGCGCGATGATGCAAGCACACATCACCCAAATTGAAAAACGATCAGACATCAAACTGGCCATCATTTCTCCTGATGGCCGTGATGCCATGGTGCAACATGCAGAACAGCTCAAAGCAGCTGACATTCCTTTTGTGTTCGACCCAGGTCAAGGCTTGCCGATGTTTGATGGCGCTGATTTGGCGCGCTTCATTGATCAAGCCACTTGGGTGACGGTGAACGACTACGAAGGCAAGATGTTGAGTGATCGCACCGGCTTGAGCCATGCAGATATTTCACGCCGTGTGAAAGGCTTAATCGTCACTTTGGGGGCAGAAGGCTGCGAAGTGTGGATCGACGGCGAGAAGACGTTGGTGCCGCCTGTGAAAGCGGCTGCGGTGGTGGATCCCACAGGCTGCGGTGATGCTTGGCGTGGTGCGTTGTTGTTTGGTTTGGAGCAAGGCTGGTCACTAGCCAAGTGCGCCGCTTTGGGGAACCAGGTGGGTGCGCTCAAAATTGCACAACGTGGCCCACAAAACTACAGCGTGGCTGGCCTGACCATCGCTTAATTCAAAGCGTTTAACTCGCTAAAGCCGCCCAGTCGGCTTTGTCACAAACAGCTGCGCTCACTCGCAGCTGTTTTCGTTTGGACGTCTGTCCGCGAATGAGTTCCACATCGCGTTTGGCAATGCCCAAGGTTTGCGCAAGCCAAGCCATCAGCGCTAAGTTGGCTTTGCCATCGACTGGCGGCGCATGTAAACGCACACGCAATGCGCCATCGTGTTCGCCGTCGGCCTGTGTGCGTGAGGCGTTGGGAATGACATGGATGTCCACGGCCACAGCGCCTGTTTTTTCGAGGCGGAGATACGTCTTGGAGGGGAGTGTCATGTGTAGGGCTCAAGAAAAAGCCCGAGGCCTTGCGGCGTCGGGCTTGAGCTTACGGTAAACCGTTGCCTGGATCAGTGACGATTAAGGCTTGCTAGCTGTTGGGAAAGGCCAAGCAGCTTGCGGGTTCAGCGTGGTCTGTGCGCGGGCAGCGGGTGCTTTCGCAGCTTTCTTTGCAGCAGGCTTTTT
>JACCEC010599989.1_pt1 | contig 15775 bp, 15 predicted proteins | sample 7450121 | NCBI WGS metagenome assembly JACCEC01 (sample SAMN15323455, study PRJNA562643) | freshwater metagenome | isolation source: river surface water | place: USA:Blue River Watershed | collected 2017-08-18 | reverse complement strand
TATCTAAGCGCACTTCCCTCTTTATCTGGCTCTGCGATCTTGGACTCAAATGCAATTACACCTTCAAGACCAGGTTTGAAATCATCGCCCACCGCAACTGCTCCTTTGGCTAAGTTGTTCAGCGCCTATTCTGCTATGAGGTAGGCGATGCGCCAAACCAGGGCAAAATGAGGTTGGATACACCCATGGTCAATCGTGAGGATATTGCGGCAATGCGCAGGCAGTATGGCGAGATTGGTTTAGTTGAAGGCTCACTACCAACAGATCCTTTGAACCTTTTTGATACCTGGCTGAAAGAGGCTGCTGCTAATGAGGTGGTAGTTGAGGCAAATGCGATGGTGCTCTCAACTGTTGATGAAGGCCAACCTAGTAGTCGGACAGTATTACTTAAGGATTTAACGAAAGATGGCTTTACCTTTTTTACAAATTACAACTCAAGAAAAGCTGGTGAGATTGCAAAAAACAATAAAGTCTCTCTCGTATTTCCTTGGTATCCAATGGAGCGACAAGTAATTGTGATTGGAAGTGTTGCAAAGGTTTCACAAGAGAGGTCAGAAGAATACTTTGCAACCAGACCACGTGGCTCTCAAATTGGAGCATGGGCAAGTGAGCAATCTACTGAAATTTCTTCAAGAGGTGATTTAGAGAAAAAGTTTGCATTCTTTGAAGCAAAGTGGCCAGAGGGTGAGCAAATACCAAAGCCTGACTTCTGGGGTGGGTATGTAGTAAATCCCACATCAATTGAGTTTTGGCAGGGTAGATACTCACGCCTACATGATCGTATTCGTTATGTAAAAGAGGGTGAAAGTAAGTGGCAGATCAAACGGCTTAACCCCTAATATCTACCAATGAGTCAAATTAAGATCCCAGAAAATTTAAAACCATCTGATGGCAGATTTGGCTGTGGACCATCAAAAATTTTGCCATCCTCTATTGCAAATTTAGCTAGCAATTATGGAAAAGTTTTGGGAACTAGCCACAGACAAAAGCCTGTAAAAGATGTGGTGGCATCAGTTAGAAGTGGACTTAAATCTTTATTTTCTCTGCCTGAAGGATATGAAGTAATCATTGGAAATGGCGGCTCAACTGCATTTTGGGATATCGCAACCTTTGGTTTGATTGAAAAAAAATCTCAACACCTAGTATTTGGTGAGTTCTCTTCTAAATTTGCTGCCGCTGCCAAAGAGGCGCCGATGATTGATGAGCCACAGGTTATTAAAACTGAGCCTGGCACTCACCCACTTCCAGTAGTTGAAACTGATATTGATACCTATGCATTAACCCATAATGAAACTAGTACTGGGGTAATGATGCCGATTATTCGCCCCAAAGGATCAGCTGGTGCCTTAACTTTGGTTGATGCAACTAGTGCTGCTGGCGGCCTTGATTTAGATATTTCACAATCTGATTGTTACTACTTTGCCCCCCAAAAATCATTTGCCTCCGATGGTGGCTTATGGATTGCAATTATGAGCCCAGCAGCTATTGCTCGGGTCGAAAAAATAAAGGCAAGCAAAAGATGGGTACCTGCATTTTTTGATCTTTCAATTGCTATAGAAAACTCTCGTCTAGATCAAACCTATAACACGCCAGCCCTTGCCACCTTAATCTTGTTAGCAGAACAAATTAACTGGATCAATTCAAATGGTGGCTTAAAGTTTTCAGCAGGTCGAAGTGAGGACTCTTCAAATCGTTTGTATAGCTGGGCTGAGAAAACCTCCTACACCACACCTTTTGTAACAGATAAAGCAATGCGATCAAAGGTGGTTGGCACAATTAACTTTGATGAGAGTATTGACGCACTTGAGATTGCAAAAGTGCTTCGTGCAAATGGAATTGTTGATACCGATCCATACCGTAAATTAGGAAAGAACCAACTTCGAATTGGTATGTTTCCGGCGGTTGAACCAGCAGATATTGATGCGCTTACTGCATCAATTGAGTATGTAGTTGAGAGATTAGCAAAATGATGAGTGCAAAGTTTCGCCGCCGTGTCACCATTGTCATTTTAATTGGGATGGTCACCATGGTCTTAATCAGCGGCTTGTAAGAAAGGGATTTAAAGTGAAGGAGTCAATATTTATCATTGCCATGGGCATTGTGCTTTGGATTATTGCCTTTGTATTTGCAGTTGTGATGAATGCAGATAGCAATGTCCTTTGGATCTGTGTGATTGGCGCTCTACTTGGAGTTATTGGACTTCGCTACACAATTAGACGTGGTAGAAAAGGAAAGCTTTAATTCCCATCAATCTGGGATGCAATGCCACGCAAAACCTTAGCTAATCTCTCACCATCGGCAGCAGTTGAGGTGCGACCACTTCGAAGTCCATTGCCATATCGATCTAGGATCTTAATTGTGTCTTCGATCATTGCAGCAAGATCATCATTTTTTCCACGTGAACTTGTTGCCATAGTTGGTGGTGCTTCCACGATTGAAACAGATAAGGCTTGAGGGCCACGACGGCCATCAGCAATTGAAAACTCTAACTTTGTGCCAGGTTTAACTGTTGCAACCCCGCTAGGGAGTGCATCGGCAGAAAGATAAACATCTTCACCTTCATCATTGGAAATAAATCCAAAACCTTTTTCTAAACTAAACCACTTAACTCGACCAGTAGGCATTGGTATCTCCCTTCAAATTTTAGTATTCGTTTAGGCCATCTCTAGATGGGCAGGTGAGTAGTTTAACCCAACTTATGCGATGGGCGTTAGTTAATTATTCAGCCTTGATTAACGCCTCTGAATGGGCGCCACAGCCATGATCAAAGGAAACTACTCGAGCATCCTCAGGTGAGATTGCATTTGAGCAAACTCCAAATGCCCCTCGTAGTGAGCCGGCAATTGGAATAAAGAAACCACATGATGCACATGGTTTAGGAGCAGCTTGAGCAATTGGTGCACGTGGTCCGCGATCGCCCTCATACCATCTCTTACTTGCTGCATCTCGACCAATTATTGATAAAACTCTGGCTCTGCTTAAACCAAATTCAAATAATTGCGCCATATCTAACTCTTCCTCTCCTGGAAGGGCGGCATAACTTTGAGTTAATCGCTCATCATCTGGTGAGGTTGGCACAACATCACCAATACCAAGATCTCCTGGTTGAATTCGTTGTGAGTATGGCACCCAATTTGGGGCAAGTAATGCTTTAGCACCTGGTAGTAAAACTACATCACAAATTGTGGCATCACTTTGATCATCAACTTTGGCAACAGTTACCGCCCACATCCAGCCGTTATAACCAGGAAGCTTTGCGTGGAACAGGTAGGTTGCAACTCTCTCCTCATCAGAATCAATTGAGTAAAACTCACCAACATACTCAGCTTTACCAGCATCTTCGATAGCTGCTTTCTTTGCATTACTTAATGCGCCAAAAATATCGTTTTTGTTTGGCTCAAGTTCAATCTTGGCTGGATAGGTTTTTTCTGGTGCAATGTAGGGTTTTCTAACAATTACCGGCTTTACGACCTCTTCAACTTTAGGTTGGGCGATTGCCTCTAAAATCGCTTCATCAACTGGTGCCTCAGGCTCTGCTACCAGTGAGCTCTCATTCTTACGGAGCTTTTTAAATAATGATTTCTTTTTTGCCATAGGTAGATTGTAATCTGCTTGTGATTAAAATGAAAAAGCCCCCGATTTTAAGCGGGGGCTTTTGTAATTACTTATGGAATTATTAAAAGTCCATTCCTCCGCCATCGCCACCTGGCATAGGTGCTGCTGATTTAGGCTCTGGCTTATCAGCGATTACTGCCTCTGTTGTTAAGAAGAGAGCGGCAATTGATGCAGCATTTTGCAACGCTGATCTTGTTACCTTTGCTGGATCGATGATGCCACTTTTAATCATGTCAACATACTCACCAGTTGCAGCATTTAAACCAAAACCGGTCTCTAAGCTGCGAACTTTTTCAACAATTACGCCACCTTCAAGGCCTGCGTTAATTGCAATCTGCTTAAGTGGAGATTCAACTGCATACTCAACAATCTTTCCGCCTGTTGCTTCATCCCCTGCTAACTTCAACTTACCAAAAGCGATCTTTGATGCTTGAAGTAATGCCACGCCACCACCAGCAACAATGCCCTCTTCAACCGCTGCTTTAGCGTTGCGAACCGCATCCTCAATTCGGTGCTTGCGCTCCTTTAACTCAACCTCAGTTGCAGCTCCTGCTTTAATAACTGCAACACCTCCGGCAAGCTTTGCAAGCCGCTCTTGAAGTTTTTCACGGTCATAATCAGAGTCACTCTTTTCGATCTCAGCACGGATTTGATTAACCCGACCCTTGATCTGATCAGCATCTCCGCCACCTTCAACAATTGTGGTCTCCTCTTTAGCAATTACCACCTTGCGGGCAGTTCCAAGTAACTCCAAAGTGGTTTGATCTAATTTAAGACCAACCTCCTCTGAGATAACTGTGGCGCCAGTCAAAATTGCAATATCTTGCAACATCGCTTTGCGACGATCACCAAATCCAGGAGCTTTAACAGCCACTGATTTAAATGTGCCACGGATCTTATTTACTACCAAGGTTGATAGGGCTTCACCCTCTACATCTTCGGCAATAATCACAAGTGGCTTACCAGTTTGCATAACCTTTTCTAGAACCGGTACTAGATCTTTAATATTTGTAATCTTTGAGTTTGCAATCAGGATGTAAGCATCCTCCATAACTGTTTCCATACGATCGGTATCAGTTACAAAGTAAGCTGAGATATAACCCTTATCAAATCTCATACCTTCAGTTAGCTCTAGCTCAAGGCCAAAGGTGTTGCTCTCTTCAACAGTAATTACACCCTCTTTGCCGACCTTATCCATCGCTTCAGCAATCATGTTTCCGATAGTTGTATCTGCTGCTGAGATAGAAGCGGTTGCTGAGATCTGCTCTTTAGTCTCAACTGGCTTTGCCATCTTTAACAACTCATCTGAGATCGCACTTACCGCTTTTTCAATTCCACGCTTTAATGACATTGGATTAGATCCTGCTGCCACATTTCGTAATCCCTCACGAACCATCGCTTGAGCAAGCACAGTTGCAGTTGTGGTGCCATCTCCGGCAACATCATCTGTCTTCTTAGCAACCTCTTTAACAAGGTCAGCACCAATTTTTTCCCATGGATCATCTAGCTCAATCTCTTTTGCAATTGAAACACCATCATTGGTGATTGTTGGCGCTCCCCACTTTTTCTCCAGCACCACATTGCGACCACGTGGCCCAAGGGTCACCTTGACCGCATCAGCTAATACATTCATGCCGCGCTCAAGTGAGCGACGAGCCTCTTCGTTGAAGGCAATCATCTTTGCCATGTTTTTTTCTCTCCCTCTATTTTTCTTGCTTAAGGACCATTTGGGTGTCTTTATCACTCACACCACTAGAGTGCTAAAGGGCAAATCTAGAGGATTTATTCCAGATGCGCCAAATTACCCCAGGCAGGGGGCAGCTCTTTAAGGGGGTTAGAGGGTGAAGCCGAGTTTGGTGCTACTTCGGGCGGCGGTGCGCTGATCTCGAAGCCTAAGCAGCCGTTTAACCAGTAGAGGCTCTGCCATTAATGCTGCTGGCCTGTCAATTAAATTATTTAACATTTGATAGTAGGCAGGTGGAGTTAGATTAAATAACTCTTTGATTGAACTCTCTTTAGCGCCAGCATGGCGCCACCAGGTGCGCTCAAACTCTAAGATCTTAGTTTCTAACTCAGTTAGACCAGAGTTGGCTAGATCAGTTACCGGCATAAATTCAGACATAGGGATATCTTAAAAGAGATCACTGACAAAAGTGTGGTTTTAACTTACAGCGTGGCGAGAATTGCTGAAATATCACTCTCTTTAGTCCATGGATTAACAATTGCAAAGCGAAGAATTGGCTTTCCCCTATGAGCAGATGGCGTGACAAAGCCAATTTGATCTGCTAATAATTTATCACTCCACTTTTCATAATCATTCCTTGTCCAGCCCACTCTTTCAAATGCCACAATTGAAAGTGATGGCTCAATTACCAACTTTAAATTTGGATGATTTCGCACCTGTAAGGCAGCATCTTTTGCCACATCCATTGTGCGCTCCATTGCCTTTGCATACTCATCTGTGCCGTGGGCAGCGAGTGAAAACCAAAATGGTAATCCACGTGCTCTGCGAGTTAGATGAATTGCATAATCAGATGGATTCCACTCATTATCTTCTTCTAAGGTTTCTAAATACTCAGCCTTTTGCAGGTGTGCCTGCTTTGCCAGCTTTGGCTCTCGATAGATAAGCGCGCAGGCATCAAAGGGTGCAAATAGCCATTTGTGGGGATCGACAATTAGTGAATCTGCTTGTTCAACACCATTAAATAATGGACGAACTGATGGCGCACAAAGTGCCGCTAACCCATACGCTCCATCCACATGAAACCAAATACCTCTCTCTTTTGCGCATTTTGCAATACTTTCTAAGTTATCAATAATTCCAAGGTTGGTAGTTCCGGCGGTTGCAACTACTGCAAAGACTTGATGTGTTGGATTTTCACTGTGGTACTTATCAATTACCGCAGCGCAACTATCTCCTTGAAGTACGCCATTTTGATCAGGTTTAATTAAGAGGATCTCAACATCCATAACCTGCGCTGCAGATTTAATGGAGGAGTGTGAGTCAGCACTTGCTGCCAGCACCCACCTGGTTACATCCTTTCTTTTGCCTCTAAACACATCACGTGCTGTTACCAATGCAGATAGATTTCCAATCGTGCCACCTTGTACAAATACACCACCTGCAGTACTTGGCATACCAGCAAGATCAGATATCCATTTAAGCGCTTGGTTTTCTGCAAAGACTGCGCCAGCTCCTTCTAGCCAGGAGCCGGCATAAAGTGCGCTAGCACCAACAACTAAATCAAATAGGTTTGCATACTCACTAGGGGCTGATGGAATAAATGCTAAATACCGCGGGTGATCTGTTGATATACAAGCTGTTGCTAATACCTCTTTAAATAATTTAAGAGTTTGATGTCCACCTAAACCTTTAGCGGTAATGGTGTTGCCAGCTAGCTCATATAACTCTTGAGCGGTTTTTGGACCATCTAATGGTGGATCTGTTCGAAGCCTAATTAATGAGTAATCCAGTACCTCTTTTGCCAACGCCTCGACTTCAGGAGTGAACTCATGCATTGCGCGCTGCGTAATCTTTCCGGTTAGCACTACGGATTAGATTTCTAATCATGGTTGGAAATACTAATGAGTGAAATGGCAAAACTGCATACCAGTAAAGCTGACCACCTAAGCCACGAGGGGAGTAGGAGGCCTCTTGGGTAACCTCACTTTGACCATTTGGTAATTTTTTAATTCGAAACTCAAGCCAAGCCTTTCCTGGCAAAATCATCTCAGCGTAGAGTTTTAATGATTGACCTGGTACTAAAGATTCAACCCGCCAAAAATCTAAACTATCTCCCACCCTTAAATGAATTGGATCTCTTCTTCCTCTTCTTAGCCCAACTCCACCAATCATGCGATCTAGTAAACCTCTTAAATACCAGAGGAAATCAGAGCCATACCAACCATTTTCCCCGCCAATCTCCTCTATTGCTACCCAGAGATTTTCCATACTGGCATCTGTTACCCGCACCCTTGTGTCTTTATAAAGAGCCTCCCCTGCCCAATCTGGATCACTTTGTGCCTTTTGCCAAGGAGCTGTTTGAGTTGTGGCATCTGACCATCTAGTTTTAACTGTATTTCCAGAGACATGGCTTAATGCCAATTTAATCGCCCCTTCAACATCAATTAATCCCTCAGTAGGTTTTGGAATTAGATGATTAATTGATTTAGCAGGATCTGCTACTACCTCACTAATTAATGAGCCAACCAATGGCCTAGCTAATGAGGTTGGCACTGGAGTTACAAAGCCAATCCAAAGACTAGATAACTTTGGGGTTAATACTGGAACTTTAATTATTAAACGCCTTCTTAACCCAGATAATTTGGCAAACTTTTGCATCATATCGGCGTATGACAAAACCTCAGGTCCGCCAATATCAAAGACACCAGCTACTGGTTTGTCTAACATCGCAGCTTTTCGCAAATACCAGAGCACATCTCTGATTGCAATTGGATGGGTCTTATTCATTACCCATTTTGGGGTGGTCATAACTGGTAGGCGGTGAGTTAGATGGCGCAACATCTCAAAGGAGGCAGAGCCTGAACCAATAATAATTCCAGCACGAAGCTCCATGACCGGCACATTTGAAGTTGCCAAACTCTTGCCAGTATTTGCTCTTGAGGATAGGTGTTTAGAGGTTTTGGCATCATTATTAATTCCACCTAAGTAAACAATCTGCTTAACACCACACTCCGCTGCTGCCTTGGCAAAGTTACTTGCCATCTCAGACTCAATCTTGTCAAAGTTTGGACCTAAGTTAATTGAGTGAAGCAAATAGAAAGCGGTGTGAACTCCAGTTAATGCCGCCACCGTTGATTGGTAATCAGAGGCGTTGCCAACTGCAATCTCAACCTGATTTGCCCATGTGTGGCTTTGTGCTTTGTTTTTATCACGAACAAAGACTCGAATCTTTGCGCCATCTTCAAGTAATGCGGTAACTAGCCGGCCACCAACATAGCCAGAGGCACCAGTTACTAGAATTTTGCGCGCACTATCCATGGTGAAAACAGTAGACTTAATTAGATGAATAGACCAAAGATAGTTATTTTAGGTGGCGGTTTTGGCGGCTTAGCTGCTGCTCGCGCCCTCTATAAAGCAGCCGATGTCACAGTGGTGGATAGGCATAACTATCAAACCTTCCTGCCCCTGTTGTATCAGGTATCAACTGCTGGGTTGGCTGCCGACCATGTGGCATATCCAATTAGAGGAGCCCTTAGAAAGACCTCAGTTAAGTTTCGAATGGCATCTCCTATTAGCATCGATCACCGTAACAAAGAAGTGAAGTTAGATAGCAGTGAGATTTTAAAGTTTGATCACTTAATTGTTGCCCTCGGCTCTGTCACAGCAGATTTTGGAATCCCAGGAGTTAAAGAGTTTTCTCTCGGCATGAAATCAGTCTCGGAGGCGCTAACAATAAGGGCTGAGATTATGAGAAGGTTTGAAGATCTTTGTCGATTTGAAGATGACACCCAATTTTTTGTAACAGTAATTGGCGGAGGCCCTACTGGAGTTGAAATGGCAGGTGCGATAGCTGAGTTAGTAAGAGGGCCATTAAAATCTGATCAGGCAGCGGTTGCTAAAAATATTAAAGTTACATTGGTTGAAGCAGGCCCAAGATTATTGCCACCATTTGCCGCCTCCTTATCTGAGCGAACTAAAAAGGATTTAGAAAAGCTTGGGGTAAAGGTTTTGCTCAACTCCGCAGTTAAAGAGTTGCAACACCGAAAGGTACTGCTTAAAGATGGCAGCACATTGCAATCTGAGATAACCATCTGGGCAGCAGGTGTTAAGGGATCAGATTCAATGAAGGAGTTAAATCTGCCAGTTGAGGCAAATCGAGTTGCAGTAGAGCCAACAATGCAGGTGAAAAATTATCCATATATTTGGGCTTTAGGAGATATTGCAGGTGCTAAAGGAAAAGATGGCACCCCACTTCCTATGGTGGCACCGGTTGCAATTCAACAAGGAAAATTTATCGCAAAGCAGATCAAGCGAATTGCACAAGGTAAATCACTTGAATCATTTAAGTACTTAGATAAAGGATCAATGGCAACAATTGGTAGAAACAAAGCTGTTGTTCAGGTGAGATGGTTTAAGTTGGCAGGACCACTTGCTTGGCTTGTTTGGCTTTGGTTGCACCTTTTCTACCTACTTGGTGGGCGAAATAAAATTGGCACGATGGCAGATTGGACCTGGAATTACCTAACCTTTGACCGGGGCAATCGCCACATTATGGATTCTTAAAAAAATGCCAAAGCCGGTGTATCAAAAGTTTATTAAGGTTGATAAACATGATCTTTGGTGTCTTAAGTGGGCAAAAAATGGTGATCCAGTTGTATTACTCCATGGTGGATTAAGCCATACCGCTAAATGGCAAAAGCAGATTCTGCCTGCTGTGTATAAAACACATGAGGTCTTTGCATATGATCGAACCGCACATGGTTACACCAAGGTGCGAAAAGGTTATATGCACTTTGATTTTCAAGTAGCAGAGTTAGTTGCATACCTTAAAACTGTAGTTAAAAAACCAGCACATATCATCGGCTGGAGTGATGGTGGCAATATTGGACTTATCGCAGCAATTAAGTATCCAAAGTTGATTAAATCACTAGTTGCAATTGGTGCTAACTACACCTATGACGCAGGACTCTCCTTTGATTTAAGTAATGTGGATGCCAGTGAAGAGGAGTATGCAAACTTTGAGAAGATGACTGGTCAAGATAGAGAACTACTTCTTGAGATTAAGGCGAAAGCATTTAAGGTTTGGCAAACTGAACCAAAGTTAAAGCTGTCGGCGTTGAAGAAAATAAAATGTCCTGTTTTGATATTGGCAGGAGATGATGAACCATTTAAAAGTGAGATGACCTTTAAGATGTATGAAGCGATTCCAAATGGCAGACTTGCAGTAATTCCAGGTGCCTCCCATAACCTAGTTAGTGAGAAAAGTAGGTTGATGCAGGAGGTAATTAAAGATTTTTATAAATCACAGGATTTTCCAATTACCAAGATGCCCAATCGGCGGGCAAAACAACAAGCTAGGATCTTAAGAAACTCTTAACTCACCAACTGCACCTTTTGGTACAAATGGTTGGTTTGGCATAACTGGATTAACTCTCTTATATGGTGAGTTTTGCGCAGGGCGCATATCTGCCTCACCTTTATTTGGCCACATCGAAAAAGCTCGCTCTGCTTGGGCGGTAATTGTTAATGAGGGATTGACCCCAAGATTTGCGGTAACTGAGGCACCATCTACAACATGAAGCGTTGGGTAGTTATAGACCCGATGGTAGGGATCAATTACACCGGTAAGGGCTGAATCTCCAATTACACAACCGCCAACAAAGTGGGCGGTAAAGGGAGCGTTTACTAAATCTCCAATATGACCACCTGCAATACCGCCATTGTTTTCAGCAATTCTTCTTGCAACCTCATTTGCTGCTGGGATATAGGTTGCATTTGGTGTTACTGAATCATTTTTTGAGCTTAATCTAAATCCAAATAAACCTTTCTTGCCACGGACTGTAATTGCAGAGTCAACATTTTGCATTATCAATGCCACAACTGTGCGCTCACTCCACTTTCTAACATCTAAAATCTTTAAAACTAAAGAGGGTTTAGTAATCACCTGGCGAAGCCATTGCTTGCGGCGATCTTTAATATTTGTGCCATCAGTCATTACAGTTTGTAAAAGACCCATAAAGTTGCTGCCTTTGCCATATCTAACTGGCTCAACATGGGTGTGATCATCTGGAAAAAAGGAGGAGGTGATTGCAGAGCCCTTACTAAAATCAGTGCCACCCTTAGGCATAATGCTGCCAGTAAGAGCTTCACTATTTGTTCTAGATAACCTACCTAATTGATCACTTATCTTTGGCAAGGTGTTATCTATCTTCATCTTATGTAATAACTTTTGGGTGTTGTATGTACCAGCTGCAACAACAACTTGAGAGGCGGTAAATCTGCGCTTGCCACCAAACCAGGCTGAACTCTTACGAGATGTTACCTGCCAACTACTATCTGATAGCTGTTCAATCTTAATTACAGTATGTTGTGCAAAAACTTTAGCTCCAGCCTTTTCAGCCAAGCCAAGGTAATTTTTAGGCAAAGTATTTTTAGCATTATGTCTGCACCCAGTCATACAAGCACCACATTGCAAACATCCAGAGCGATCTGGACCTACCCCACCAAAGTATGGATCCTTTGATTTAACACCAGCCTGGCCAAAGTAAACACCAAGTGGGGCTAACTTAAATGTGTGGCCAACACCCATTTGATTTGCATCCTCCTTCCTAGCCTTATCAGAGGGAGAAAAATATGGATTTTCTGCAACTCCTAACATTCTTGAGGCTTGGTCGTACCAAGGAGTGAGCTCATCATTCCAATCTGTAATGTGCTTCCACTGCTTATCTTCAAAGTAGGAGGCAGGTGGTTTGTATAAGGTATTTGCATAGACAAGTGAGCCACCACCAACACCTGCTCCTGCTAAAACTAAAACATCAGGCAGTACATGAATTCGCTGAATCCCCCGCAGGCCAAGGCGGGGCAGATATAAAAATCTAGATAATCGCCAAGAGGTTTTTGGGAAATCTTTATCTGAAAATCTACGTCCAGCCTCAAGGACAGCAACTTTGTATCCTTTTTCAGTTAATCGAAGGGCAGCAACTGATCCGCCAAATCCAGATCCGATTACTACAACATCAAAATCGGCTGATTTCATAATTAAACTCTACTTTGATTGATGATAAATAATAAGTAGTTATATCTGGAGCCCCCCGTCAGGATTGAACTGACGACCTGCCGCTTACAAGGCGGCTGCTCTACCACTGAGCTAGAGAGGCGGATATTTAAGGCGTAATTATGGCACAACCAAGATGGCCAATTTACTATCGATTAAGCCATCTAATCGGCTGCGGATACTTAGCACTTCTGCCATCACCTGATGATCTACCCCTAATTCGCCGCCAAGCCCAAGGGATTAAAAAGATCCCAATCCATGCAAGGTTTAGAAAAAACTTTACAACCTTACCTTTCTCTTTTGCATCAGGTAGTGGAGCTTTCCAATTTTTATCAAACTCATAACCTAATCCCTCTAAAACAGCATTAGCTAATCTTCTATGTCCCTCTGAGTTCATATGTAATCGATCAAATGCTAAAAATCTACGATCATTTAAGAACTCTGCCTTTTTTCCTTCAAATAAAATTGTTGGATATCTTCCTGCAACCATTCTTACATTCTCATTAAAGGCGCTAAAGCGCTGATGCCACAAAGTTGCTGTCTTGCCCTTTCCCTCTACCTTATCTACCACTGTGAAAACTATTACCGTTGCTCCTGAATCTGTTAACTGCCTTACTCCTTTTTCATACTCAGGAAGAGATATCTCAGGCTTGTAATTTGGTCTAAGCACATCATTGGCCCCGGCATGAAATGAAACTAAGGTTTGTTTGCCCTCTATGTACTTAAGAGCGATTGGAATTTGATCCTCCACAACCTGCTTTAATAACTTACCTCTAATCGCCAAATTCATATAGGTAAAATTTGGCTCATCTTTAGCCAAAACATCGGCAACTCGATCTGCCCAGCCGCGGTAATTCCCATCAATAATTTCATCACTCATTCCCTCAGTCATTGAATCACCAAGAGCAATAAAGCGGGTGTAGCGCACGCTACTTACTTCTTTCAGCCGCAACCTGATGCATAATTATTGCCGCTGCCACGCTGGCATTTAAAGATTCAACAGATGATTGCATAGGTATTGAAACTACTAAATCACATTTTTCTCTAACTAATCGAGATAATCCTTTTCCTTCACTGCCAACAATTATGAAAATTGATTCAGTCGCTAGATTCATTTTGGCTAAACTCACATCACCATCTGCATCTAATCCAATAATAAAACAGCCAGCTTTTTTAGCATCCTCAATTGCTCTAACTAAGTTTGTTACCTGCGATATTGGCATACGGGCGGCTGCCCCAGCAGATGCCTTCCAAGCCGATCCAGTCATCGCAGCATTTCGCCGCTCAGGAATTACCACTCCATCTGCACCAAAGGCAGCAGCAGATCTAACAACAGCACCCAGGTTATGAGGATCGGTAATTGAATCTAAACCAATTAACATCATTGGCTTTTTTGCATTTGTAATTAACTTTGCAAACTCTGTGTAGTTAAAAGGTTTAATAATAAGTGCGATTCCTTGGTGATTTGAAAACCCAGTTAGATCATCAAGGGCTCGACGTGGCAGCTCTTTAATTGGTAAATCAGCATTTTTAGCCAATCTAATCGCCTCTGAAATTTTTTCATCTAACTCAACCTTTATTGCTACTACCAACTCCTTTGCTGGAATCTTTGCGCGCAATGCCTCAACAACTGAGTTCTTTCCAGCGACCGCATCCTGAACTGATTGCCGGCGATCAAATCTTTTTTCAACTCGATCACCCCGTCGATCATCTCGCCTAAACTCACGCTCTCCTGATCTGACAGCTCTTTTAAAACCTTTGCGCTCATCTTTCTTATCATCTCGCCGGTTATCTCTTTTTTCTGGGCGGGCAACAGCAGATCTTTCAACTCTTTTATTTGAACTGCGCGCAAAACTCTTTGCACCCTTTGGCCGATCCTTGCGTGCTTTACCTGGCTTCATTAATAACTCCACCTTGGACCATTTGATGTGTCTTCAACTGTAATGCCAAGGAAGGCAATCTGATCACGTATTTGATCTGCTGTGGCAAAATCTTTTCGCAATCTTGCAGCCTCTCGCTGTTCTAACGCTAATTTAATTAAGCCATCAAGGGCGGCATCATTTGATTTACTACTTGCAAATGCAACATCCTTTGGATCACAGCCAAGAATTGATAGCGCACCTCTTATCTCACCAGCACATTTTGCAATCACTTTTTTATCCTCTGAAGCGGTGTTTCCAATTCGCATGCTCTCAGCTATAAAGGCAAGTGCTTGGGGAACTGCTAAATCATCATTCATAGCAGATGCAAACTCATCTGCAATCAACAGCTCAGGGGCACTTCCGATAACACTTTCTGCTCTACTTAAAAATGCCTCGATTCTTCTAAAAGCAGTTGCTGACTCCTCCAAAGCCTCAAATGAAAACTCAAGCATGCTTCGATAATGGGCACTTCCTAAGTACCAACGAAGCTCAATTCCACGTACTTTTTTTAAAATCTCTGCAACTTGAAGTGAATTACCAAGTGATTTACTCATCTTTTCACCACTGGTAGTAACCCAAGCATTATGCATCCAAGTATTTGCAAATTTGTAGCCTGCAGCAGTTGATTGCGCAATCTCATTTTCATGGTGTGGAAAAATTAGATCAATTCCTCCGCCATGAATATCAAATGCTTCTCCAAGGTAGGCATATGCCATTGCCGAACACTCTAGATGCCAACCTGGTCTGCCATCACCCCATGGAGTTGGCCAAGATGGTTCATCCTTCTTAGCAGCCTTCCATAATGCAAAATCTCTTGAATCTTTCTTGCTCTTTGAATCAGAGTCCTCACTTGTTAGCAGATCATCTAATTTTTGACTTGAAAGAGTTAAATACTCCTTTAACTTTCTTACCTCAAGATATACATCACCATTTCCTGGAGCGTATGCCGAACCGTTATCAATGAGCTTTTGCATTAGCTCAATCATCTGAGTGATATGACCAGTAGCTCGTGGTTCATATGTTGGCGGCAAAACATTTAAGGCGTTATAAGCATCGGTGAAGGCTCGCTCATACTTCATCGCCAGAGCCCACCAGGGGATATCTTCATGTCCTGCTTTATGCAAAATTTTGTCATCAATATCAGTCACATTTCTAACAAAGGTGACATCAAAGCCTGAGGCGATCAACCACCTTCGCAAAATATCAAAGTTAACACCGCTTCTAATATGGCCAATATGAGGAGGTGCTTGAACAGTTGCACCACATAGATAAATTCCAACTTTGCCAGAAACTAATGGCTTAAATGTTGAAACATCTCTGCTTTTGGTGTCATAAAGCTTTAACTGACTCATTATTTAATATTACCTTTATGTGCTAACTAATAATGCAGTAGCGATGGCAGATAAACCTTTTCCTTCACCAGTAAAGCCCAGGCCATCAGTTGATGTGGCAGATACTGATACAACCGCTCCACCTAAGGCTTTTGATAAGGCAGTAATC
>JACCEC011128313.1_pt1 | contig 15786 bp, 15 predicted proteins | sample 7450121 | NCBI WGS metagenome assembly JACCEC01 (sample SAMN15323455, study PRJNA562643) | freshwater metagenome | isolation source: river surface water | place: USA:Blue River Watershed | collected 2017-08-18 | reverse complement strand
ATGCCAAAAATCCTTCGGAAGCCATATATGTTTCGATATAAATGACAGGTTTTCCGAAAAGTTTTTCTAAGCCTTGTTTGTAAGGCTCTAAAGACACGCCACCCCACGCAAATGCTGTAAGATTAGGCCATAATTCATGTATGTTGTTTAGGTTATATTTTTTAATTATTCTTTCGAGAAGAATAGTATGCCATGCCGGAACGCCTGCCAAAAAGCCAATGTCCCATTGGTCGGCATGATCGGTTATATCTTGTAATTTATTTTCCCAATCTTTAAGTGCAGAAATTTTCTGTCCAGGTTTGTAGAAGTTCTGAAACCAAATTGGAATTGTACCAGTAGTAATTCCACTTAAATCTCCTTCGTAATGTGAATCTACTTCGTTGAGTGCGGTACTTCCTCCCAACATTAAATAACCTTTTTCATAAATATTGGCAGGTACATCATCGTACTGACCTAATGAAATGATTTGATTAATGCTCGTTCTTTGAATAGCCTTAATCATATCTTTGGTAACAGGAATTGCCTTTGAGGCTGCATCTGAAGTTCCTGAACTTAATGCAAAATATTTTACTTTTCCTGGCCAACATACATTTTTTTCGCCTAATCTGGCTTTGTACCACCATTCTTTATAAATTTTTGAATAGTCATACACAGGAACATTTTTCTTAAACTTTTCGTAAAACTCCGTATCTTCTCCGAATATTGCCGAACTTAATATTTCTTCAAAATTATACTTTTCTCCAAATTGGGTGTAACGTGCTTTGGAAATTAGTTTGACAAAAGCTTTTTTTTGCCATTTCGCCGGCTTTATTTTTCTAATTTGTTGAATTGTACTGGTGAATTTTATTCCACCTTTCAGAATCTTACCTAATACTGCCATGTATTTTCGTTTTTATAAAAATATTGAAAAATATCAAGATTTTAAAATTTCCATTCTTTAAGTGTTGTAATTGCCTCGTGGGCTGTCATATCGTAATGTACGGGTACAATTGCAATGTAATTCTGCTCAACTGCATAAATATCTGTACCTTCGGTATTGGGTTCTCGATTTACAAAATCACCGCCCATCCAAAAATAAGGTCTGCCGTGGGGGTCTTTTCTTGAATCAAATTCTTCATGCCAATAGCCATTCGTTTGCCTACAAATTTTTACTCCTTTAATAGGTTCATCAGAGTACGCAGGGAAATTTACGTTCAGAGCTACGTTTTTTGGAAAAGCATTCGCTAATGCCAATTGAGATATTTTGATAATCCATTCTTGAATATGACTAAAATCGGCATCATATTTGAAATCATCCAATGAAAATCCAATTGAAGGAATTCCCTCAATTGCTCCTTCTACCGCCGCAGACATTGTTCCTGAATAAATGACAGATATGGAAGAATTTGCTCCATGATTGACTCCTGAAACCACAAGGTCAATTTTGCGACCTTTTAAAAAATGATGCTTTGCTAATTTTACACAATCAGCCGGAGTGCCAGAGCATTCATAGGCTTCGATATTGGTATATATTTTTGATTTTCTAACATGAATCGTACTATCAACGGTGATTGCATGCCCCATTCCTGAATTTGGGCTGTCTGGTGCTACTACAAAAACTTCTCCGATTTGACTAACTGCCTCTATTAATACTGAAATTCCTTTGGAGGTAATTCCATCATCATTTGTTACTAAAATAAGTGGTTTCATGTGTAATTGCGGTTGTTTCGCGTATTTTTTATGCAAATTAACAAATTCTATTCCGTAAGATTATATATTTGCACAAATAATTTTAGTTTAATGAAGGTAATATTTAGAGAGGCTTCGTTCGACGATGCGTCAATCATTCGTGAAATTGCACAAGCTACGTGGTTTGATACGTATAATGAAATCATTGGTGCTGAACAAGCTAAGTATATGTTTGATGAAATTTACACGATAAAGTCCTTACAGTCTCAAATGGAGTCTGGGCAAAAATTTGTTTTACTCATTGCTAATGAAGCTGCAATCGCTTTTGCTTCTTACTCGTATCAGAGAGAAAAGATATATAAATTGAATAAAATATACCTTAATCCTTTATTTCAATCAGGTGGATATGGTCGATTAATGCTTGCTGAGGTTGAGTCTCGTTTGAAAAAAGAAGGTGCCGAATATTTAGAACTGAATGTGAATAGATTTAATAAAGCATTGAATTTTTATCTTAAAATGGGATTTTCTATCTTGAAAGAAGTTGATATACCTTTCGGGATTTATTGGATGAATGATTATGTATTAGGGAAAGCATTATAGATTCATTTGTGCAATAAAATTCAAATATCGTTCAAATCGACTCGAATTTTGGCTGATTTCTCCTGATTCAACAAATAATATGGACGAATCATTATTGGAAGTTTCGAGTAAATTTTGCTGAGAAAGTATATTTTTTAAATGTCTGGCTGTACCTTCATTTCCATCATAAATTTTGAGATTTGGAGCTATTTTATTAAAAATTGGCTCAAAATATGTAAAATGAGTGCAACCTAATACAATTGAACCAAATTGCTGGATATCAACTTGCTTCAGGGATTCTTCTAAATAGTCGATTACTTCTTTAGTGGAGAAATTTTCATTTTCTGCAAATTTCACAAGTTCAGGCATTGCCATTCGCTCTACTAAATTATGAGCATTGAGAGATTGTAATAGATTTTCAAAACGTAAAGAACGCAGAGTGATTGGAGTAGCACAGACTAAAATTTTCCTTTTTTCTACATCATTATCTACTGCGACTTTTACTGCTGGTTGAATTGCAATGATAGGCAAATCAGGATATTTGTATCTCAAATCTTCCACACAAACATTGGTAGCGGTATTACAAGCTAATACAATTGCCTTTACATTATTTTTGATAAAAAAATGTGCTGCATTATTTACAAAACAACTAATTTCTTCTTCTGATTTAGTGCTATAAGGCACATTGAGGCTATCTGCATAATAGCAATAATTTTCATTCGGCAATTGCTTGATAATTTCATGCAATAGCGTTAAACCTCCAATTCCCGAATCAAAAACCCCTATCATTATTTAGTTTTTTAATGTTAAAGCAAATATTAGTTAAAATGGATATTCCCCGCCATCTTTATCCAAATCTCTTGTGGCATTTGCCTTGCTACCAAGTGTTACTGTACCCGAGTTTGCAGGAGGAGGTGTTGCTCCTGACTTCTCAAAACTCTCAAATGGATTTGAATTGATTGAGGATGATGCAGTGTTAAAATCACTGAAATTATCTTGCTTAAGCGGTGAATAAAATCCGTCTAAATCTGTAAATTTAGTATATTTTCCTATAAATTGTAATTGTACGGTATCAACATCTCCACTTCTATTTTTAGCAATAATGACTTCCCCCAATCCTTCAGTAGAGTTTCCTTGTTCGTCGTGGGTAATTTTATAGTATTCAGGGCGATATAGGAACATTACCATATCTGCATCTTGCTCAATAGAACCAGATTCCCTCAAATCTGAAAGTTGTGGACGCTTGTCTCCACCTCTCGTTTCTACAGCACGACTTAATTGGGATAGGGCAATCACTGGAACATTTATTTCTTTTGCTAAATTTTTCATTGCTCTTGAAATAGCTGCAATCTCTTGTTCACGATTTCCTTTCACACTATTCCCTCCATCGGCTGTCATCAATTGTAAATAATCGATAATCACCAATCCGATATTGTATTGTGCCTTGAGTTTTCTACATTTGGCTCTCATTTCCAATATAGATAGGGCAGGAGTATCATCAATATAAATGGGGGCATTAGATAAATTCTTGATTTTTTGATGCAATTGTACCCACTCGTGATTTTCTAGCTTCCCTTTTCTTAATTTATTACTGTCAATTTCCGCTTCTGCCGAAATAAGTCTAAGCATCAATTGGGTAGCGGACATCTCTAATGAGAACATCGCAACGGGAATATTCCATTCAATGGCTGCATTACGCATTGCCGAAACGACAAAAGCGGTATTATGTGTTACGGTAAGGTCTTCTAACAGGAAAAGTCGGTTTTTGTCAATACTAAATCCAAAATATTCATCTTCTTTATCGAAAACCACTTCAATATCGCTTAAAATTGGTTCAGATATACTGATAGCTGAGAAATCGTATTTTCTGGTCGGTATCATTTCTAAATTTCCCGATAAACTCAGCACAAACGATTGGAATGAGGCTTGTAAACTTTCGATAGATGTATATTTTTTGTTAATTTTTGTACAAAACCCTAAGGTATCTGCTAAAAATTTAATTTGTTGGGTTTGTTCTGGACAAGAAAAATATAGTTCTATTGAAGGGTTATTTGAAATATTCACTTTGTTCTGTCCGAAACCGTCTATGATACCCGCCAATAATTCTAATCTGTTATTTCTACTACTTGTCAGATATTCAATTGGAATGATTGTGTCGATTTCCGCTACAATGACATCTGATTTTGGTTCTGATAGTTGATAATTTGCTATTTTTTCACCTTTTTCCCAATCGAATGAAGGTATATTTTGCTTTATCTCAAAAGAATTTCGTCCATACAAATATAAATTTTCAGTTATTGGTTCGATATTTTGAGAAAAATCAACGGCTACCTTGTAGCCTCTCAAAAGTTTCTTCTCATTATCGGATAATGTCAAATAATCTTTCAACTCTATGTTTACAACTTTACCTTGGGTATTTTTCAGCGAAAGTATATGACTTTCATTGACACGGTAATCAATTCCGTGGCTTTGTTTTATCCAATACATTTTTTCTTTCCCACGGGCAATAGATAAAACTTCTCTTGGTTTGGAATCATCTCCCATCAGTAATTCGCCCGTTTGAATATGTTCGACATTCTTCAAAGTGCCATCAAACATTAGTACTTTAGTTCCTTTTCCGAGGCATTTCCCCATGGCAGGTCTTGCGGCGATAATAATCAATTCAGTATTTTGCCATCCACTCGTAATTCTATCTAAAGCTGTAAATCCACTTCCTACTCCTGTCAATCCATCTTTGTGATTTTTCTTTTTTTCTAATTCTTCAATCGTTGCTCGCATGATACTGCTGGCATCTGCATAATTTTTTCGGATATTTCGCTCTGAAATTTGAAAAAATGTTTGTTCGGTTTTGTCTAAAAGCGAAAAAACATCCGTAGTATCATCATAGGCATCTTTCAGAATATCACCTGCAATTTTAATCATATCTCGCTTGATTGCGGATTGAGTAATAATTCTGGCATGATATTCAATATTAGCTGCTGAATTGACCTTTGAAGTAAGTTTTGCTAAATAACTTGAGCCTCCCACAAACTCTAATTCACCAGTACTACGTAATTGGGTTGCAACGGTTAGCATATCAATAGGCTCAGATCTATTGAAGAGTTGAAGAATGGCATTATAAATTCTTTGATGTGCATCTTTATAAAAAGATGTTGGTTGTAAAATATCTACAACCGTCGTCAGGGCATCTTTTTCAATCATTAATGCACCTAGAACGGCTTCTTCTAATTCCGGAGCTTGTGGGGGTAATTTGCCAGTTTCGTTTTTGAAACTATCTAAAAAGAAATTCTTGCCAAAACCTCTTTGGTTTTGCTTGTTTTCGTTGGCAGTATTTTGATAAGTATTTTCCATAATATTTTAACAATATTAGTAAGAAAATAATTTTTTTGAAAATTTATATATAAATAAATATGTGTTTGTTTGTTTGTAATGTGTTAATAATCAATAAATTGTGTTTTTTTGTTGGAATTATTGTGGAAAAATAAGCATTTTTGTGAATAATTTTTAAAATTTGATGCTAATTTTGATTTAATTTATCAGTACATAAATTATTTTCTGAACTTATATTTTTAATAATTATTCAATTTTGACAGATAAGGTATTTACATTAAGCGAGGAGGTTTCCTTGCAAGATTTTTTTGGTGTAGAGAATTGCAATATCAAGGAAATTGCTACGGCATTCCCTCTGAGTAAAATTATCTCGAGAGGAAATCAAATTCTCATTAAAGGTAAAGTGGAAGAAACTAACCGAATTTCAGACGTGATTCAGTCTTTGTTGGATCATTTGGATAAGTATGGTAAAATTTCACTTGATCAGGTTAGGAATTATATCAACTCTGATGCAGAAGCGGCTGCACATGAGTTTCCAGATGATGATTTGATTCTGGTAGGCACAAAAGGAAATGCGATTCGTGCCAAAACTGCCAATCAGAAAAAAATGGTTGAGGCATGGAAAAAATATGATATTGTTTTTGCCACAGGTCCTGCTGGAACTGGTAAAACATATACGGCTGTTGCTCTTGCGGTAAAGGCACTGAAAGATAAGCAGGTGAAAAAAATAATTATTACTCGTCCTGCTGTAGAAGCTGGTGAAAATTTAGGTTTTTTACCTGGTGATTTAAAAGAAAAAATTGATCCATATCTAAGGCCCATCTATGATGCTTTGGAAGATATGATTCAGTCGGAAAAGTTAAAGTTTTATATAGAAAATAGAATTATAGAAATTGCTCCTTTGGCTTACATGAGGGGTCGTACACTCAATAATGCTTTTATTTTGCTGGATGAAGCTCAAAATACTACGCCAATGCAAATCAAAATGTTTTTGACAAGAATGGGACCGCTCTCTAAAACAATCATCACTGGAGATAAAACTCAGATTGATTTGCCTGTAAAACAAAAGTCAGGATTGGTAGATGCTCTGAATATTCTTAAAAATGTAGAAGGAATCGGTTTTATTGAATTAGATGGGCGTGATGTGATTAGACATAAGTTGGTTCGAGAAATCTTAAAAGCTTATGAAAAAGTAGAAGATTCGGATAAAATTTCTAAACTCAATTAAATAATGCGACAATTTTATATTTTAATCTGGAATCTGTTTTTTTTTGTTTTAATGATTGAATCTGCCTCAGGACAGATACAAAAAATCTGTGCGAATGCTTGGACTGATTCTATTAATGCAAAACGTATTCCTAATTTTCAATATAAAAAATCATTATTTGAGTCTGAATTGCAAAAGCATATTGTTGCTAAAAAAAATGCAAGGGTGCAAGCTGAAGTAATTCGTATTCCGGTAGTTATTCATGTAATTCATAATCAAGTAGGAAATCAAATAGCTGGGAATAATATTTCGGATGAACAAATTTATTCACAGATTAAAGTATTAAACGAGGATTACCGAAAGAAAGTGGGTTCTTTAGGCTTTAATAATAATCCCTTGGGAACTGATACCGAAATTGAGTTTTTTCTGGCAAATATTGACCCCAAAGGTCAAGCTTCTACTGGTATCACCCGTACTTATTCTTCAAAAAGTAGTTTTAATGTTACAAACGAATTAGAACGAACTCGCTTATCTGAGTTAGTTTATTGGGATTCAAATAAATACTTGAATATTTGGGTGGCAAATTTGAGTACAGGCTATATCGGCTATGGCGAATTTCCTTACGCCGATTCGATAGATGGATTAGATATTGAAGTGGATGAAAAGATAGATGGTGTCTATATCGACACTGCCGTTTTTGGTAGAAAAAATGGTACCAATACTAGCGGTATTTACAGTTTTGGGCGAACTGTGACACACGAGGTTGGACATTGGTTAGGTTTATATCATACTTGGGGAGACCAATATTGTGGAACAGATTACGTACAAGATACACCTCCGACGGCAAATCCAAATAATTCTATTTTTTGTACTGATTTATTTTCTGAATGTGGAGGAGTTAAGTCAAGAAATATGATTGAAAATTACATGGATTATTCTCCTGATTCGTGTATGAATATTTTTACTTTTGGACAAAAAGATAGAATGAGGGCAGTGTTAGAGATGAGCAAAAGAAGGAAAAGAGTAATCAATTTTGCAAAATTCCAACTTCCACCTGCCGAAAAATTAACTTTGAATCTTGAAAATCCGTTACCAAGTGATGCTTTGAAACTTCAAGTCTTGCTGCCAGATTTTCAAGATATTTATATACAAATAAGAGATATTTTTGGACGATTGGTTTACGAAAACACCTACAAGGATTTGCCAAGTACTATTTTGTCATTAGATACAAAACTTGTTTCTGGTACATATATTGTACGTGTCAGTAGTAAAGGGCAATATGTTTCAAGGCGTATTTTAGTTATTTGATTTTCTACGTTTACGTTTATTATTCGTTTCTACATTTGGTGCTATTACATTTTCAAATAGAACTGGAACTTTTGTTTTATCCCAAATCAGATTCATCTGGATGCCTTGCATTAATTCTTCAAAATTAATAGTGAAACCTTCATAAATTTCTGAAATTTCTTGGCAATTAACTTCATGCACAAGTATATTTTTACGGGCATCATAGTTAAAATCTCCCCATTGCCCAAGCTCAGAATTTAGTATAATTGTCCATTTATCTTGATTTGGAATTGTAAATAGAGTATAAGTTCCAGCTTGAATTAATTTATCTCCTATTTTGAAATCTCGAGTAAAAGTTATTTCTGTAGCTTCATTTGCCCCTGTTCTCCAAAGTTTCCCATAGGGTACAATGTTACCAAAAATTTCTCTGCCTTTTTTGAGTGGTTGTCCGTAGGTACATTTGATATATTGGTTTTCACTAGTTTTAAGATTTGCTATTACAATAGGGGAGTATCGTACTTGTGGTTTGATAATGCTATCTGATTTTGCATAAATTAATTGGTTAATAAGCATAAAAACAAAGCAAAGTGAATAAGATTTCATATTTTAGCAGAATATTTTAAAAGTTTATTTTTTATAAATCATTTTTTAAATTTGGTAACGAATAAATATGGAAAAACTTATATCGAAAAAGCTCGAGTTTGATGAAATTTTCATGAATTTAGCAGAAAATTTAGCTTTACGGTCGCATTGTGTGAAAGCTCAAGTCGGAGCTGTTCTTACCAAAGATACCAGAATTATTTCGATTGGATATAATGGTCCGCCTGCCAATACTCATAATTGTGATGAAGAATTTCCGATAGAAGGTTGCCCGAGAGATTCTAAAGGTAGCTGCTCTTTAGCTTTACATGCAGAACAGAATGCCATTTTGTATGCTTCTAAAAATGGGGCGAATATTGAGGGTTCGACTCTTTATGTTACGCTTTCGCCTTGTATTGCTTGTGCAAGAGTTATTTATTCTATGAAAATTGCGAAGGTTTTTTATCTCAAATCCTACGCCCAATACAAAGGAATTGCTTTAGATGAGGGCGTAGAATTTTTGAAAAAATTTGGCGTGGAGGTTGTTCAATATTCGATTAATGACTAACACCTCCTGCACCATGCACGTGTCCGTGGTCAAGCTCACTTGGGCTTGCCTCTCGAATACTAACAATTTTTCCTTTAAAATGTAATTCTTCGCCAGCTAATGGGTGGTTGAAATCGAGAACTACTATTTCTTCATCGACATCAACCACTCTGCCTTGCATGGTGTGATTTTCATCATCTCTGAATGGTATGAAATTGCCAATTTCCAGCATACCTTCAGGGATTTTACCATCTTCAATCTGAAATTCTGAAATTGGGAAGTTGACAACTGCCTCATTATCGTAGCTTCCATAACTATCTTCGCTGCTGATTGAAAATTCAAACGTGTCTCCCGCAGATAGACCTGAAATATTTCTCTCAAAAGCTTCTGGCAATCCACTTAATCCATATATAAACATCATAGGTTCATCATCTTGAACTATTTCGAGGATTTCTTTTTCTTCTGTACCTACACTTAGTTCATAGCTGATACCGATTACTTTTTTATCTTCAACTTTCATTTTAATTTGATTTTTTGAGTGTTTACGAGCGTTAATTATTAAAAAGTATCCAAAAATATGCCCAATCAATGGAGATTTTTATAACTTTGTTACAAACCTACGAATATTCAATTAGTTAATGAATTATTTAGCTCATTTATTTCTATCCGGACACAATAGTGAGATTTTAGTTGGGAATTTACTTGGGGATTTTGTCATTGGTGGCATAGACCATGAGCGAAATAGCAATCTGACAATTCCGTTGAAAAAAGGTGTCCAATTACATCGATTGATAGATACTTTTGCCGATAATCATTTTATTATTAAAAATTGTAATAAAATGCTACATCATAAATATCATAAATACGCTGGTGTTTTGGTGGATATATTTTTCGACCATTTTGTGGCAAAGCATTGGGAGTTATTTACATCTGAGAAGTTTGAAGATTTTCGTTTTCGAACTTATGAGTCATTTGATACTTTCGAGGATAAATTACCAACGAAAATGCTTCTTTTGGTTGATTCAATGAAAAAACATGATTGGCTAAAAAATTTTTCAGAGCATTGGGGAGTTGAAAAAGCTTTATTGAATATTTCCAAACGTACCAAAAATAAAGAGCCTCTTGAATTATCAATGTTTGAGTTTGTTGAGCATTATGATATTTTTGAGCATAATTTTTTGATATTTTTCCCTGAAATGATTGAAATGTGTAATGATTTTTTAAAAAAAGAAGGCTATCAGCCAATTTATTGAAAATATTTATCTATGAATGAGGTATTAAAACAAATTAAAAAGAAAGAGTTGAAACCTCTCTATTTTTTACATGGAGACGAACAATTCTTTATTGAGGAGGTCGTGGATAGGATTCAAGAGCTGGCGATTCCCGAACATGAAAAAGGATTTAATGAGTTTTTGTTATTTGGTAAAGAATTGAATGTCGGTACTTTGTTGAATTATGCCAGAAGATACCCAATGATGGCAGAAAAACAATTGATTGTAGTCAAAGAAGCGAATAACATACAAGGGATTGATAGTAAAGATAATCAAAAGTTATTGGAAGAATATGCAACTAATCCTTTAGAATCAACGATTTTGGTACTTTGGTTTGCAAATGCTCAAGATGAGAGAAAAACTTGGGTAAAAAGTTTTGGTAAAAAGGGTTTATTGAAGCAGTTTAAAAAGCTTTATGATAATAATCTTCCTGAATTTGTTTCAGGATACTGCCATTCTAAAGGTATTAAAATTAGTATGAAGGCTATCCAGCTGATGGTGGAGCATGTTGGTAATGACTTGAAGCGAATGGTGACAGAATTGAATAAGGTTCTACTTAACCTTAAAATTGGAGAACATATTGATGCAGATGTGATTCAGAAATATGTAGGGATTAGTAAAGAGTATAATATTTTCGAATTGCAAAAAGCTTTGATTTATAAAGATGTCTTGAAGGCGAATCAAATTGTTAATTATTTTGCCTCAAATCCAAAAGATAATCCTATTCAGCCAATGATTATTATTTTGTATAATTTTTTCAGTAAAGCTTTATTGGTATCTGCATCAAATATTAGCTCAGAATCAGAAATGGCAGCTTTACTAAAAATAAATATTTATTTTGCGAAAGATTACTCCGCAGCTCGAAAAAATTTTACGTTTATGAAATTACAGAGAATAATTCATGCTCTAAAAATAGCAGATTTAAAATCTAAAGGCGTGGAGGTTGACGACGAAAAAGAAGGAGATATTTTGAGAATGTTGATATATGAGATTCTTCATTAAAGAAAAAAAGAGCCAAAAGGCTCTTTTTTGTTGCGGGAAGCGGAATCGAACCGCCGACCTTAGGGTTATGAATCCTACGCTCTAACCATCTGAGCTATCCCGCAGTAATTATTTTTTTGTTATCCCGAAGAATTATGTTGCAAAATTAAGTAAAGTTTTCTTACATTGCAATAATTATAATTCGCAAATTAAAAATTTCCTTAAAATTTATATGATTTCTTGATTAAATTATATAATTTGTGAATTAATAAGATGCTATTTAATAAAACTTCTATAAATATGGAAAAATTCAAATTTTCGAGAGAGTACGAATTCAAATCATCGCCCAAAGTTTTGTACCCATATTTAAGCACACCTGCTGGTTTACAGCAATGGTTTGCGTCTAAGGTGAAATATACCACCGACTCAAATTTTGATTTTGTTTGGGATGGGGAGAGCCATCCTGCTAAAATGACAGTACAACGTGTGAATAAAATGGTCAAGTTTGAATTTGTGAAAGATACACAAAAAGGAAATTATGTTGAATTTAAGTTAGATCAAAGTGAATTGACAAATGCAACATTTTTGAAAATTACAGATAATTCAGAGATAAATGATGAAGGTGAATTGGAAGATATTTGGGATGACATGATTTATAAACTGAAAGAAATTATCGGAGGTTGATTTATTTTAATTCATAAATTTGTTGTGTTTTTAAAGGATTAAGATTTGTGTTTGTGAAATTTCTGTCGGAATTTTGCGATACATTCTTTACTATTGCATGAAAAAAATAGATATTTTAGTAATCAGGGCATTTTTAGGGCCATTTTTTTTAACTACCTGTGTAGTTGTATTTATTTTTCTGATGCGTTTTTTAATGCTTTACTTCAATGATTTTGTAGGTAAAGATTTAGGGTACGATGTATTTGCTCGTCTTTTTGTGTATTTTTCCTTAATTACGGTTCCCATAGCATTACCTCTTTCTGTATTACTTGCTTCTTTAATGTGTTTTGGTAATTTGGGTGAATATTCTGAATTAACAGCAATAAAAGCTGCTGGCATTCCAATTTCTCGGGTGTTGTTGCCTGCCATGATTTTTGCATTAGTAGTTAGTGGTTTTTCTCTTTGGTATAATAATACTGTTAATCCTTGGGCAAATTTGAAAGGATATAGTTTATTGTACGATGTAAAAACATCTAAAGTAACTTTAAATTTGAAGGAGGGGATTTTTTATAAAGAAATTCCTGGTTACTCTATTAAAGTACAAAAGAAATTCTCAGATGGGAAAACATTGAAGGGAATAACTATTTATAATCATACCAATAATAATGGAAACCTCAATGTGACATTAGCAGATTCTGGAAAAATGTACACCATAAATAATAATTCCTATCTAGTGTTTGAATTATTTAATGGGGCAAATTATGTTGATTATCTTAGTAATGAAGGAGCTTATGATGAATCTCAATTTGTAAAGAACTCATTCTCAAAAAATAAAATTGTATTTTCTCTTGAATCTTTTGGGATGAAGCGTACAGATGAAAATCAATTTCAATACCACGAATATATGAAGAATATTGCTGAACTAGACGTGCAAGCTGATTCTATTCGGAATGAAATTTCTAAAACATTGACTTCACAAATCAATACTGCCACTCAGCTATATAATTTTCAGTTTAAAAAAAGATATTTTGCTATAAAGCCTCAAGAAAAAATTCACAAAAAAATCTATCCAGGTTCTTGGGTACAAGCTAAATTGGATACTTTGGACAAAAAAAATGATGTTGATGTAGCTTATGAAACCGCTGTCAATCAAGCCAAAAGTATCAGAGATCAATTTATCACTACTCAGGATATTGTAAAAAATAAACGAAGAGATGCAATAAAGTCTGATATAGAAAAATGGCATAAGTTCACGATGGCATTTGCTTGTTTCGTTATGTTTTTAATTGGTGCATCTTTAGGTTCAATTATCAAGAAAGGTGGGTTTGGGATGCCAGTACTACTTTCAATTACTTTTTTTATTCTGATGTATATATTAATGCAATTAGGAGATAAATATGCAAAAGAAGATATTTGGCCAACTTTACTAGGAGTTTGGCTACCTGATGCAGTTTTGTTGATGTTTGGACTTTATTTTCTTTCAAAGGCAACTAACGATGCACGCCTTTTTGAAAAAGATATTTATCACGTATATTTTGATAAAATGAAAAGTTTTATCAAAATGAGGTTGTCAAAAAAAACTTTGGCTAAGCTTGAGAATTAATTTATTGTTTTTGTAATTCATTATCAATGAGATTAATAATATATTCGAAGTCCTCTGGATTTTCTGCATAATCTAAGTCATTGACATCAATTGTCAGAAGTTTGCCAAATGTGTAATTAGCTGCGAAATTTTCGTAGAGAGTATTCAAGCTTTTGAGATAATTGATGTCAATGTTTTTTTCAAAGTCTCTTCCTCTCTTTTCAATTTGTTTGGCTAATTTAGGAATATCTGCTTTTAAATAAATCATTAAATCTGGGTGAGAAATAGCTTGGGTAATACTATTGAATAAATTTTTGTAGGTAGTGTAATCGGTCGAATCGAACAAACCTGAATCATATAGATTTTTGGCAAAAATATGTGCATCTTCATAAATAGATCTATCTTGGATAATAGCTTTGAGTTTTTTTTGCTCTTGAATTTTCAATATTTGCTCAAATCTGCTGTTTAGAAAAAAAACTTGTAAATGAAACGACCATTGTGTCATGTTTTCATAAAAAGCTGCTAAATATGGATTATTATCCACAGCTTCAAACAAAACATCCCAATTATAGTAGTCTGCTAATTTTTTTGCCAAAGTGGTTTTCCCCGCACCAATGTTTCCGATTATTGCAATATGCATTTTTGAATTCTTTTTTTATTAATTCTGCAAAATAACTATTTATCTGATTAATATCATAGAATAAAAAAGATATGTTTTGTACTTTTGTATTTTTAATCAAACCAATTTGCAGTTGGAGATAAATATGGAAAATTTAACAAGTCAACAAATTTCTAATCCTTCATCGGAAGGGGAGTATCAAGTGCTTTTATATTACATTTATTCACCTATCGAAAATGTAGTAGAATATAGAGATATTCATCATCAATATTGTATCGACAATAACCTTTTAGGTAGAATTATCATTGCTCCTGAAGGTCTTAATGGTACAGTTTCGGGTTTGGCGGCAGATACCGAAAAATATATGAATTGGGTAAAAGCCGACCCTCGTTTTTCGAAAGTCGATTTTAAAGTCGAAAAGCATAATAGCCATGCTTTTAAAAAATTGTATGTTAAAATTAAAAAAGAGATAGTTCATTCAGAGTTGCCTGTAAATCCTTTAGAGCAAACCGGAAAGCATCTTGAGCCAGCCGATTTTAAAGAGTTAATCAAAAATAATCCTGATGTAGTATTGGTTGATATGCGTTCCAACTATGAGCATGCCGTGGGTAAATTTCATGGAGCAATTACTTTTGATATGGAAAACCTAAGAGAACTGCCGCAACATGTGGATGAAATAGAGCATCTAAAAGATAAAAAAATAGTTACTTATTGTACTGGGGGTATTAAATGTGAAAAAGCAAGTGCTTATCTTTTGTCGAGAGGTTTTAAAGATGTTTATCAGTTACATGGTGGAATTATCAAGTATGGTTTGGAAGAAGGTGGAGAAAATTTTGATGGAAAATGTTACGTTTTTGATAATCGATTAACCACTGCAGTCAATTCCATTAATCCGGTTGTTATTTCAAAATGTCATATTTGCGGAACAGATTGCGATAGAATGGTCAATTGTGCTAATCCTGATTGTAATGAGCATGTACCGATTTGCGAAAAATGTGGTGAAGAAATGGAAGGAGCGTGTTCGATGACTTGTAAAGAAAATCCCCGAAAAAGGCATTACGATGGTACGGGATATTATGCAAAAACAACAGAGGGTTATAAACCTGAAATTGCATTTAGAACAAGAAAGAATACTAAAAATCTTTCAATCGTAGAAGAATTAGGATATGAGAGTAAATAAATTCTACAATAGAAGACCTTCGACAGGAAGGTCTTCTATTATTTAATATTACTTCAGTGAAAGCTTTACTACATTTTCAACATGATGTGTATGAGGGAACATATCTACTGGTTGAATTTCTTCAATTCTATACTTTTCACAAAGAATAGATAAATCTCTTGCTTGTGTAGCTGGATTACAACTGATATATACTATTTTTTTGGGTTCAGCATCCAATAAGGTTCTTACTACACTCTCATCCATGCCTGCCCGTGGAGGATCTGTAATTACTACATCTGGTTTGCCATTAATTT
>JACCEC010748202.1_pt1 | contig 15791 bp, 19 predicted proteins | sample 7450121 | NCBI WGS metagenome assembly JACCEC01 (sample SAMN15323455, study PRJNA562643) | freshwater metagenome | isolation source: river surface water | place: USA:Blue River Watershed | collected 2017-08-18 | reverse complement strand
TTTAGCACCAGTATTATCTGCTACTGTTAACATTGTTTGAGGATAAATCATAAAAGTATTTTTAACTAATTAACGATGATTTTGAAATAATTTTAACTAATTTCCAACGTTTTCGTTTACTTAAAGGGCGACATTCTTGAACTAAAACCTTATCTCCAATATTACATTCTTGTAATTCGTCATGTGCTAAATACTTTTTCGTTTTTAACATAGTTTTCGAATAAATGGGATGAGGATATCGGTTTTCTATTTTTACTACAATAGTTTTTTGCATCTTATTACTAACTACCACACCAAGTTTTTCTTTGACAGGCATTTAAAACTCCTTGATTTTTAATTTGGAATTAATTGATTAATTACAGTATCTTCGTTATTTTCTCTCTCTTCTATTCGCATACTTAAAAGAGTTTTTAATTGAGCTAAGATACGTTTGGCTTTTTTTATCTCATGAGACTTAAAAGTTTGACGAGTAGCTTTTTTAAAGCGTAAATTAAAAATTTCGTTTTCAGTTTTTAGAATTTGTTCAGCGATTTCATTGTTTGAAAGAGATATTAGATTATTAAATTTAGGTAAACTCATAATTTATTAAATCGTATCTTTAATTATAAACTTTGTTTTTAAAGGTAATTTATATGAAGCAAGACTAAATGCAGCTTTTGCAATTTCTTCTGGAACTGAACCTATTTCAAATAAAATTGTTCCTGGCTTAACAACAGCTACCCAATAATCTACAGCACCTTTACCAGATCCCATTCGAGATTCTGCTGCACGTGCTGTAACAGTTTTATCTGGAAAAATTCTAATCCATAATTTAGCACCCCGTTTTGTGTATCGAGTAATTGTACGACGAGCTGCTTCAATTTGACGAGATGTAATCCACGTAGGTTCTAATGCTTGTAAAGCAAATTGGCCAAAGCAAATAACATTACCTTTAGTCGCTGTTCCTTTCATACGTCCTCTATGATATTTTCGATATTTTGTTCTTTTTGGACTTAACATAATTAATATTATTTTTATAAAGTTACACTAATTTGATAAACAAAAATTTTATTTTGTTAAAATTTCATTTTTAAATAACCAAACTTTAATTCCTAATACTCCATAGATTGTATTAGCTTCTCGTGTTGCATAATCAATATCTGCGCGTAATGTTTGTAAAGGAACTCGACCTTCTCGTATCCACTCACTTCGTGCAATTTCAGCTCCATTTAAACGACCAGAAACTTGAATTTTGATCCCATTAACATTTTGTTTTTGTGCTCTTTGTAATGCTTCTCTAATTGCTCTACGAAAAGCTACTCGTTTCTCTAGTTGATCTACAACTAAATCTCCAAGTAATCCTGCATTTAAATCTACTTGTTCAATCTCAAAAACATTTATCGTTAATTGGCGATCGATTGGTAAAAGTTTTTTAATATTTTTTAATAAATTTTCTAAACCTGTCCCAAGTTCTCCAATAAGAACACCAGGTTTTCCTGTTTCAATATTTAACTGAATTTGATCATTTAACCCATTACGATTAATACGAATGTTCGAAATACTATTTGCCTTAGATATTGTGTTTAGATACGTACGAATTTTATCGTCTTCTTTTAAAATATTTGCATATTGATTAAAATTTGCGTACCAATTTGACTTATGTTCCTGAGTAATTCCTAACCGAAATCCTAAAGGATGTGTCTTTTGCCCCATAGAATTAATTTAATCCTTATTAAATTTAATTTTTAATTTATTTCTTTTAATACTACTGTAATATGACAAGTAGGCTTCAAAATTTTATAAGCTCTTCCTTGTGCTCTTGGTCTTATCCGTTTAATTTTTGGACCTTCATCTGCAAAAATTTGATCAACAATTAGTTTTTTTTTATCTAAACCATAATTATGTTTAGCATTTGCTGCTGCCGAATGGATAACTTGCCAAATAGGTCCACTCGCATCATAAGGTAAAAATTCGAGAATCATTAAGGCTTCTTGATATGAACGACCACGTAATTGATCGATAACTCGTCGAATTTTATGTGGAGACATACGAATATATTTTGCTCTAGCTTTAACTGATTGAATGTTCGACATAATTTATTGTTTTATTTTGAATAAAATTTTTCAAATAAGTAAAACCTAGTCTCGAATTACGTTTTACTATTTAGGTTTATAATTTCAATTTAATTTTTTAGCTGCAAAATTAAATTACCAAATTGGTTCTGGTTTCTTAATGGGTGTTCTTGTGAAATAGTGTAATTTTACTGTAATAGTAGTTTTGCTACTTTGATTTAAATAATTTTCCTTATTTGTTAAAAATCTATTATGCGTAACAGTATCATTAAAATAAACAGAATCAATCCAAATATCAAAGAAATTAATAGAAAAATCATTATGCAATGATAAAATGGAAGAATATAATATAGCTAATAAATTATCCCTTTCTTTTATATTTGACTCTAATAAATATAGAATATCATCAATTGCATAATAAATATACTTATTTGTAAAACTTGTTAAAATGTTACGAGCTGTTAATGATAAAGGACTCTCATAGTGAATTTGAAATGTTTTTAAAAATTGTCCGTTTAATTGACCCTTAGGTAATTTAAACGTTTTTAAAAGTTGACCATTAAATTCACCTTTATCTTTCAATTTTATTTTAATTCCATCTTGATATGGTAAAGGTTTTCCATCACTTAAACCTGTTCTATTAGATTTTATTGAATCTTTTTCTTCATCTATCAATTTATTTAATTCATTACAGTAGCATTGATATGTTTGTGCTATACATTTTTGATGGTTTTCCCAAGGACGTTTTTTTATTTTTATGCTAAGAGTGGGAGAAAAATCATTTCTATCTTCAAATCTAATACAAGGTTTTTTTTCATCAATTTTGCATCGATTTCGACAATTAACTTTATTATCTTTTTGATCCTCAAAATCACGGCATTCTTTTTTACAAATTTTAGTTTTATCTAAAACACACCGTTCTTTACAATTTATTTTTTTTTCTTCTTGACCTTCAAAATCACGGCAATTTTTCTTACAAATTTTGGTTTTATCTAAAATACACCGTTCAGATTCTGTACTCAGATTGTAGCGTTTTTTACGCAAAAATAATCGTTCACTTTTTGATAGTTGATGCTTTTCTCGTTCATTTTTAGATAAATCTAAATAATAACATATTTTTGTTTTTGTTTGAGTAGCTCTATCTAATTGTAAACTTAAGTCTTTTTCTTCTTTATCTAGCTTAGATATTCTTTTTTCAGACATAATAGTTATTATTTATTGGTATCTAATTACCAATCCTAGAAGTATGGAAGGCTTTAAGTTTGTAGAAATAATTTTTATTAACGTCTAGCTTTTTTATCAGCTTTGATATGTGATTTAAAATTACGTGTTGCAACAAATTCTCCTAATTTATGTCCAACTAATTGATCAGAAATAAAGATAGGAACATGTTGTTTACCATTGTAAACTGAAATTGTGAAACCAATCATACTAGGTAATATTGTAGATGCTCGAGACCATGTAACAATTGTTGCATCTTTTTTACCAGCTAAATTGGCTTGATTGATTTTTTTCAATAAGTGATAAGCCACAAAAGGACTCTTTTTTAATGAGCGTGACATTTTAAAACCTTTTAATTAATTTTTACTTAATGTATTTAATTATGATCGACGGCGAAGAATATAAGCTTCACTTAATTTTTTATTTTTACGTGTTCTAATACCTAATGCAGGTTTGCCCCAAGGTGTTAAAGGTCTTGTTCGTCCAATAGGAGCTCTTCCTTCCCCACCACCATGAGGATGATCACATGGGTTCATAACAGAACCTCGAACAGTAGGACGTACTCCTAACCATCTTGTACGGCCTGCTTTCCCGCTTTGAACTAAAAAAGCATCATTATTACTAATTTCACCAATTGTTGCAAAGCATTCTTTTCTTAAAAGACGTATTTCTTTAGATGGTAATCGTAACGTTACATAATTTCCTTCTTTAGCTAATATTTTTGCAGATGTTCCACCAGCTCGTACTATTTGACCACCTTTATTGGGAATTAACTCAATATTATGAATTGACGTTCCTAACGGAATTTCTCCTAATGGCATAGAATTTCCAATATTAAAAGAAATATTTGATCCAGAATAAATTGAATCGCCTACATTTAAATTTTTAGGCTGTAATATATAACGTTTTTCGCCATCAGAATAATGAATTAAGGCGATTCTTGCATTACGGTTCGGATCATATTCAATTGAAACAACTCGTCCTTCTATATTATTCTTATTTCTTTTAAAATCAATTAATCGATAAAGTCGTTTATGTCCGCCTCCACGATGTCTAATTGTAATAATCCCTCGATTATTTCTACCTTTATTTCTATGATTTTTACGAATTAAACTTTTTTCCGGTTTACTTTTTGTTATTTCACTAAAATCAGATAATGCTCTGTTTCTTGTTCCAGGAGTATATGATTTATAAAGACGAATACTCATAAATGTACTTCTTTGCTTTATTAAATTATTAATTAATTTTCAGTAAATAGATTGATGACATCACCTTCAGATAAAGTTACGATTGCTTTTTTATATTGAGGTTTCCAACCTAAATATTTACCTATTCGTTTTTGTTTGCGTGGAAGATGACAGGTATTTACTTTTGTAACTTTTACCTTAAATAATTCTTCAATGGCAGATTTAATTCCTGTTTTATCCGATGAACGATCGACAAGAAAGGTATATTGATTATTTTCTAATATTCTAGTAGCTTTATCTGTAATAATCGGATATTTTATTAGTTGTTGATTGCTAAGATGGTATGTTGTTGGTACTTTATTCACAGAATGTCTCCTTTATATCATTTAAAGCTAATGGTGTTAATATAATTTGTTTGGCTTTAATTAAACTTAACGTATTTAATTGTGAAGCACAAATTAATTCAAGATTTTTAATATTTTGAACTGATAATTTTAACGATTCTGTTTTAACTGAAACAATCAATAATATTTTTTGATTTAGGTTAATTCCACATTTTTCACAAATTTTAATAAAATTTGCAGTTTTAGGAATATCTAAACTATTTTCTAAATTTTCAATTAACAAAACATTATCTTTTTTATTATAAAGTAATGTTTGTAAAGCTAGACGACGTTCTTTCTTATTAAGCTTATATTCAATTGTTTTAGGCTTTGGACCAAAAATAACACCACCCCCTTTCCATAATGGTGATCTATTAGAACCAGCTCGTGCTCGACCTGTTCCTTTTTGTTTCCATGGTTTTCGACCACCACCTCGAACTTCACTTCTTGTTTTTGTTGAAGAAGTTCCTTGCTTTGTAGAAATATGATGTCTTAAAATATCTTTATGAATTAAATAATTTCCAGAATTTTCTAAAACTTTTATTTTTAATTCACATGTTGAATCTAATTTCTCTCCTGCTAAATTTACAGGATTATATGTTATTACTTTTTGAACACTCATACCTTAAAATTTTGTATTTTCAATTTTTAATTATTCCAATTAACTTATTCAAAAGGCACAATACTTAATAAATTTCCTGGTTTACCTGGAACAGATCCTTTTACAACAAGAATATTCTCTTCACTATTTGTTTGAATTACTTTTAATTTTTTAATAGTTGTTAATTTATTTCCTAATTGTCCAGCCATTCGTTTACCAGGTAAAACACGACCAGGTGTTGTCCCCATACCAATTGAACCTGGTTCTCTATGATTTTTTGAACCATGTGTCATAGGACCTCGTGCAAAATTATAACGTTTTTGAAGACCAGAAAATCCTTTACCTATACTCTTACCACGAATATTTATAAATTGACCTACCTGGAAAGAGTCAACATTTAAAATTTGACCAATTTCAAATTGTTCTAAATCTTCATTTAAACGAAACTCTTTTAAGTATTTTAAAGGTTGAATATTTGATTTTTGTAGATGCCCTAGTTCAGGCTGAGTTAACGATTTACTAGCAACCTTTCCATATCCTATTTGAATCGAATTATAACCATCTTTTAAAACTGTTTTTATTTGTGTGATTACACAAGGTCCTACTTTTAAAATTGTCACAGGAATAATATTACCCGATTCATCAAAAATTTGTGTCATTCCAATTTTATTTCCTAATAACCCTATAGCCATTTGGTTCTCCACACTAAATTTGGTATATTAACTTAGAGATAAATTAATTAAAATTAAAATAGTATGATAATTAGAATTATCTTACAGTTCTATAGTTAATTCGATTTTGTGATCGATCTTTTTATTATCCTAATTTATTCTAATTAAACTTTAAATCTTTGTCTAGATGAGAAATATTAACAGTTTTATTAAAATTTTCGGTTTTTTAAGTAATTTTAAAGGACTGTGGTTACTCTATTAAACTTATAATTCTATAATAAATAATAAATAATATGGCAAAAGTTGTAGGAATCGATTTAGGTACGACAAATTCAGTAGTTGCCGCAATTGAAGGTGGTCAACCTACAGTTATTACAAATGCGGAAGGATTAAGAACAACACCATCAATTGTAGCATATACAAAAAAGCAGGAATTATTGGTAGGTCAGATTGCGAAACGTCAAGCTGTAATTAACCCAGAAAATACATTTTTCTCAGTAAAACGATTTATTGGATCAAAAGAATCAGAGATTTCAGCAGAATCAAAACAATTACCATATAAAGTTGGAACTGATACTAATAATAATATAAAAATTAAATGTACATCTTTAAATAAAGAATTTAGTCCAGAAGAAATATCAGCTCAAGTTCTTAGAAAATTAATTAACGATGCAACAACTTATTTAGGACAAGAAGTTAAACAAGCTGTTATTACTGTACCAGCTTATTTTAATGATTCACAGCGTCAAGCGACTATGGATGCTGGAAAAATAGCAGGAATTGAAGTTTTAAGAATCATTAATGAACCAACAGCAGCTTCATTAGCTTACGGTTTAGATAAAAAAGAAAATCAAACTATTCTTGTATTTGATTTAGGAGGTGGTACCTTTGATGTATCTATTCTAGAAGTAGGGGATGGTATTTTCGAAGTATTAGCAACAGCAGGTGATACAAATTTAGGGGGAGACGATTTTGATAAAACTTTAGTAGATTGGTTAATAAAAGATTTCTTAGAACGTGAAAAGATTGATTTAAGTAAAGATATACAAGCACTTCAACGATTAACAGAAGCAGCTGAAAAAGCGAAAATGGAATTATCTACTGTTGAAAAAACACAAATTCATTTACCTTTTATTACTGCAGATAAAACAGGTCCAAAACATATTGAAAAAGAATTAACACGTTCTCTTTTCGAAGATTTATGTAAAAACTTAATTAATCGTTGTCGAATTCCTGTTGAAAAAGCTTTAACAGATGCAAGATTAGATAAGTCAGAAATTAATGAAGTAGTTCTTGTAGGAGGATCTACTCGAATTCCTGCTATTCAAAATTTAGTGGAATCTTTAACCAATAAAAAACCTAATCAATCAGTAAATCCTGATGAAGTAGTTGCTATTGGGGCTGCAATTCAAGCTGGTATATTAGCAGGGGAAATTAAAGACATTTTGTTATTAGATGTAACTCCTTTATCATTAGGTGTTGAAACACTTGGTGGTGTTATGACAAAAATTATTTCTAGAAATACTACAATTCCTGTTAAAAAATCGGAGTTATTTTCAACTGCAGTAGATAAACAGACAAATGTTGAAATTCATATTCTTCAAGGTGAAAGAGAATTAGTTGCAGGAAATAAAAGTTTAGGAAATTTTAGATTAGATGGAATTCCAGAAGCAGATCGTGGTGTTCCACAAATTGAGGTAACATTTGATATCGATGTTGATGGTTTATTATCAGTTAAAGCTAAAGAAAAGGAAACTGGAATTGAACAATCTGTAACAATTCAAGGTGCTTCAAATTTAAATGAACAAGAAGTTAATCAAATGTTAGTTGAAGCAGAGAAATATGCAGCAGCTGATCAAGAAAAGAAAAAAACTATTGATTTAAAAAATCAATCAGAACGCTTATGTTTTGAAGCAGAAAAAGAATTAGATTTATTTAAATCGAACATTAGTTCAGAGAAAGAACAAAGAGTTCGTTCGGCAATTGAAAAAGTTAAAGAATTAGGACAAAGTGATGATATTAATTCATTAACAATTGCGATTGAAGAATTAAAATCTGAGTTAAAAGATATGGTAAAAGCAACAGATCCATTAGTTACGGATCCAAGCGGTTCTAATTCAATGTCAGATTTAAATGATCTATAAAAAGGAATAATTACAAAAAAATATTAAACGAATTTTAAGATTCGTTTAATATTTTTGTATCATCAACAATGATACATTCTGTTGTTAAAATCATACTTGCTATAGAGGTTGCATTTTGAAGACCCGACCTAGTAACTTTAGCAGGATCAACAATTCCTTGTTCATACATATTTCCAAATGTGTTTGTTGCAGCATTATAACCGATTTCAAATTCTTGTTGTTGAACTTTTTCAATAATAACTGCCCCGTTGATACCAGCATTTTCTGCGATTCTCCGTAAAGGAGCAAGAATTGCTTTAGAAATAATCATAGCTCCAATTAATTCATCTTCTTTTAAATTATTTTTAGCCCATGTTATTAAATTTTCGGATAAATGCGCTAGAGTAGCTCCCCCACCAGGTACAATACCTTCTTCAACAGCTGCTCGGGTAGCATTAATAGCATCTTCTAAACGAAGTTTTTTATCTTTCATTTCTGTTTCTGTAACAGCACCCACTCTAATAACAGCTATTCCACCAGATAATTTTGCTATACGATCTTGAAGTTTTTCTTTTTCATAACCTGTGTCTGCTAAATTAATTTGTTTTCTTAATTGTTCACATCGAATCTTAATTTCTTCTAAAGTTGAACCATCCGATATAATTGTAGTTGTTTCTTTTGTTACAATAACTCGTCGTGCTTGTCCTAATAAGTTTAATTTTATATTATCTAAACTTAAACCTGCGTCTTGAGTAATTACTGTACCCCCTGTTAAAATACCTATATCTTGTAGCATTAATTTTCTTAATTCGCCAAATCCAGGTGCTCTTATGGCTACAACATTAATAATACCTCGTAATTTATTTAAAATTAAAGTTGCTAATGCCTCTTTTTCAACATCTTGTGCAATAATTAATAGAGGCCGCTTTGTTTTCGTAATTTGTTCTAATATTGGCAATAAATCTTGTTGAACTAAAGTAATTTTTTTATCTGTAAGTAAAACATATGGATTATCATACGATACTTCCATTTTCTCAGTGTTAGTTATGAAATAAGGAGAAATAAATCCTTTTTCTAATTTCATACCTTCAGTAATTTCAAGCTCAGTAATAATACCTTTTCCTTCTTCTAGTGAAATAACCCCTTCTTTACCTACTTTTGCTAAAGCATCAGAAATTAATGAACCTATAATATCATCATTTCCTGATGATATTGTTGCTACTTGTTGAATTGATTGAATATCTTCAACAGGTTGAGCAAATTCATTAATTTGAGTTACCAAATATTGAGTAGCTTTTTCCATTCCTAACTTTATTGAAATAGGATTTGCTCCTGCTGCGACGTTTTTTAAACCTTCTTTAACCATAGCATATGCTAAAACAGTAGCAGTTGTTGTCCCATCTCCTGCTACATCATTTGTTTTAGCAGCAGCTTGTCGAATCAATGAAACGCCAGTATTTTCAATATGATCTTTTAAATTTATTTCTTTTGCAATCGTTACTCCATCATTTACTATTTGTGGTGAACCATAAGCTTTTTCTAATACCACATTTCGACCTTTCGGACCCAATGTTACTGAAACAGCTTCAACCATTATTTCCATTCCACGTTCAAGAGCACGTCGTGCATTATCTTGATATAAGATTTTTTTTGCCATAAAACTGAGTAAAACAAATTAAAAATATAATATTAAATGAATATTAATTCAATAAATAAAGATTTTGCAAGTATAAGTGTTATTTATCTTTAATTTTTTTTGAAATACTTTACTAAATTGAATAGAATGTATTATCATATGTAAAACTAAGTTTATATGGTTGGGCTTGTAGCTCAGTGGACTAGAGCACGTGGCTACGAACTACGGTGTCAGGGGTTCGAATCCCTTCTTGCCCAATATTTTAAACTTTTATGAAATCTGTAATTGTAAATTCTTTATGGGGTGTCGCCAAGTGGTAAGGCTGCGGACTTTGACTCCGCCACTCGTAGGTTCGAATCCTGCCACCCCAGTTAAAATAAAAGTAAAAAACTTTTTTATTAATAATTTACAGATTTTATAAAAGTGGAGTAAGATGTGTATATGATTATTAAACTTTAATGGTAAATTTATGGAAACTAAAATTCAATTTATAAAAGGATTAGATGAAAAAGTATTACCAGATGTTCGTTTAACACGTTCTCGTGATGGAAGCACAGGTACAGCAACATTCCGCTTTAAAAATCCTAATATTTTAGATAAAAGTACAGCTCGACAAGGTGAAATAACGGGTATGTATCTCATTGATGAAGAAGGCACATTAGAAACAAGAGATGTTAATGCACGTTTTGTAAATGGAAAACCAGAAGCTATTGAATCTGTTTATATTATGAAAAGTCCTGAAGATTGGGATAGATTCATGCGATTTATGGAACGATATGGTCAGACAAATGGATTAGTTTTCACAAAAGCGACATAAAAATTAATTACATAACAAATTTACAATGCAGATATCCCTAAAGTGGGTCAATGAAATCATTAATATTCAAAACATTAATTTAGATTATCTTATTGAAAAATTAACACTTGCTGGATTTGAAGTCGAAGAAAAAATTGAGGTCGAAGAAAATAATATAAAAACTATAGCTTTAGACATTTCTTCAACAGCAAATCGTTCTGACAGTTTATCTATAAATGGTATTTCCCGAGAAATGAGTACTATATTAGACAAACCTTATAAATTTTCCAAGTATTTAGAACAAAACTCAAATTGGCACGAAAAATTTAATAAATATTTCGTCTCATCTATAGAACAGAGTGAAACCTCAATCTTTTTAGCTGTAACAGTTGAAAATTTAAGGGACACAAATCCACCTATTTGGTTAACTAATAAACTAAAAACTTGTGGAATAACTCCTCAAAATAATTTATCAGATTATAAGAGTTTTATCTTACTTGAAACAGGTTATCCTGTGGAATTTTATGATTTGTATCAAATTCAGTCTAAAACAAATTCAATAGAATTTGATTTAACATTAACAAATAAAATCAAAAATCAAAAATTTACTGGGGATAATAATATTGAATATAATTTAACAAATTCAACTTTATTACTGAAAGCAAATAATGAAGTAATAAGTATTGCTGGTTTAATTCCAGAAATTCAGTTTACTCCTACAAAAGATACAACAGCCTTATTAATCGAAACGGCAGTTTTTAATTCAAGTTTTATACGTAAACAGAGTCGGCTTTTGGGACTACGTACTGATAGATCAGCACGTTATGAAAAATCTATTAAAAATACTGAGTTATTTAATGCATTAGATAGATTATTACGACTATTAAAAATTTCGAATCCGGACTTAGTTTGTAAATTAAAAACTTTTTCTGATATTCTCGAAGAAAAACCAAAAAGTATTACATTGTCCTATGCTTTAATCAATGAAATATTAGGACCAATAAAAGGAAGTGACAAAACTTCATTAAATTATATTAGCCCGATTTTAATTTCTAAATATTTAAATCGTTTAAAATTTTCATATGAATTTAAAAAATCTGATTTAAGCTGGGACGTAAAAATACCTTATTTTAGAAACGATGATATAACTCGATCTATTGACTTAATAGAAGAAATTGGAAGAATTCATGGCTTTAATCAGTTTTTAACTAGATTGCCAAAAATTCAACGTATTGGATTAGAGGATCCTAGTTACAAAGCTAGAAAAAAACTTTCAAGTTATTTCTTAAATTTAGGTTTCAACGAATTAATTCATTATTCATTAGTCGGAAATCAAGATTTAAATCAAACACATGTCAAATTAATTAATCCTTTATTAACTGATTCGGCAAATCTTCGTATCAGTTTATTACCTAGTTTGATAAAAACAATCAAAGAAAATATAAATCAAGGAAATTATTATTTTGATGGTTTTGAGTATGGTCATACATACTTTTACGATAAGAAAATGGGATTTTCTGAAAAAGAAATTATTAGTGGAATTTTTGGTGGAACTAAAATTAAAAATAATTGGTCAGAATCAGGGAATTCCTTAAATTGGTTCAGAGCAAAAGGTAAAATTGAGGGTTTGATTAAACAACTAAAAATTTATTCCACTTGGAAATTATCTTCAAACCCAGATTATAATAATATATTACATCCTTATAGAAGTGCTGAACTTTATTTACCAAATGATAAACTCTTAGGCATATTTGGTCAAATTAATCCAATTTTGGCTGCTAAATTAAACATTAGTTCTGAATTATACTTATTTGAGTTTGATTTTGATTTAATAAAAAATGAATTAGAAACAAATAAAATAACAATTTACAAAGAATATTCTTTATATCCTAAAATAGTTAAAGATCTATCATTTATAATTCATCGAAATATAAGTTTTAGTGAAATTCGAAAAATTTTATTAAAAAATGGAACTAAATTTTTAAATGACATAAAATTTTTAGATGAATATCAATCAGAATTTTTACCGCCTAATCATATTAGTTTATGTTTACAATTAATTTTTCAATCTGAAGAAAAAACCTTAGAAAATAAATTAATAGAAAATATAGTTAAGAATCTTGAATTTGTTCTAGTTAGCCATTTTAAAGCTGAACTTCGTTCTTGATAAGATAATTCTAAAAAGTTTTAGAATTATCCTCCTCCAACAATGGTAATAATTTCAATTTTATCATTTGAACTGATTTTAATATGTGACCATTCAGTTTGGTCACATATTAAGTTATTATATTCAATAACAAATAAAGAATTTTGATAATTAAAATACTCTAAAATTTCAGAAATTGTTTTATCTTCGAACATAAAAAATTCATGACCATTTAAAAAAAAATTTTTTCCTAACATTATTTTTCTATATAATTAAAAATTTTCAATTTTTTTAATGAGATCTAGACTTAAACTAGTTTAAGTTGATATTATAGTTGTAGATATATTATATGGCGGGTGTAGCCAAGTGGTTAAGGCAGTGGGTTGTGATTCCACCATTCGTCGGTTCAAGTCCGATCATTCGCCCTAGATAAAAAATTAAGATTGATAAAATAGAATAAATTTAAATAGAAACAAAATTTATATGTCACGTTATAGAGGCCCTAAATTACGTATTACCCGACGCCTTGGCTCATTACCCGGTCTAACTACAAAAAAATCAAAAAAAGATAATATTAGGCCAGGTCAACATGGAAAAGCTAATGCTGATAATAATAAGAAACTAACTGAATATGGTGTTCGTTTAGAAGAAAAGCAAAAATTAAAATTCAATTATGGTTTAACAGAAAGTCAACTATATAGATATATCAAAGAAGCTCGTCGACGTAAAGGAGTTACAGGTTTAATTTTATTACAATTACTAGAAATGCGCTTAGATTCGATATGTTACACTCTAGGATTTGCTTCTACGATTACTCAAGCAAGACAGCTTGTAAATCATGGACATATAACAGTAAATAATAAGATTGTGAACATTCCAAGTTTTCAATGTAGAGTAAACGACATTATTAGAATTAAACAAAAATCAACATCTAAAAAATTAATTGAAACTAACTTAAGAGATAATAAAAAACTTGATTTACCTGCTCATTTAAAATTTGATCAATCAAATTTAGAAGCAGTTGTTTTAGATTATTGCGATAGAAATGATGTCAATTTAGATGTAAAAGAATTATTAGTAGTTGAATATTATTCACGTCGATAATGTTAAATAAATTGACGAACTTTATTACTTTCCCTTATTAAAATTAAATTAATATTTAAAATTATGTTAAGACTACGCTTAAAAAGAACAGGACGAAAACGTTTAGCATCATATCGTATAGTAGTTATGGAACAAGCTACAAGAAGAGATGGTCGTCCTATTGATGAATTAGGATTTTATAATCCTATTACTAAAGAATCTTCATTTGACATAGCAAAAATAACTAGTTGGCTAAAAATAGGTGCACAGCCTAGTGAAACAGTATTATATTTGTTAAAAAAAGCTGATATTGTTCAACCTTAAATTATTATTGTTTAAGATATGAATTTATATCTTAAACAATAATAATTTAAGGTTGAACAATATAAATAGACGTAAAAATTAATCTAAATAACTATAATAATAGTAAATTAGAGTGTTTAAAATATTTAATTTGAGTTTTCAAATTATAAATAATATAATAAATAGATTTAGATAATTTTATGTCTCACTTTACAAATATACAAACATGTTTTCAAAATTTATTTTATTTAGAAAAAGCATTAGATAAGTTAGAAATTCCAAATTTTAAAACTAATGAATTAACAAATGCAAAAAGTTTAATTTTACCTCAAGGAGAAAATAAAAATATTAGTTTTAATTGGGATGGGGAAGCTTTTGCATTAAATGTTGATGCAGATTATTGGAACCAGAAATATTCAGTGAATCATTTTCTTGCTAGAATCACTCAAGAATATGCCACAGAAGCAATTGTAGGAGAATCACAAAAACAAGGTTTTAAACCTGTTGAAATAAAACAAAATGAAGATGGTTCTAGGACTATTTCTCTACAACGTTGGAACCAAAAATAAAGCTAATAAATTCCTAGCAGAGAGAGATTCTGTTGGGAATTTATTATTTAAATGATGAGGAATCTGTTTTTTATAAAAAAAGTTAACGCTGTATTGGGAACGGAGGGACTTGAACCCTCACGCTTATCACTAAGCAACGGATTTTAAGTCCGTCGTGTCTACCAATTTCACCACATTCCCTCTAAACTAACTTAGATATTAACATAATCACCACATTTTGTCAATACTATTTTAGATTTAATTTTTTTTCTAAAAAATTTTATTTGAAATATCTAAACTTTTTAAAGTTTAGATATTTTGTTGCAAAGGTTAAGATTAACCGTTAACAGCTGGAGCTGTTAAAGCAACTGGTAATACTTCGCCCGCAGCTAAATCTAACGGGAAGTTGTGCGCGTTACGTTCGTGCATTACTTCCATACCTAAATCAGCACGGTTGATGATGTCAGCCCATGTGTTAATAACACGACCTTGAGAATCAACAACTGATTGGTTGAAGTTGAAACCGTTTAAGTTGAAAGCCATAGTAGAAATACCCATAGCTGTTAACCAAATGCCCATAACTGGCCATAAAGCTAAGAAGAAGTGTAAAGCACGAGAGTTGTTGAAAGATGCGTATTGGAAGATTAAACGACCAAAGTAACCGTGTGCAGCTACGATGTTGTAAGTTTCTTCTTCTTGACCGAATTTGTAACCGTAGTTAGTAGATTCGTTTTCTGTAGTTTCACGGATTAAAGAAGATGTTACTAAAGAACCGTGCATAGCTGAGAATAAAGAACCACCAAATACACCAGCAACACCAGCCATGTGGAATGGGTGCATTAATATGTTGTGCTCAGCTTGGAATACAAGCATGAAGTTGAATGTACCAGAGATACCTAAAGGCATACCGTCAGAGAAACTACCTTGTCCGATTGGGTAGATGATGAATACAGCTGTAGCTGCAGCAACTGGTGCTGAGTAAGCTACGCAAATCCAAGGACGCATACCTAAACGGAAAGATAATTCCCATTCACGACCCATA
>JACCEC011299328.1_pt1 | contig 15792 bp, 11 predicted proteins | sample 7450121 | NCBI WGS metagenome assembly JACCEC01 (sample SAMN15323455, study PRJNA562643) | freshwater metagenome | isolation source: river surface water | place: USA:Blue River Watershed | collected 2017-08-18 | reverse complement strand
CTTAACAGAAGAGAATTACTACGCAATGGTTTCGGACTTATGGGCGCTGCAACCATCCATTCCAGTCCGTTTTGGGACTTCCTCCATAAAAAACATTTTCGCATTGGAGCATGCGATTGGTCGTTAGGCAAGACTGCTGATGTTACAGGCCTCCAGCTGGCTAAAGATATTGGTTTGGATGGAGTACAGGTAAGCCTTGGCACCCTTAAAAACAATATGCATTTAAGGGAAAAGGATATGCAACAACAATACGTCAAGTTGTCAAGGCAGACGGGAGTAAAAATTTCAAGTCTTGGCATCGGTGAGCTCAACCAGGTTCCTTATAAATCAGATCCTCGCACTGAGGAATGGGTATGGGACAGCATTGATGTTGCCAAAAACCTTGGCGTGACCGTAATCCTGTTGGCATTCTTTTCCAGGGGCGATCTCCGCAATGATCCGGCAGGAAAGGCAGAAGTGGTGAAACGCCTGAAAATGGCGGCTCCCAAAGCAGAAAAAATGGGTATTACCCTAGGCATTGAGTCTTATCTCACTGCAGAAGAACACCTCGATATCATGGATAAGGTCGGCTCAAAAGCAGTAAAGGTTTACTATGATTTCAGAAATGCAGCAGATGCTGGGAATGATGTCATAAAAGAAATCCAATTGCTTGGCAAAGACAATATCTGTGAAATTCACATGAAAGAGAATGGATTTCTATTGGGGGAGGGCACATTGGACTGGAATGGCATCGGGCATGCATTGGAAGAGATTGGGTATCAGGGTGATGGATGGATGCAAATCGAATGGGCAAAGCCGAATAATATGGACCTCGTAAAGGCATATCAGCACAACCTGGGTTTTCTCAGAAATTTGTTCAAATAAGTTCACGTTCATGAAATATTCACGGTTCATCATAGCCATATCAGCTTGCATACTCATGTCTTTCTTGCATTTCAAGCCAAAAATGCCTTCGCAGGATGATCTCGGATTGTTCCTCCCTGAAGATCTTGAAGTGAGCCTTTGGGCAGAGAGTCCTTTGTTTTTCAATCCAACCAACATGGATGTAGATGCAAAAGGCCGAATTTGGGTAACTGAGGCTGTTAATTACAGGAATTTCAACAACGATTCAACCAAGGTATTACACCATAAAAAGGGCGACCGGATTATTATTCTTGAAGACACAGATAAGGATGGAAAGGCAGACAAATCAACTGTTTTCACTGAAGACCGAGATCTGGTATCCCCGTTGGGCATAGCAGTTATTGGCAATAAGGTCGTTGTTTCCTGTTCCCCCAATCTGATTGTTTACACCGATGTAGATGGTGATGACAAGCCCGACCAAAAGAAAATTTTGCTGACCGGTTTTGGTGGGTTCGATCATGACCATGCCCTGCATGCTGTCGTTGGCAGTCCTGATGGCAAATGGCGTTTCAATACCGGCAACGCTGGTCCGCATATGGTAACCGATAAATCAGGATGGACGCTTCGATCCGGTAGTTCGTATAATGGAGGTACTCCTTACAATAACCATAACAAGGCTGCATTGGTCAGTGATGACGGGCGGATATGGGTTGGCGGCGTTCAACTCGAAATTAATCAGGATGGCACCGAACTTCGCCCTGTTGCCCACGGTTTCCGCAACAGTTATGAAACCTATGTCGATTCCTATGGCGATATGTGGCAAAATGATAATGATGACCAGGTGGTTACTTGCAGGGTGAGTTGGCTGATGGAAGGTGGTAATGCAGGGTATTTTAGTGCCGATGGCAGCCGATTTTGGCAGGCAGATCAGCGGCCTGGTCAAGACATGTTTACTGCTCACTGGCATCAGGAAGATCCAGGTGTAATGCCTGCCGGAGACAATTCAGGTGCCGGATCACCAACCGGCGTAGTATTAAATGAGGGAGACGGCTTGGGTTCTGCATACAGAGGAATGCTGTTCAGTGCAGATGCGGGAAGAAATCTGGTTTTTGGATACAAGCCACAATTAAAAGGCAGTGGATTTGACTTGAAAGGGAAAAGGACCAATTTCATCACATCGCTATCGAAGGATGATGAGGCATACGTTTGGAATGATAAAGGGCATCAATCAGACAAGCGGAAATGGTTTCGCCCGAGTGATGTCATGATGGGTACTGATGGTGCCATGTACATTGCCGACTGGTATGACCCTGTTGTTGGAGGGCATCAGATGAAAGACAGCATTGGTTACGGCAGGATATACCGGATAACACCCAAAGGGAAAAACCCAATACCGCCATCGATAGATTTCAATACTGAAGACGGATTGCTGGAAGCCCTGAAAAGTCCTGCCGTAAATGTGAGGGCATTTGGATTTGAGCGGGCAAGAGCATCGGAATTCGGTGAAAACACCAAAAAAATGGTGAAGAAATTGCTGTTATCGGAGAATCCATATCACCATGCAAGGGCTGCTTGGCTTCTAAAGAATGCCGACAGTACCGGTAAAAAAATACTGGAACAATGGGTAGCAGGAAAGGATATCCGGTTGAGTGTTGTTGCTTTCAGGGTCTTGCGTCAATCCATTGCAAAACCTCAACTCCTGAAACTGATCAGCCAAGAGATGGGAAGAAGTTCATTCTTAGATCGGGAAATGGCTATTGCCATCCGTGACTTCAACTGGGTCGAAAAAAAAGAATTGATTGGGCGCATCACCAATCGATATGATGGCAATGACGACTACCTGCTAGAGACCATTGGAATCATTGCTGAAAATCATGAAGAAGAACTCTATGCACATTTAACCCAAAAATTCAGTGCGAAACTGCAAACTGCACCCGGACATTGGATAAAGCCATACGCGAGATTGGTTTGGCGGCTACACCCAGTATCCGCTATTCCTAAACTCAAAAGCTGGATATTGAATCCCTCTCTTCCTATGGCAGAGCGAAAAAGGGCAATGACTGCCCTCGCATTCATCAACGATACCAAAGCTGCAAAACAGATGCAGGCAATTACGGGTACATCCAACAAAACCATTGCAGATCAGGCCAAATATTGGTTGGCTTTCAGGCAGACAAATGACTGGGCCGAATTGTTGGACTGGAAAATGGTTGGCTTTGACTTGAAACAAGAACGGCATTTGGCTTCAATGCAAGCTGCGAAAGCCCGCATCATGAATGAAAACATTTCAATTGATGACCGCTGCAGAACAGCTACCCTGATGGCCAACGATGAAATAGGGGGTAGAATATTGTTGGGATTGGGAGAGGCGAATAACATCCCCACCGATATCCACCCCTGTATTATCAAAGGATTCACTAAAAATCCAGATTTGGGCAACCGACTGAGGGCAGCAAAAATGTTCTCAGAAAAAAATCAACCAGTGGAAATGGGCATATCAAATGACCCAGGAATTCATGTTGCAGCAGATTTTGAAAAAGGAAAAAATATTTTCATCCAGAAATGTTCATCCTGTCATAAAATTTCAAATGTCGGAAGTGAGATTGGCCCTGATCTGACCTTTATTGGAAAAAAACTGGACCAACCCTCCCTCCTTCATGCAATCAAGTATCCCAATGCTTCCATAGTATTTGGATATGAACCCTGGATTATAGACACGAAGACGGGAGAATCCTTTTATGGCTTTCTGGTTGCAGATGGCAAAACCATTATCATGAAAGACTTATCCGGAAAAAAACACGCCATACCAGCTTCAACTGTAACCAGTAGAAAAAAACAGGAATCTTCCATTATGCCCAATGCAGGAGCATTGGCATTATCAGAACAAGACCTTACACACTTGAGCAGGTATCTGCTTGAGTTGAAATGATATTGCGCCTTTCGATGGATAGCTGCATCATCTCAACAAGCCAGTTCCGATCATATCTGCCCGCATCTGCTCATCGTTATAAATGAGTATAAGTTTCCTGCCTACCTCTTCTGAATCCAACGGATTGAAAAACATACCGGCCATACCGGCAAATTCTGCCATGGCACTGTCGGCCACAGTGAGGACGGCAACCCCTGCCTTCATGGCATTCACAACGGGATTACCAAACCGCTCCCAAGGGCAGGTGTGAACCAACGCGTAAGCGGAAGACAACAAGGCAACCTGGTCATAAGGACCAACCTCTCCAGTAACCACCACATCCTGCTTGTATTTGTAGGTCTCTAAATCTGCCAGCAAAGGTGCTGCATAGACCCCTTGTGGGCCGCTCAGCACGAGCTGCCTATTGCTGCCTATCCTTTTCTTGAAAACGGAAAAGCCCTTGAGCAGGGATTTGAGGTTGGCGGCAGGATGGAGCGGACCTTGGTAGAGGAAATAGGCATCCCCTTGGGTAAACTGGTAACGCACCACATCCCTGGCATCATCGTCCGTAACCACATAAGCCGTATCAGCCACAGGGCTCGACACTTGAACCTTATCTGCATATGCCGGCAAAATCTTGGCCAGAGCATTGCGGGTATGGTCAGAATAGGTGTGTATGATTGCATTTTCAGCACAACCTTTTCGCAACCAACGATTCTCTCCCCGGCGTTCCCAGAATCCCAGGCCGCTGGCGCTGTCGAGGTGAAATAGGTCATGTACCCAAAAGTCTTCCACCCCTTTGAATTGTACGGCAGTCTGCCGCATACCGGCATAGGCGCCGGGAATCTGTTCTTTATAGTACACGTTTGCCATAACGCAAAGGTATAACGTAGGATATAATATTAACTTTGTATCATGAAGAAAGCTACACAATTCATTCACGCCGGAGCCCATCCCGATCCAGGTACAGGTGCCATCATGACCCCCATATTCCAAACTTCCACCTATGTGCAGGAAGCACCGGCAGTTCACAAAGGCTATGAATATGCCCGATCGCAGAACCCTACCAGGGCTGCCCTGGAAGAAGCTTTGGCGGTGATTGAAGAAGGTCGGTTCGGACTGGCATTCAGCAGTGGTGTGGCAGCAACAGATGCGGTAATGAAATTGCTGAAACCCGGAGATGAAGTGATCTGCGGCAACGACATGTACGGCGGAACCTACAGGCTCTTCAGCAAAATCTTCCAGAAATTCGGCATAGTATTCCATTATGTGGATATGTCTAACCTGGATAATGTGAAAGCTGCAGCCAGTCCCGCCACCAAACTGATATGGGCGGAGACACCAACGAATCCCCTGATGAATATAGCGGATATCAGCGGATTGTCTGCCATTGCCAAAGCCAACAATATCCTCCTTTGCGTAGACAATACATTTGCATCGCCAGCCTTGCAAAACCCACTCACACTTGGAGCAGACATTGTCATGCACTCTGCCACCAAATACTTGGGCGGACACAGCGATGTCATCCAGGGCGCATTGGTGATGAACGACCAATCGCTGCGCGATGAATTATACTTCATCCAGAAAAGCTGCGGCGCCGTGCCCGGGCCAATGGATTGCTTCCTCGTGCTCAGGGGGATAAAAACCCTGGGAATCCGCATGGAAAGGCATTCGCACAACGGTGAACAAATTGCCCATTACCTAAAAACCCATCCGGCTGTCAAAAAAGTATATTGGCCGGGTTTTGCAGACCATCCGGGGCATGCCATCGCCAAAGCACAGATGAAATCTTTCGGAGGAATGATCAGTTTCGAACTGAACAATGACTCCATGGATGCCGCCAGAAAACTGCTTTCGGGCACACATCTCTTTTCCCTAGCTGAAAGCCTTGGAGGGGTTGAATCCCTGATCCACCATCCGGCCAGCATGACCCATGCCTCCATACCGAGAGAGGAGCGCATCAAAAATGGTTTGTCAGATACCCTCATCCGACTGTCGGTTGGTATTGAAGATGCAACTGATTTGATCGAAGACCTTGGGCAAGCCATTGAAAAGGCTTTGCAAGGATGAAGATTGAAACCGTAAAGGATACACATATCCTGCTGGACGAACTCTTGCTGAGCCACAACAACCAAGGATTCATCCCGCAGGATCCTATTTCCATACCCCATCAGTATTCCATTAAACAGGATATTGAGATCGCCGGATTCTTTGCAGCCATCTTCGCCTGGGGAAACAGAACAACCATCATCAACAAGTCGAAAGAGCTGATGGCATTAATGGATGAGGCACCCTTTACATTAATCTGCAAGCACAAGGAGACCGACCTTAAACGTTTTCTCCAATTCAAACATCGTACCTTCAATGCGACCGATCTATTACACTTGATTCGTTTCCTGCATTTTCATTATACCAAAGGCTATAAAAGATGGGGTGATACGCCAACCCTGGAAAGCGCTTTTGCCCATGGCATGATGCCGAATGATACGGATGTGAAAAACGGACTTTCCAGCTTTCAACGCTATTGCTTTCAGTGGGATGACAGTCCCAACCGCACCAGAAAACACATTTCGACTCCAGACAACAACTCCTCGTGCAAACGGTTGAACATGTATTTGCGCTGGATGGTACGACAAGACAAGGGTGGAGTGGATTTCGGGATTTGGAAAACCATCCGACCCGATCAGCTAGTTTGTCCGCTCGATGTTCATGTGCATCGCGTTGCCCTCCAACTAGGTCTCATCAATAGTGACAAATCAGACTGGAATACGGCCATTGCACTCACCAATGAGCTTAAAAAATTTGACCCTGCGGATCCTGTAAAGTATGATATTGCACTGTTTGGCCTGGGGGTAGACAAAATGAACCGCTAAAGGAAGCTGCCCATGCCTTGTGCCTTGTGCCTTATGCCCCATCCCTTGTCCCTATTCCCTATTTCATTAACTTTGCCGCCTTATGAATCAACATTTATCCGAACAGGAAATCATCCGCCGGGAAAAGTTGGCGGCATTGCAGGAACTGGGCATCGACCCCTACCCGGCGCCGGCCTATCCGGTCAATATCACCGCAACAACCATCAGGGAAGCATATAAAGGCGAAGAAAACAAAGCTGATTTCGCAGATGTTTGCCTTGCAGGCAGGATAATGGGTGTAAGGGATATGGGCAAGGCCTGTTTTGCGGTTTTGCAAGACCATACCGGCAAAATACAGGTTTATGTGCGCAGGGATGATATTTGCCCTGAAGACGATAAAACGCTTTACGACAAAGTTTGGAAAACACTGGACATAGGTGATTTCATCGGTGTGAAAGGATATGTTTTCACCACCAAAACGGGTGAAACTTCAGTACATGTAAAATCCCTTACCCTGCTGAGCAAATCATTGAAACCTCTGCCAGTTGTAAAGGAGAAGGAAGGAGAAACATTTGATGCTGTAACTGACCCAGAGTTTCGTTACAGGCAGCGATATGCCGACCTGATCATCAACCCACAGGTGAAAGAAACCTTTCTGAAACGGTCCAAACTGATCAACTCCATCAAGCAATTCCTGAACGAAAAGGGAGCCATAGAGGTCGATACCCCTGTGTTACAGAGTATCCCTGGCGGAGCTGCTGCCCGTCCGTTTATGACGCATCACAATGCACTGGACATGCCTATGTACATGCGTATTGCCAATGAGCTGTTCCTGAAAAGATTAATTGTTGGCGGATTCGACTGGGTCTATGAGTTTTCAAGGAACTTCAGGAATGAGGGAATGGACCGCACCCACAACCCTGAATTCACGGTATTGGAATTTTATACGGCTTACAAGGATTACCTGTGGATGATGGACACCACTGAACAACTGCTGGAAAAAGCGGCAATAGACGTGAATGGTACTGCAATGGTTGAAGTTGACGGTAAAACCATCAGCTTCAAGGCTCCTTTCAAACGCATTACCATGTATGATGCCATCAAAGAGCATACTGGATTCGACATCAGTGAAATGGATGAAGACGGCCTGCGTGATGTTTGCAAACAACTCGGCATCCCTCTTGAAAAGAGCATGGGGAAAGGGAAACTGATCGACAACATCTTTGGTGAAAAATGTGAGCATCATTACATCCAGCCCACATTCATCACAGACTATCCTATTGAGATGAGTCCGCTCACCAAAAAACACCGAAGCAAAGCCGGACTGGTGGAGCGTTTCGAACTGATGGTGAACGGCAAGGAAATAGCGAATGCCTACTCTGAGTTGAACGATCCGATTGATCAACGGGCCAGGTTTGAAGACCAGGTGAAACTCATGGAACGCGGTGATGACGAAGCCATGTTCATCGACCATGATTTTCTCCGTGCCCTTGAATATGGCATGCCGCCAACAGCAGGCATCGGATTCGGTATTGACAGGCTTTGCATGCTGCTGACCAATCAGCCTTCCATTCAGGATGTACTGCTCTTCCCCATGATGAAACCGGAATAAAACAGTAAATAGTTCATATTGAATAGTTGAACCGGAATGAATCAAAACTCAAATTCAGACAATCGGATTGCCAAGATGTCGTTTGCTTCTGTTTACCCACTCTATATAGCCAAAGTGGAGAGAAAAAACAGGACCAAATCAGAATTGGATGAAGTGATTTGCTGGCTTACAGGCTTCAATCAAGAGCGGCTGCAACAACTTATCGACGAAAAGGTGAATTTTGAACAATTCTTTGCACTTGCAGAGTTGCACCCGAATGCGCCCCTGATTACTGGGCTCATTTGTGGCTACCGGGTTGAAAACATCGAAAATCCGCTCACCCAAAAGGTGCGTTATCTCGACAAACTCGTTGATGAACTCGCAAAAGGACGGAAAATGGAAAAAATTAAACGTTTGGTCTGATTTTTTCCAAATCTGATTTACCGAATGAAACTGCATAAAAAAAGCAGACCCAAATGCTGGGCCTGCTCTAGTTAAAATCAATTGTCACCAATCTTCAGTCGGAAAGTCGCCATCTGTCCCTTTTGCCTCATCCCTATTCCCTCTTCCCTTCTCCCTATTCTCTCCTCACTTATCCCTCACCTTCATCGCACCATTCATGATGCTCCAGTGGCCGGGGCAGGTACAAACAAACGGATAGTCGCCAACGGTGGCAGGCGCCTTGAACCTGAGTTTGTATGATTGTCCAGGATTGACCAACGGAGTGGAATACAATACTTCTGGAATGGAGGGCACATAATTCTTTTCTGCCCCTTTCTCATCCTTCATCATGGCATCACCTGCACGGCCAACCTTTTCCATGGCACCAGGCTTGGTGAACACCATATTGTGTTGCATGGCATCGGTATTTTCAAGAATCAATTCCACTTGTTGGCCCGGCTTTACGGTGAACTCTTTTATATCAAACTTCATGGCTTCGCGAATGGTCTTGATAACAATGCGCTTCACATCAGCATCTGGCTTCTCCTCTCCTGCAGCAGCCCAGGCTGTCTTCAGGCGTCCAAGACGTTCGTTTGTATTGGCGGGATCCAATGAAAGCAGGAACGACTTGTCTGCCGGCTTGAGTTTGATATCCTTTAGTCTGTAATTCCAACCTTCTGATACTGCTTTGAGCACACTGAGTTTGCCCTGCTCATCCATCACTTGTGATTTGCGGATGATGGCAACTACCGTATCAACTGGGGCTTTGGAAACGTAACTGCGGATGGCACGCTCCAATGCGAAAGCATTCATATCTGCCGGTCTGCTGAAAGTCACTTTTTTATTGAAACCATTGTTGTTCTTATTAGACTCAACAATCTCATTGGCCCTGTCAATGGATGCACTCAGGTTGTAATCGCCTACCACATCAGTTGAGAAACTGATGTCTCCAACCCAAGGACCGTTAAGGTTCCTGGTGATGCCAACCGTTTCTCCGGCTTTGATCCCGTCTTTGTAATTGCGACTTACCTGATCCACTTTTATGCCCATACCTTCAAAGCGGATATCTAATGGCACGAATATGTCTTTGGCTAATTCAACGCTTCCTTTATTGGTAATCTCAATGGTAACCCGAATCCGCTCCCTTACAGCGGGCGCTGATGGTTCTATCTTGATGCCTGAAATAACCAAATCGATTCCGGGAGCCGGCACTCCGGCCTCCTTAACGGCGGCGGCTTGCTGATGCATGCTGTGGTCCATTGCAGCCGGTTTAGATGCCATAACTGCCAGTTTTAGCTGATTCGCAAAATGTTTTTTCATCAGCTTCCCACCGTTGGCAGTCAATACAGTTGCAAAAGCGTCAGGCATCCAACGGTCTTCAACTTCAGTGGATTTGTTCATCCTTTCAAAAAAAGCTTTTTCAGCAACAGCATCAAGCGGCGATTTAGAGAACAACAACAATGAATTCATCACCACAAGCAAATCATTATCATTGAGTAAATTATTCTTGAGAATAGCTGCTACTGATTTTGCAGTGAAATCCATTACCTTGATGGCATTCTTCCTTACATCAGCAGATGGATGAGTCAATCCTGCCTGAATCGTAGCATCATCCAAAGCATTCAATCCTTTCAATACCCATAACGCATGAATAGCAGGGGCATTGATGCCTATTTCATCAACGCTGCGATCCTTCACCAAAGCTATCAACTGTGGAACAATATCCTTATTGCCCCGCTCAACCAGCATGCGGTGTGCATGCATACGCCAGAACATATTGTCGTTTTTCAATGCTGATAGCAGTCCACTTACATCACTCATGCTCAGGCTTACAGGCTGATAAGGCGCTGCATTTTTATAGGAAACGCGGTAAATACGGCCATGGGTGAAGTCGCGTAGATCAGTTTCATAAGCGTTGCCCGGACCATTACCAAAACCCTGTGGTGTTGGATTGTGTTGGATGATGTAGCTGTACCAGTCTGCCACCCATACAGCGCCATCAGGACCCACTTCAGCAAAAACAGGTGAAAACCATTCATCTGCACCGGCCATCAGGTTGAATGCTTCCTTGTCACTGAAGTCGGTACCTTTCTTTACGAGGTTATTCTGATGGAGAATATGACCGGTTGGTTCTGCTACGAATGCAATCTTGTTCCAATAGGCTTTGGGAAAAGACCTTGCAGTATAGAAATTATGTCCGGCTGCAGCCGTGAACCCACCAAAGGCATCCACCTGCCTAACCTTCTCCGTAATGGGTTTCATGTCGCGGTGGGTGTCTGTACTGCGGCTGCCATTATCTATATTGTTGGCAGAATTGAAATAGCTGTGCGGAATGGCCATGTACCAGCCATGGGAGTTATTGGCAGTTGAACCAAAAACATCATTGGTTTCGTTGAAAGCAAAACCCCAGGTATTGTTGGAAGTGTTGGTCATCCATTCCAGCTTGCTTCCATCAGGCTTAAACCTGAAAAAAGCCTGTCCGAACTGAATGGTGTCCTTGCTAGCTCCTACTACTCCTTTGAAACCGGAATAACCTACGCAACCCCACACCCAATTGTCGAATCCATAGTGCAGGTTAGACGGACCGGCATGGGTATCAAAAGTCCCGAATCCAGTAAAGAGTATCTTTTTGACATCCGCTTTGTTGTCGCCATCCGTGTCTTTCAGAAAAAGCATGTGCGGCGCCTGTGAAACTATCAAACCACCGTTCGCAAAAGTCATGCCCGTAGGAATGCTCAATCCGTCAGCAAAACGGGTGAATTTATCTGCCTTACCATCTTTATTGGTATCCTCACAAATCAGAATATAATCACTGCCGCCCTCCGACTTTCGCTCATTAGGATAGTCTTTGGTGATGAGCACATACATCCTTCCCTTTTCATCCCAGCTGATGGCAATGGGATGCATCACATTGGGCTCGGCTGCAAACAGTTCCAGGTTGAAATCCACCGGCACTTGGATGTGTTTCATGGATTCTTCAGGCGACAAAGGCATTTGTTGCAGTTGTTCACCCGGACGCTTTTCATAGTTTGGCAGTCTGGCAGGTTTGTAGGTTAGTTTTTGGGGATTACGTTGTTTAAAAGAAGCAAGGGCTTCATCATTTATACTCCACAAGATACCATTATAAATGAGATCTTGGAAACCGGCTTGGCTCCAGGTTCTATCGTCGTGCCCATAAGCTGTATAAAAAACCCTTCCTTTTCCATGCGTGCGGGTCCAGGTATAAGGTTCAGTTTCAAAACCAGGCTTGTCTTTCTGCTGATCAGCTTTAATGGGTCTAACCGCCAACACATTATTATCTGGCTGCAACTGGCTGTGGAGATATGTTTCATCGTAAGCTGTAAATGGATTCAGTCCTTGCATAACCGGATGTCCGGGCTGTATTGTCTGAGTTTTGATGGAATCAAATGTATGCCTCCAGAACTGGCCGCCCACCAGCTTAACGTATTCACTTGAATTTCGGAAGCAGTAGGATGCACAGTGCAGCGGCAGAAATCCTTTACCGGAAGCCACAAAATCGAGCAACGCCTTTTCCGCTTCAGCAGGTAACACATCCCAGTTGGCATAAACCATCAGGGCATCGTACTTGGCCAGTGTTGAAGGGTTCAGATCAGACAGCTGATCAGTATAGGTGAAATTAATTCCTTTGGGACCTAAAGCAGCCATCAGGGCCGGCAGGCGGTCTATCGGACGGTGGTGACCATTGTCGCCGAGCAAGAGCACTTCAATGCGGCGGCCCTGCTGGGCGAAAGCTGTTGAAAGCAGCAGTGAGAGGGTGAGCAGGAATTTCATTGTATGGGGTTGTGGGTTATGGGTTGTGGTAAACAGACAACTCACAACCGACAACTCACAACTGACAACTCACAACAGACAACTTTTTATCAAACATTAAAATAATCCGGAAGTCGTTTAATAACACCTCCTTCCATGGCAGATTCATGTGCCAGGATACCGACGGATGTCCAGTTGGCAGATTGTGCGGCATTGGGGAATGGATCCCTGTCCTCTACAAGCGCCATCAGAAACTCATGAGCGAGGTGGGGATGTGAACCGCCATGACCTGCTCCCTGTGTAAAGCTCAGGTGTGTATTTTCAGCAATATCATAAACCCCTTTGGTGGTGAAATCACGGATACCTTCTGGCAACAAATGGGCATAATCCGGAACTTTCACCTTCGATGGAATTTCATGCTCAGGCAGTTTGGCGGTATGCAACACATGCTCTTCATCCTCAATCAATGCCCATTCAAAAGATTTCTTGGAACCATACACTTCAAAACTTTCACGGTACTGGCGTGCCACATCGAAAAGTGAACGGTAAACATATGCACTCAGGTCTGAATTTTTGAATTTTATATGAGCCGACTCCACAGCAAAGGGTGAATTATGAATTTGAGCCAACTCCTCGCGAATAGTTCCTGATCCAAAACAAGAAACATATTCAGCTTCCAGCCTTAATAACCCGGCAACAGGACCAACACAATGGGTGGCATAATGCATAGGAGGCAGTCCTGGCCAGTAGTCGGGCCATCCATCCATATCCTGCTGGTGAGAAGCCTTCAGGAATTGTACTTTCCCCAGCTCTCCCTTTTCATACAATCCTCAACACTTGTAGCCATGGGCACCGTACACGCAACATGCTTACCGGCATACAATGCTTTCAGCGATTGTTCAGCATGATTGGGAATGGGCGAATTGATGTGAACAGCATCAATGGCAGGATCTTTCAACAACTCATCATAATCAGAATAGCGTTTCTCTATTCCAAAAGCATCACCAATGGCATTGAGTTTTTCCACATTGCGTTGGCAAATGGCATACATATTGGCATGGGGATGGCGCTGATAAATGGGAATAAACTCAGCACCAAAACCGAGCCCCACAATGGCAATGTTGATTTTCATGATTGGGATATATTTTTTAAATATTGAAGACTATCTTGGATGAGTTGATTTTCCGACTCAAACAGCGGGCGCCAAATATTGGCGGCAGTCAGCTTACTACTGAAAGCTTCCACACTTATCATCCCTGCATAGCCAATAGATGCCAATGTGGACAGAATACTTTCGAAATCTACATGGCCTGCACCAAGAGTACCTCTGTCATTTTCGGATAATTGAACATGCACCAGCCGGTGCCCAATCTTTCGGATAGCTGCACACATGTCCTTTTCTTCAATGTTGGCGTGAAAGGTGTCAAACATCAGTTTACAATGTGGATGGTTTACCTGATCTGATAAGGCTATTAATTCATCAATGCAGGAAACCAGGTAACTCTCAAAACGATTCAGGTATTCTAATCCGAGCGTAATACCCAGTGTCTGGGCATATTCGGAGAGCTCATACAAATTTTCTGCTGCCCAACGCTTCTCATCAGCTGTGGCCGTTCTGCCGGCAAAAACACCAAGGGCGGAATGGTATGGACCAGTCAGCAAAGTAGAACCCAGCACTGCCGCACAGTCCAACGCCCGCATGTTGCGTTCCAGGGTCTTTTTCCGCATGGCGGGATCAGCATCGATCTGGTGGTGGTCAGGACCATTTATGGTAACAGCAACCCGCTCCAAACCAAGCTCATCCAGTTTATTTCGCCAGGAATTCCAAACACCTGGGTCAGTATCGAATATGGGTACTTCCACACCATCATAACCCACATCCTTAATTTGCTCCAAGACCGGAAACAAGTCTCCATTCATTTCTGTTCCCCACAACAACAAATTCATTCCAAACTTATTCATATCCGATTTTTGGCTCATGAATATACGAACTGATGATTAGACTCAAAAATATTGATGCCAGGAAATTGAATGGAATTCACTAACTTAATTCTTCCAAAACAACCGCCATATGTCAGCACAACGCTTTACAGCCCTTGATGTATTCAGGGGTATGACCGTCTTTTTCATGATCATTGTAAATAACCAGGCAGGTCCGGCCTTCGCACCATTGAGACATGCTGCATGGGATGGGTTTACGCCCACAGACCTGGTTTTCCCCTCTTTTTTGTTTGCAGTTGGTAACGCGATGGCATTTACAATGCCAAAATGGGCTGGCATGAATAACAGCGCTGTACTGACAAAAATCCTGAAACGAACAATTCTGATTTTTCTGATTGGTTACCTATTGAGCTGGTTTCCTTTTTTTGTGCAAGATGCGGCAGGTGCATGGACGCTGAAACCCATTGAAAACACAAGAATATTTGGCGTACTCCAAAGAATTGCACTTTGTTACGGCATTGCTGCCCTGCTTATCCATTATCTTTCTGCGCGTAAAGTAGTAATCGCTTCGCTGATTTTGCTTTTGGGCTATTGGGTTGTGATGTTGCTCAATGGAGACCTTACCATGCTGGGCAATGCCGGCATAGCAGTCGACAAATGGCTGATTGGTGAAAACCACATGTACAAGGGTGAAGGCGTACCTTTTGATCCGGAAGGATTTCTGAGCACCTTTCCAGCTGTTGTCAATGTAGTCATTGGTTATTTCGCGGGAGTTCTCCTTCGTGATAAAGGTAAAGAATACGAAAGCATTGCCAGAATTCTCTTGGCTGGTGGGGTGCTGATTGCAGTTGCCTACTGTTGGAATTACAGTTTCCCAATCAACAAAAAGCTCTGGACGAGCTCCTATGTTTTGCATACCTGTGGTATATCACTAATGATGATTGGCTTGTTGGTTTATGCAATCGACAAATCGGGCTGGAGCAATAAATGGAATCACTTTTTTGAAGTATTTGGAAAAAATCCATTGTTCATTTATGTTCTTTCAGGAATCATCCCCAGACTGCTTTCCATGATCATGGTAGGAAACAACAAATCATTGGGAGAACTGATCACACAGGATTTTTTTCAGCAGAATATTCCCGGAGAGTGGGGTACTTTACTTTATGCAATCAGCCTCACAATGGTTTGTTGGGTTGTTGGGTACTGGATGGATAAGAAAAAAATATATGTCAGGGTATAGCAGGTAGTTCAGGATATTCAAACGGCTCCCTAGGTTCTTCCAGCAGCCTGAAATCCTTTCTAATGGTATATGCCTGCATTATCTCTTCTGGAACTGCAAAAGACGCAAGAGCTGCAATTCGGTCACGGGAAAGATCTTCCCTGATCCACTCCGCAGCTTGATTTTCAGGGAGAATAACCGGCATGCGCTTTTTCTTGTTGTGAAT
>JACCEC010330918.1_pt1 | contig 15794 bp, 7 predicted proteins | sample 7450121 | NCBI WGS metagenome assembly JACCEC01 (sample SAMN15323455, study PRJNA562643) | freshwater metagenome | isolation source: river surface water | place: USA:Blue River Watershed | collected 2017-08-18 | reverse complement strand
GCGACGGCGATGAGGATGATGGCCGCGGGCGTGACGTGGCGGCGGACGGCGGCGCGGTGGAGCAGCCAGGCGAGGGCGGCGGACGCGAGGAGCAGGGCGACGAGGTAATCGCGGATGAAGGCGGCGACGGGGAGGGTCTGGCCGGCCTGGTTGACGGTGACGGTCGGTCCGGCGATGGGGCGGTGGGCGGCGTGGCCGAAGGCGAGCCAGCCGAAGACGAGGGCGCCGAGGAGGAGGAAAACGAGGATGAGATCGGCGCGGCCCTCTGGAGTGCCAAGGCGGCGGGCGGCGGTGGCGAAGCCGAGGCCGGCGAGGATGGACCAGAGGACGATCAGGACGCAGGAGAACGTGTTGTCGACGTGGGCGACGTTGGCGAGGAACGGGAGGCGGACGATCCAGTGCGGCGGGATGAGGCCGAAGGCGAGGGCGAGGGGGAGGAGCGAGACGAGCGCGAGGGCGAGGGCGGCGCGGTGGGCGAACTGGGCGCGGAGCGTGACGAGCCAGTAGAGGAAGCCGAGGAGGAGGAGGAAATTGAGCGACGGGTTGAAGACGCGCTCCTCGGTCATGAGCACGCGGTAGAAAATTTCGTCGAAGAGCCCGAGCAGGAGCGTGGGCTGGATCTGGTAGGCGGAGGCGGCGTTGTAGCCGGTGTAGGCGTTGCGCAGCGTCTGGAGAAACGTGGCCCAAATCGGGGCAGTGAGGAGGACGAAGAGCAGGCCGGAGACGACGAGGGCGGCGAGGGTGCGGACGAGCGGGGCGTCGAGGCGAAAGAGGCCGGTGCGGGAAGTGGGCCAGAGGGTCGCGAGCACGGTGGCGCCGCCGGCGAGGTTCATACAGACGAGGAGCATGTAGGCTTCCTTGACTGTGCCGCTGTTCATCACGGCAAGATTGGCGAGGATGAGGCCGGCGCAGCCGAGGATGAGCGCGCGGGTGGTCGTGGCCTGGCTGATACGCAGGTAGCACCACAGCGGCCACGGTGCGTAGCAGAGGCTGAAGAACGCGGGGTGGTTGATGCGGTAGAGGAAGAAGCCGATGAACGGAGCGGCGGCGGCGATCAGCAGCGGGGCTGCTAGTTGAAAGTTGAAAGGTGAAAGTTGAAAGAGCGGAGCCGTTCCGAAGGGGGCGGGGCGGAGGTGGTGGGATTTGAGATCTGTGATTTGAAATTTGAGATCGGTGGGCTGGGGGCGGAGGAGGGTGAGGACGCAGAGGGCGAGGCCGGTGGCGAAGAGCCATTTGGCGAGGAGGTATTTGAGGTCCCAGGCCCACGAGGGGCCGCCGGCGGCGATGACGAGGAGGTGGAGCGGGTCGCCGAACATCGATTGGCCTTGGGCGAGGAGCGGGACGCCCGCGGCGTTGTAGCGGTTCCAGAGCGGGAGTTCGCCCGACGCGAGGGCGCGGTGTTGGAACGTCGAGAACGGGACGTGTTGCCAGATGATCGCGCCGACATCGGACATCCTGGCGTCGACCGTCTCGGCGGCGCGGTAGCCCGGCAGCGTGGGAAACTCGTCGTAGAGGAGCGGGGTGCCGAAATTGGGGGAGACGAAACTCTTGCCGAGGAAGACGACGGGGTAGGCGCTGGCGACGACGGCGAGCGCGGCGACGAACGCGACGGCGGCGACGGGGCGGGCGGCGAGCGCGGCGGCGAAGGCGGCGAGTTTCGCGCGGGTGAGCGGGGCGCGTTGGAAGAACGTCAGGACGGCGGCGAGGACGAGGAACGTCGGCAGGATGTAGCGCCATGCGCCGCGGACGAAGTCGCGCCAGCCGGCGTCGACGGCGAGGGGCGGGGAAAATTCGAGGAGCAGCTGGGGGTCGTCGGCGTCGGGCGTGGAGACCACGTGGAGGACGCCCTGGTCGAGACGGGCGGAGGCGATCTGGTGGTGGGGCTTGAGGGCGGAGAGCGGGAGCTCGGCGACGGTCCAGCCGGCGAGGGAGACGAGGCGCAGCGACTCGAGGGTGACGCTGCCGGCGCCGTCGATCGGGTCGACGCGGAGGAGGCGGTAATTGCCGGCGGTGACGGGCACGGTCAGGCGCGTGGCGGCACCGGGAACGAGGGCGGCGCGGCCGGAGTGGGTCTCGGAGATGCCGGCGCCGTGGTCGTAGTAGATCTGGAAGTGGCCCGGTTTGTCGGAGCGGACCCGGGCCTCGATGGCGAAGACCGTGGCGGTGGATTTGGCCGCGGGCAGGAACGGGATGACGACGACGAGGCTGGCGAGGAAGGCGGCGAGGAGAGTTGGGAGGTGGGGTAGACGTTGAGGGTTGAGGATGGAGAGCGGGGAAGGCGGAAGGCGGAAGGTGGAAGGCGAAAAGACGGAGCGGCGAAGGAGAGCGGCGGCGAGGAGCGGGAGGGCGAGGAGCGGGAGGAACCAGGCTTCCTTGGCGAAGAGACGGGTGTAGTGGGAAACCGGAGACACGACGACGGGCTCGCTGAAGGCGAACCAGCGGTCGGGGGAATCGGTGCGGGCGACGAGCACGGCGGGCTCGGTGGGGGCGGGCAGGTGGACGGAGCGCCAGGCGAAGCCCGGGCGGCGCGACGGCACGAGGGTGGCGAGCACGCGTTGGTCGCGGACGGCGACGAGGGTGAGGGAGGTGCCGGGGGCGCCGAGGTGGCCGGCGGTCTCGATTTTCCAGAAGCCGGAGCCGGCGGGGAGCGGGGCGCTGCGCCATTCGCCGGGCGCGAGGAGGGTGCGGACGGGGCGGTGGGTGAGCGGCGGCGTGGGCGCGGGCGGAGGTGTGGCGTTGGCCAGGTCCGGAATTGCCAGCGGGGCGCGGACGCTGGCGGGGAGGAGCGGGCGGAGGGCGGGGCGCTGGAGGAGTTCGGCGAGCCAGTCGGGGTTGGGAAACGGGATCGGCTGCCGGGCGAAGGCGGCGACGTCGGGCTGGAGGACGAAGGCGTGGACGTTGCGCTCGTAGGCGAGGTTCTCGATTTTTTTGGCGGGGAGGTGGACGGTCCAGGCGTGGTGCGCGGCGGCGGCGAGGGTGCCGACGACGAGGAGTGTCCACGTGCCGGCGAAGGGCAGCGGTTCGCGCAGGCGTGGGCCGAGGCGGGCGAGGGAGAGAATCGCAACGGCGAGGCCGAGGGCGCAGAGATCGCCGTAGCGGTTGGCGGGGAGATCGGCGACGGCGCCGCGGGACCACGAGACGGCGGCGACCTGGAGGAGCACCCAGAGGCCGGCGGCGACGAGGAATTCATCGGCGCGCTCGGGAGCGGAGCGGCGGCGAAGGGCGGAGACGTAGTGGAACGTGACGACGAGCCAGGGCAGCCAGAGGAGCAGCGAGAGCCACGGGAGCTCGGGCCAGGGCCAGGCGAGGCAGCGGGCGGCGTAGAGGAGCGCGGCGCCGAGGCTCTCGGCGCGCATGCCGGCGTGGGCGGGAACGCTGGTGTGGAGAAGGACGCCGAGGACGAGGAGGAGGGCGGGGGGGAGGAAAGGTGGAAGGCGGAAGGCGGAAGGCGGAAGGTCGGAGGGCGGGAGGCGGCACCGTAACCGGAGGGCGGATACGAGGAGGGCGGGGAGGGTCCAGAGGAGGCCGGAGCCCATGCTGACGAGCGCGAGGGCGCCGGCGGCGAGGGCGAGGCACCCGCGGACGGAAAACGTGCGGGCGGTGAGGACGCCGTGGAGGGCGAAGAGGGAGAAGCCGGCGAGGAAGTAGAACTGGGACTGGAAGCCGGAGAGGAGGTTTTCCCAGACGATCGGGGCGGCACCGAGCAGGGCGAGGAGCGTGCCGGCGAGGAGCGACCAGCGGAGGGGAAAGGTGCGGAGGGCCCAGAGGAAAAGGGCGGTGAGCAGGAGCGAGTGGAGGGCGGCGCTGACGACGCACTGCAGGCGGGCATCCCACTGGCCGCCGAGGGCGGTGAGGGCGAGATTGGTGGCGAGCGTGGGGACGATGCGGTGCTCGTTGTGCGGCGTGAGGAGGGCGCGGGTGGTGTCGCCGTTCTCGGTCCAGGCACGGAGCACGTGGAGGCCCTCGCGTTCCCACTGGTCCCAGAACGGGAGGTCGGAGCCGAAGCGATCGATGACGACGAGTTTCGCGCCCCAGACGACGAGGAAGAACGCGACGAGCAGGAGGCGCGCGGAGAGAGGTCGGAGGCGCGAGGCGGGCGCCGTGGCGGAAGAATCGGACTGGAGGGCACCGTCGGTCATGCGGAGGCGGAGCGGCGTGCCGGGAGGAGCGCGAGGCCGGCGAGGACGATGGTGACGGCGGCGGTGATGGTGAAGAGGAGGGCGGCGTGTTTGCAGGCCTGCCACGCGAGGACGGAGAGCCAGGCCATCTCGACGGGGCCGCTGAACGCGAGCCAGCCGGTGGGCGAGGCGTCGCGGGCGACGATCACGAACGGTTGGGCGGGGGCGCGCACGTAGGCGGAGCGCCACTGGTCGCCGGGAGTTTTATTGGGGGCGACGTCGGCGAGTTTCGCGCCGGTGGCGGCGTCGTGGAGGGCGAGGGAGATCGGGGCGTCGGGTGCGCCGGCGCGGTCGGCGGGCGGGAGCTGGCCGGCGGTTTCAAATTTGAGCCAGCCGCCGAGTGGGGCGGAGAGCGTGGTGCTGCGCCAGGTGGCGGCGTCGGACGGGGTGGCGGGAGAGTTGGCGGACGCGGTGGACGGTGGAGCGAACGAGCCCCAGGTGGACGTGTAGTCGAGCGGTGGGGTGGCGGGCGAGAGGCCGCGACGGGGCGGGCGATCGATGGGGGCGCCGATGGCGTTGTTTTCGAGGAACGCGGGGGCGGGAGCGGCGGATTGGAGCGGGAGCGGGGCGCGGATCGGGACAGGCATGAGCGCGCGGAGGCTGGGGATCGCGAGGCGTTCGACGAGGCCCTCGGCGCTGGGGAAGGGGATGTCGGGGTTGGCGAAGTGTTTCGGGTCGTTGGTGGTGAGGTAGCGGCGGAGGTTGGACTCGGCTTTGCCGTAGTAGCTCTTGGCGCCGTCGAGCTCCCAACGGACGGTGTCGGCGAGGAATTTCCAGAGGCCGAGGGTGAGGGCGACGAACCAGAGGGCGGCGATGGAAAGGCGGAAGGCGAAAGGGGGAAGGCGAAAGGCGAAAGTCGGAAGGGGGAAGGCGGAAGGCGGCGCGTGCAGGAGGCATGCGAGGGCGAGGGCGTTGGCCATGGCGCCGAAGGTGAGGGTGTCCATGTAACGCGACGCGGGGTAATCCGCGCCGGCACCGCGGGCGTAGGCGGTAGCGGCGAGTTGGAGGAGGACCCAGCCGCCGAGGGCGAGGACGGCTTGGGGGGAAGACGGAGAAGACGTGGGAGACGGGGGGAGGGTGAAGACTTGGAGGGCGAGGAGGAGCCAGGGGGACCAGAGGACGAGGGCGAGGAGGTCCTGGTCGCGCCAGGGCCATTGGAGGCTGTGGATGATCGAGAAGGCGAAGTCGTGGACGGTCTTGGCCTTCATCTGGGCGTGCCAGGGGACTTCGTTGCGGGTGAGGACACCGACGGCGATGGCGAGGGCGCAGATGACGAGTGACGGGGCGGCGGCCCGGAGCGTCGTTTCGCGGCGGGCGAGGCGGAAGAGCAGGACGATCGTGACGGCGACGGCGGCGAGGAAGCCGGAGCCCATCGAGCCGAGCACGAGGAGGGCGGAGCCGGCACCGAGCCACCACGAAGCGGAAAACGCGCGGGCGAACGGGAGCGTGACGATCGCGGCGAAGGAGAGGCCGGCGAGCCAGTATTGCTGCGAATGGAAACCGCCGAGGACGTTTTGCCAGGCGACGGGGAGGCCGAAAAGGGCGAGGGCGAGGAGAAAGAGAAGGGGAGGGAGGACGAAGCGAGCAGCGAGTCGTGGGTGGCGGGGAGAGGTGGGCTGAACCGTGGAGAGGACGCGGAGGCCGAGGAGCCAGAAGGCGGTGGCGACGACGGCGTGGAGGGCGGCGTTGACGACGGCCTGGAGGCGGGCGTCCCACTGGCCGTTGAGGAGGACGAGGGCGAGGTTCTGGAGCTTGGTGAGAACGACGCGGTGTTCGTTGTGCGGCGTGAAGAGGTGCGAGAGGAAATTCTCGCGGGCGAACCACGGGACGTAGGTCTCGAGGGCTTCGGCGTCCCACTGATCCCAGTCGGGCATCGGGGAGCCGTAACGGTCGAAGGTCGCCCACTTCGCGCTCAGCACGAGGAGGAAGAGGCAGGCCGCGAGGGCGGCGCGAAGGGCTTGGGGCGAAAGGAGGTGCAGAGAGGTGGAGACGAAAAAGGCGAAAGGCGAAAGGCGGAAGGCGGAAGTGGCGGAGGGGCGGAGGGGGTGGACCGCGGAAGGCAGCGATTGCCGGAGGCGGGAAGTTGGGAAAAGGGCGTCGGAGGGGAGGTCCGTGGTGGGTAACGGTGGCGCTTGTTTGGCTCTGGCCGATGGGCGCTCGGCGATGGTCTGAGGCGCGGCGCGCGATCAGGCGGGGCGGTGGGGGGGGGGGGTGACACCGCCGAGGCCCGGGGTGCGGGCGGACCAGGGGGCGAAGGGTTCGGCCGTGGGGAGCAGGAGGGCGGCGGGATCGACGGTGGCGCGGATGCGGACGGCTTCGGCGGCGGCGCGGGCGAGCCAGCCTTTGTGCACGCGCAGGACGGCGAGGATGCCGTTGGGGCAATCGGTGGGGAAACCGGCGGTGAGTTCGAGCAGTTCGAGCGACAGGCGGGAGGCGGGTGGGGCGAGGCGCGAGGTCGTAGAGGTGAGGTGCGCGAGGAGGGCGTGGAGATTGGCGGGCTCGAACGTGTGGAAGTGGATGTTGATGTCTTCGCCGCGGGCGACGGTCTCGTGGAGGCCGCGGGCGAGTTCGGCGCGGCGGGCGGCGAGGGCTTCGGCGGAGAGTTCGGGGCCGAAAAACTCGGGGGCGACGTCGGCGGCGAATTCGTCGATGTGGGTGGCATCGCTGGCGGTGGTGCCGTGGACGAAATCAGCGAGGAAATGGTCGCCGGCGGTGAGGGCGCGGGTGCGGTCCCACGTGGCGAGGCGCCAGGGGACGACGACGTAAAGCAGGCCGCCGGGGCGGACGACGCGGGCCCATTCGAGGACGGCGGCGAGGGGGTTGGCGACGTGTTCGAGGACGTGCGAGGCGAGCACGTAGTCGAGGGCGTGGTCGTGGAACGGGAGGGCGCAGGCGTGGCCGTAGAAGTCGGCGGTGCAGGTGTCGGCGCCGAAGGCCTTGAAGCAATCGACCTGGATGGCGGGTGGGACGAGTCCGGGCAGCGGCCGGCCGCCGGCGCCGACTTCGCAGCCGATGAGGCCGGTGTCGGGCGGGAGGTAGTGGGCGAGGCGCTGCTCGTGGGTCATTGGGGGAAAAGCGGAAAGGATGAAATCGGGAAATTGGAAAACGGGTCAGAGCAGGATGGAGGAGGCGCGCCGGGCGATCAGGCGGTGGCGATGGCGAGGAGGTTGTAGTGGAGGGGGGTGCCTTCGGCGGTGCGGAGGGGGTAGGGGGTGTGGAAGCGGAGTTCGACGCGCGGGTAGAATTCGCGGAGGAGGGCGCCGAGGCTCCAGCGGGTGAAAAAGTTTACGTGGCTGACCTCGAGCATGTGCCACGGGGTGGCGAGGTGGTCGTAGAGGTAGCCGAGCAGCTCGCAGTTGGGGACGGAGACGATGAGGCGGCGTGGGGCGACGCGGGCGACTTCGGCGAGGAAGGGGCGGGGTGCGTCGATGTGTTCAAGGACCTCGATGCAGAGGGCGGCGTCGAAGGAGGCGTCGGGGAACGGAAGGGTGCGGCCGTCGACCTGGCGGTGCGGGAGGCCGAGGCGGGCGAGTTCGGCGCAGTCGGCGGGATTCACTTCGGCGCCGATCCAGTCGTAGGCGTCGCGGAGCAGACTGCGGCCGTAGGAGCCGAGGCCGCAGCCGACGTCGAGCACGCGGCAGGGCGGCGGGCCGAGGTAGCGGCGGAGGAGGTGGGCGAGTTCGCCGGAGCCTTCGGCCTGCGAGGGGCCGGTGGCGAAGATGTTGGCGTGGCGCTGGACGGCGGTGGTGCGTTGGTCGAGGAGGACGCCGAAGTGGTTGGTGCGGTAGTCGCGCGCGAGGGCGGTGAGCTCGGTCGTGACGACGACGGGCGAGTGGGTGCCGTCGGCGAGGCGGGCGCGGAGCGAGAGCGGAAACGGCTGGCCGGGAGCGGCGGCGGGGTGGTGGGCGAAGAGCTCGAAGCCGGTGAGCGTGCCGGGGGCGAGGGAGTGCGCGACGCTGACGTCGGGGCGCTCGTAGAATCCGGACGTTTCGCCGACGAGGGTGTCGCCGGACCAGGCTTCGAGGGCGGTGAGTTGGGCGTGCGGTTCGCCGAGGTGGAGCCAGCCGCGGAGGAAGAAACACAGCGGGTCGACGGTCGAGCCGGGGGCGGGATCGTCGAGGTGTGTCCGGATAGTGAATACGGGCATGGCGGCGGCGGGGGAAATTGCGGATTGCGGATTGGGGATTGCGGACGGACCGGCGGACGCGGGGGCGCGCGTGCGGGTGGAGGGGCGCCACGCGCGGGCGGGGATGGCGGCGGGGGGCGGGAGGAGGTTGGGGCCGGTGGGGAGGAGCGGGTAGCGCGCGGTGGGGGGCTTGAGGGCGTCGGCGGAGGCGACGAGGGGCGCGAGAGTGAGCGGGCAGACGAGCGGGAGGCGGCGAAGAGTGAACGTGGCAGGGGCGGGGCGGGGCGTGCGGGAGCCCGTTTTCTCGAGGAGGAGGGCGATGCCGTCGTCGCGGCCGGGAGGGTAGCGTTCGGCGGAGGAGACCAGGGTGAACCTGGGGGCGGCGCCTTCGATCAGGGTGGCGGCGCGGAGGGCGGCGACGAGGGAGTCGGGCGTGAACGTATGGTAGTGGACGTCGATCGGCAGACCGCGCGCGAGGTCGGCGAGGTAACGGGCGCGGGCGGCGGCTTGCGCGGCCGCGCGATCGTGGGGCGCGACTTCGGGGTGAAGGATCGACCAGTCGGTTTGGAAAACGAATTCGTCGACGTGCGCCGCGGCGTCGCTGGGCGGCGGGCCGAATTCGAAATCGCGCAGCAGATGATAGGGCGTCGTGGTCGGGCGGGGCGCGTCGAAGGTGAAGCGTTGATCGGGGACGACGAGGTAGAGGAGGCCGCCGGGGCGGAGGACGCGGTGCCACTCGTGGAGGGCGGAGAGCGGATCGGGCAGGTGCTCGAGGACGTGCGAGCTGACGAGGTAGTCGAGGGTGGCGTCGGGGAGCGGCAGCGCGGTGGCGTCGGACAGGAAGTCCACGCGGCCGGCGGCGCCGGCGAAGGCGGCGGTGGCGTCGGTGTAGAACGGAGTCAGGCCGGCGACGGGGTTGGTGTGGGCGCCGATCTCGAGGCCGAGGGCGGCGGGGCCGAGCGGCGCGAGGCGGGTGAGGAGGGCTTGGAACGGGTGGTGTTCGAGCGGGGGCGGCGCGAGGTCGCGGACGAAGAGCGGGGCGGTGACGGAGCCGTCGCGGAGGCGGGCGCGGATCGAGAGCGTGAAGGACGGTGCGGCGGTCGGGTGGCGGGCGGGAAAGGCGAAGGCGGTGCGGAGGCCGGCGGGGAGGGAGTATTTGGCGGCGACGTCCGGCCGTGGGTGAAACGTGGATACAGCGGCGGAGCCGAGGACGGCGCCGGTGGCGGCGTCGGTGGCTTCGACGGCGGCGAGGGCGGCGTGGCGGTCCTCGAGCCAGAGCCAGCCGCGGATTTCCAAGGCGGAGGGATCGAACGGCAGGCCGGGGGCGGGGAAGTCGATGTGGATGGGCATCGGTCAACCCAGGCCAAGCCACAGCCGGACGGCATTTTCGACGCGGGCGAGGGTGGGTGCGTCGACCGAAGCGAGGCGTCGGATGAGCTTGGCGTGCGGAATGCCGCCGATGCCCTGGGCGTCAAATGCGCCCGGATCGAAGCCCGGGCTCCGGTGTTCGACTTCGAAGCGGGTGCCGCGGACGGCCGTCGTGCGTGGCACGTAGGTGGCGATCGCGCGTTCGTGGTCGGCCGGCTCGACGTTGAGGATGAGACCGGGGCGGACCTTGGCGGAGAAGCCGAGATCGATCAGCCAGATTTCTCCGCGACGTGCGACCGACATGCGCGCTCCTCCTCATCATACAATTGGAACACGCCTTCCGAGGAAGCGATCAGCCGCTGATGTTCGTCCAGCCAGGCAGCGAGCTCGCGGACCTGATCGGGGGTCAGGCGGGTGATCGCCTGCTCGATTTCGGCGAGGGTGGACATGGTGGGACGTTAGCGGAGAGGGAACCGGCGGCAAGACACGACCCCGCGGACCAGCGCGCGCCTTATCGCCCCAGCGGGGGCCAGGGGCGCGGGGGGGTGGCGAGGGTGAAATCGTTGATCGTGAGGGTGAGGTTCGGGTTGTAGGCGGGATCGGCGTCGAGCAGTTCGCCCCACTTGCCGCGCATGTATTCGACCTCGCTGCGGAAGCGGTCGCGCTTCTCGAGCGTATCCTCTTTGCCCCGACTGGCGCTCTCGTGGTGGTAAAGTTCGGCGTAGGGCGTCCAGAAGTTGCGGTAGCCGGCGGCGCGGACCTTGAGGCAGAAATCGACGTCGTTGAAGGCGACCTTGAGCTCCTCGGTGAGGCCGCCGACCTGGAGATAAACTTCGCGGCGGATGACGAGGCAGGCGGCGGTGACGGCGCTGAGATTCTGCTGCAGCAGATTGCGGTGGGCCTGACCGGCGGCGCCACGCGGATGGGTCTGCCACGCGTGGGCGGCGACGCCGCCGATGCCGAGGATCACGCCGGCGTGCTGGATCTTGTCGTCGGGGTAGTAGAGCTTGGCGCCGACGCAGCCGATCTCGGGGCGGAGGGCGTGGCTGACCATTTCATCGAGCCAGTCGCCGTGGATGATCTCGAGGTCGTTGTTGAGGAGGCCGACGAGCGGGGCGTCGGTCTGGCTGACGCCGAAATTGTTGATCGCGCTGAAATTGAATTCGCCGCTGAAGCGCACCACCCGCGTGCGCGGGGGGCGCGCAGGTGAGAGTTGAGAGTTGAAAGTTGAAAGATCGGAGGCAGCGCCTTCGGCGCCGAGTTGTTGAAGGTAGGCGAGGGTTTCCGGGTCGTCGCTGTCGTTGTCGACGATGAGGAGTTCGAAGTTGGGGTAGGTGGTCTTGGCGAGGATGCTCTCGATGCAGGGCCGGAGGACGTTGAGGCGGTTGCGCGTGGGGATGACGAGGGTGACGCGCGGGGCGGGCTCCGGGATCGGGTAGTGGATCCGCCAATACGAGCCCTTGGTGGGCGTGATCTTGGCCTCGACGCCGATCCGGACGAAGTGCTCGGAGATGACTTTCTCGGCGGCCTGCGTGGCGTAGTTCTTGGCGCCGATGAGCATGGCGGTGGAGCCGGGGACGCTGCGCCAGTGGTAGAGTATCTTCGGGATGTGGCGGATGCGGTCGGGCGCGGTGCGCTCGATGACGCGCATGGCGAGGTCCCAGTCCTGGGAGCCCTCGTAACCGACGCGGAAGCCGCCGACCTCGCGGACGAGGAGCGTGCGGTAGACGCCGAGGTGGCTGATGTAGTTCTGGACGTTGAAGAGATCGGGGTTCCAGTCGGGCTTGAAGTAGTGGTCGTAGCGGTGGCCGTTCTCGTCGATCTTGTCCTCGTCGGAGTAGATGAGGTCGGCGTCGGGGTGCGCGTCGAGTTCGAGGGCGACGCAGGCGAGGGCGTGGGGGCGCAGCTCGTCGTCGTGGTCGAGGAGGGCGATGAAGTCGCCGTGGGCGAGCGCGAGGGCGGAGTTGGAGGCGGCGGAGATGTGGCCGTTGGTCTCGCGGATGACGATCTTGATGCGTTGCGGATCCTTCTGCTGGTAGCGCTCGAGGATCTTGCGGACGTGGGGCTGCTTGGAGGCGTCGTCGGCGATGCAGAGTTCCCAGTGGTCGTAGAGCTGGCGGCGGACGGATTCGATGGCGGCGACGAGGAGCTTCTCGGGCGTGTTGTAGGTGGGCATCAACACGGAGATCTTCGGGCGCGACTTGAGGACGGAGAGTTTGGCGCGGATCTCGTCGGCGATCTCGGGGGTGAGGCGGTCGTAGGCGGCGACCCAGGCGGAGTAGGTGTTGGGTGGGGGCGGCGCGTCGTCGGCGGTGCGTTTGACGTGGCGGGAGACGGCGATGTGCCAGGCGCCGGATTCGTCCTGCACCTCGATGAGGAGGAGGTGCGAGCCGCGGCGGGGGACATCGGCCTTGACCTGCCAGCCGCAGTGGGAGGCGCCGGGGTAGTCGCGGAAGTGGTCGAGGACGTCGAGGCGCTCGGCGCCGAACTCGCAGGCGCAGGGCTGGCCGTCGAGCGAGGCGCGGGCGGCCTTGAGGGTGAGGCGGTCGCGGTGGAGGGACCAGCCGCGGACATTGAGGACGCGGGCGATGGTGTCCCAGCCCTGGGGGTAGTCGACGTTGCCGAGGAGTTTGGGGGAGGCGGCGGGGGCGGACGGTTTGTCGAGGAGGGCGCGGCGGAGGGCGCGGAGGGGCTGCGTGACCTTCCAGGAGAAGGACGACGACATCGTGCGGATCTTGTCCTCGCGGGCGCGGAGCTGGGCTTCGGTCTGGGCGAGTTTCTCGGCGGCGATGGCGGCGGCGTGGGCGTGAGCGGCGCGGAGGGCGGCGAGCTCGGCGGTGGTCTCCTCGCGGTAGGACTTCAGTTCGGCGCGGGTGGTGGCGAGGTCGCTCTTGAGGGCCTCGATCTCGGCATCGGCGCCGAGGAGGGCGTTTTCGTAGGCGGTGACCTGCTGGCGGGCGGTGCGGAGGAGGACGTCGGCCTGGTCGCGGCGGCGTTTGTGGTGCTCGCAGTCCTTGGCGATGTTATCCGCGTATTGCTGGGTGAGCGCGCGCGATTTCTCGAGGCCGGCGGCGTGTTCGCGGGCGGCGGCGAGGAGGGCCTCGATGTTTTTGACGTGGTTGAGGGTGAGTTTCTCGCGGTGGAGAATCTCGTCGCGATCGGCCTCGACGGCGGCGATGCGGACGCGGGCGGAGGCCTCGATGGACTGCTCGAGCTGGCGGACGACGTGGGCGAGGAGGTCGGTCTGCGAGGCGAGCTGCTGGGCGGCGGCGTCGGCGAGCGTGTCGGCGGCCTGGGCGATGTGCGCGGCGAATTTGTGGGCGAAGACGGTGGCGTCGCTCGTGGTGGGATCGGCGGCGAGGGACCAGTCGACGGCGGCGGGGCGCGCGAGGGTGGCGGTGTAGAACTCGGCGAGGGCGCGGGTGTTGGTCGCGAGGTCGAAGTGGCGGCGGGCGAAGGAGACGGCGTTTTCGCCGAGCTGGTGGCAGAGGTCGGGGGCGGCGAAGAGGCGCTGGCAGGTGTCGGCGATCTCGTCGGGCGCGCCGCTGGGGAGGAAGGCGGCGTCGAGGCCGTTGCGCATGAGCGCGGCGAGATTGGAGGGCGGGAGGACGACGGGGCGGCCGCTGGCGAGGAACTCGGGGAGTTTGGAGGGGAGGCGGTAGTCGTTGAACGGGCCGGCGCGGCCGGGCTGGACGAGGACGTCGGCGAGGGCGAGGAGGAGCGGGAGTTTGCGTTTCTCGACGAAGCCGAGGTCGAGGACGTGGCGTTTCACGTCGTCGGGGAGGCCGGCGAGGAAGCGGGGGGAGTTGAAGCCGGTGCGAACGAGGCGCGTGGGGATGCCGCGCTGATTGAGGAGCGCGACGGCGAGGTAGAGTTCGCGCATCTCGGGCTCGTTGGCGAAGGTGTTGGAGCCGGTGAAGACGAGGACCTTTTCCTCCGGGGCGAGGCCGAGCTCGGTGCGGAGGTTGGAGAGCTGGGAGTCGCGGTCGCCGAGGGGGCGGTAGAGGGTGAAGTCGACGCCGGGGAAGAGCAGGTGCGTGGGGGTATCGGGCGGGGCGAACTCGGCGAGTTTGTCGATGATGTGGGTGACGCCGTCGGCGGTGCGCAGGAAGCTCTCGGAGCGGATGGGGTGCGGGAGCGAGGGCTGGAGGAGGCGGTCGAGCTCGACGGCGGGGAGTTCGCGCAGTTCGGCGAAGGGGCGGCCGAGGTAGGTCTCGAGGAGGAAGTGTTCGTTGTCCTCGAGGTGGATGAGGACGCGGGCGGGCTGACCGCCGGCGGCGAGGGCGGCACGCTGGTAGGCGACGGTGAAGGTGCGGACGCACTCACGCGGGGTCCACGCGTGGATGAGGTCGGCGGGGCGGCCGTCGGGGAATAGATTGGGGCGGGCGAGAACCTCGTCGTAGGTGGCGGCGATGAACAGCGGGTGGGCGATGTGCTGCAACGACTCCTTGCGCTCCGGGACGGCGACGACGCAGGCGTGGCCGGACGCGGAGAGGGTGTTGGCGAAGCCGCCGATGTGGTTGAGGCTGTTGGTGGTGAAGTCGCCGTAGTTGACGAAGAGGAGGTTCACGCGAGGGAAAGGCCGGGAAATCGGAAAAGCGGAAAAGCGGGAAAGTGGGAAACGGGCGGACTGCGGAAACGTGGCGCGGGAGGCGGAACGAAAAAGGCAGACCGGCGACGGTGCGCGGGTCTGCCTTGGAGGTAAATCAGGATTTTGCGGCGGCGGGCGGGGAGGCTGGAAGGAGCTGAGAGGACGGAGCGGCGAGTTGAGAGCTGAGAGTCCAGAGCGGCGGCCCCGAGGCGGCGGTCAGAGGGTGAAGCCGGCGTCCTGGGCGTCCTTGGCGAACATCTTGACCGTATCGAGGGAGAGCGCGGTGAGGTCCTGGCCGAACATCTTGGCGGCTTTGCCGAGGATGTCGTGCGGGACGGTGATGATGGCGCAGCCGCAGTCCTGGGCCTGGAAAATGTTGAGGACCTCGCGCGTGCTGGCCCAGAGGAGTTCGGCTTTGGGTTGGCCGTGGAGGAGGGCGCCGCAGGCGCGCATCAGCGGCATGGGGTCGACGCCGGTGTCGGCGATGCGGCCGGCGAAGACGGAAACGACGGACGGGACGGCGGGGTTGAGGGCTTCGGCGACGCCGGCGACCTGCCGGAGGGTGAGGAGGGCGGTGACGTTGAGTTTCACACCGGCCTGGCCGAGCTCCTTGATGAGCGGGAGGCAGGAGTCGCCGCGGGAGTTGGTGATCGGGATCTTGGTGTAAACGTTGGCGCCCCAGCTGTTGATCTTGAGGGCCTGGCGTTTCATCTCGGCGAGGTCGTCGGTGAAGACTTCGAGGGAGATGGGTTTCGCGGTGACGGTCTGGAGGATGTCTTTGGCGAAGGCTTCGTAGTCGCGGATGCCGGCCTTCTTCATCAGCGACGGGTTGGTGGTGAGGCCCTTGATGTAGGGTTTGGCGTAGAGGTCGAGGATGCCGGCTTTGTCGGCGCCGTCGGCGTAGAGCTGGATCTTCAGGTCGTTGAGGGAAGGCATGGTTTTTAGGCCGAAAGACGGACGGATGGGGCGGGCCGGCGCAAGGGGGAAGACGTGGAAGACAGGGAAGACAGGGAAGATGAGGGGCGCGGAAGACGGAGAGAGAGGGAGTCAGCAGAGGGGATGGGTAAGGATGGTGGTGGTGGCGGCGGCGAACGAAGTGACGGTGAAATCGGGTGGGGCGCGGAGTTCTTCGGCGTAGCCGAAATCGATGAACACGGTGCGGACCCCGGCGCGGCGGCCGCAGTCGATGTCGCGCCAGCGGTCGCCGATCATCCAGGAGCGGGAGAGGTCGAGATCGAGGGCGGCGGCGGCATCGAGAAGCATGCCGGGGGAAGGCTTGCGGCGGGGATCCTCGGGGAGGTGCGGGGCGTGGGCTTTGCCCGGGGCGTAGCAGACCTCGATGCGGGAGATCGACGGCACGAGGGTGAGCAGTCGGGCGTGCATTGCCTCGACGACGGATTGGGACTGCGTGCCGCGGCCGACGTCGGGCTGGTTGGTGGCGACAACCAGCACGTAGCCGGCGGCGGCAAGTTGGGCGCAGGCGGCGGGGACGTCGGGGAAGAGGCGGAACTCGTCGGGGGTCTGCGGCGGG
>JACCEC011811880.1_pt1 | contig 15795 bp, 17 predicted proteins | sample 7450121 | NCBI WGS metagenome assembly JACCEC01 (sample SAMN15323455, study PRJNA562643) | freshwater metagenome | isolation source: river surface water | place: USA:Blue River Watershed | collected 2017-08-18 | reverse complement strand
TTTGTTCTAGGTATTGACCAATAATCAAAGTTGGCTCACCCTTGTGCTTTTCAAGGAGGGCTTTGATTATTGGAAGCTTTGCTGGGGCAGTTGCCGCAATTCGGAATCGACCGTCCTGGTCAGAAATTGCGTAGTCCATGCGCTCGCTCTCGCTCAGCATCACGCGAACCTCGAAACAGTTTGCCGGGGCGATATAGCCTTGCGCCTCAATCTCTTTCCAAGGGGCATCGAAGCGCTTCGGACCAATAAGTGAAAACACGTCGCCTTCGCGACCATCTTCTCTAACCAGGGTTGCTGTTAGTCCCAGTCTTCTTCTTGCTTGCAGGTCTGCGGTCATCTTGAAAATCGGCGCTGGCAGGAGGTGAACTTCGTCGTAAACAACCAATCCCCAGTCCCGGGCATTCAGGAGTTCAAGGTGCGCAAACTCACCCTTTCGCTTCGTCGTGAGAATTTGGTAAGTCGCAATCGTCACCGGCGCAACTTCTTTGTTTGATCCGGAGTACTCTCCAATTTCATCAGGAGTCAAAGAAGTGCGCGCCAAAAGTTCATCGCGCCACTGCCTGGCGGAGACTGTGTTGGTGACAAGTATCAAGGTGTTAGTTTTTATCTTTGCCATGGTTGCGGCACCAACCAATGTCTTGCCCGCTCCACAAGGAAGCACAACAACGCCGGATCCGCCAATCTCAAATTTCTCAACTGCAGCGCTTTGATAGTCGCGCAATTTCCAAGAGTCTTGCTTGAGACTTATTTCATGAGGCGTGCCGGGAGTGTAGCCAGCGGTGTCCTCGGCTGGCCAACCCAGTTTCAGAAGTTCTTGCTTGAGTTGCCCTCTGGCCCAATCACGAACTCGAAAACCATTTTCGACTTCGCCATCGAGCAGCTCGTTGATTTTCTTGGACTGACTCACCTCGGCGAGGATTGCGCGCTCGTCGCTAGTGATCAAAAGACCTGCTTCATCGCGCTCAATTCTGATTCGCCCAAAGCGAGAGACAGTATCGATGATTTCTTTGGTTACACCCGCCGGGACTGGGTACTTCGACCAGCGTTCTAAAACGTCGAGGATGAACTGCGCATCGTGACCCGCGGCTCTGGCGTTCCATAATCCCAACCGAGTTATTCGGTAGCTGTGGATGTGTTCCGGAGCGCGCTCGAGTTCCGCAAAGATTGCTAGTTCGTGCCGGGCGCTATCAGCTTGAGGATGGTCGGTTTCGAGCAGTACCGAGCGGTCGCTCTGAACGATTAGCGGGCCGTCAGACATGGCAAAGAGTTTAACCCAGCTGGATGGAACGTATTGCGGACAGTGGCAGGGTGCGCTCGGCTTGCTTTACAACATCGCGCCCCCTAAGGCGATTTCCGGCTATTCCCAAGGGCTCAAGCTGAAGGTCAACAATTGACTTATCTGGCATCTCGATTTTTACAAACACCGTCATCTTGTTTTTCATGGCGAATTGCAATTGGCGAAGTTTCTCGTCTCCCGCCGCTTCCACCGCCTCGGACTTCAATAGTTTTTCGCTCGCGGCCAGGCTGTCGATTGTCGTGGCCTTTGCCAGGCGAATTGCTGGATGCCTTGGACTAATGATTTCCCCGTCGTGAGATTTCATGATTGCCGGATAGCCAGCTTCACGCAGATTGAAATAAACAACTTCCGCATCAACCCCAGAAGCCAGTTTGTTTGCCTCGACCTGCTTTAGTCCGAGCGGGGCTAGCGCGGTCTCGTTTGAGATCTGAACCAGCAGGATTGGGTCATTGGTTTCAACAATCGATCCTTGATTGTCACTTTTGACAATCAAGTTTCCAAGTTTGTTGCTTACCTCGTTGAAAAGATAAATCACAGGCTGAGGTAGTTCTTTGCCTGAGTACTTTGTTAGCAGCTCGGCAAGTTCCGATAATTTCCGACCAGATTCCAATGCATGGGTAAGGCTCAGTGGAGTGAGTCGGAATCGGGCGGCGATTCCTAGATCCTCACTGTCTGCAAAGAAATCGAGTTCACGATGAAGTTCTACCGATAGTGGACCCGGAGACGTAATGCTCAAGTCGGCCTGCACTACCAATTTATTTGCCGGTGCTGGTAGCTGCTTAGCTAGAGCAGTTGAAGCTTTATCTAGGTTCTTCAGTGCAAGCTCTCCAAGCGGAGTGAGCGCAGTTCCATCCAGAATCGAGACCGCGTGGCCAAAATTCAGGAAATCGATTTCGGATAAATCCAACAGTGGGTAGTTTTCGCGCAAGTCATCAAATAGATCCATACCCACTTTAAGTTTGTAATCAATTGGAAGATCCAGAATGTTCTGCACCAAAATCTTCCACCTGCCAGCAGCATCTAGCTGCAGCCAGGACTCCGCCTCCGCGGTGTAAAGCCAGCGATCTTTTTCTTCTGTGATTAAGCCAGCGATGCGAGCTAGGTTGAATCGATCTTGGATCTCTCGAGCGCTCAGCTGCACTCGCTCGGAAATCCATTTGGCATCTGGTGCCCTTAGTCCCGATTTCATGAACTTGAGCCAGTGCCGCTCGCTCGCAAAGATAGCCTCGGTAATTGCAAGCAGAGTTTCGTAACTTGCCAGGGCAATTTTCTCTAAGCCTCGCTGAGGTGAATCAGGCTTTTTGAATTTTGCTGGCTCCAATAGCTCCGCCACGGCAATCGCAGATTCATAACAGGATTTAGAGTCTGCAAGGTTCAATGAAATAAGTAGCGCGCTTGATTTTCCCGCTCGCAATTTCTCTAATTCTCGGATGGAGAGTTTGCGGATTTTTGGTTCTAGTTGCCTGCGGGTTAGTAGCGACCTGGCAAGCTCAAAGAGATCGTGCGGAGGGTTTTCGAGGTATTCACCCTTGACCAGGACATCGGAGAGCTGCCCAGCACTGAGACTGCGCAGATTGGTGGCTAGCCGAATTAGTTCGCTCAACTGCTCCTGTTTTCTTTAGACCTTCGGATTATTGAAACCACCAGCAGGGCGAGAATCAGCACAAAACCAACCGGCAAGCCAATTAGTGGCAACTGGAAGAGGATTACCGGTCTGGGGGTGAATTGGAACAGTTGCATCAAAAGGGCCGTGAACATCGAGATCAGGCTGACCCCAACCACTCCAATGGCGGCATAGGCCAAAATGGTCTCTAGTCTTGAGGGTTTCGGGGTTTCGGGCATCCTTAAACTCTAACCCCTAGCCGGGGTCGGTTACACTAAACGCCGGTTGACGAAAGAGGAAAAGATGCCAACTGGCAAGGTCAAGTTTTTTGACGACGAAAAGGGATTCGGCTTCATCACGGGTGATGATGGCTCGGAGGTTTTCCTGCACGTCAGTGCGCTGCCTGCCGGAACCTCAACTATTCGCCCTGGTTCCAGAATTGAATACGGAGTCGTCGAGGGTCGCAAGGGAGCTCAAGCACTATCGGTTCGCATTATTGAGGTGCCAACGCTTTCAGCAACAAACCGCAAGCCAGCTGAGGACCTCGCAATCATTACCGAAGATCTGATCCGACTTTTGGACCAACTCGGTGGAGACCTAAAGCGCGGAAAGTATCCTGCCGAGCAGCACGGCCGCAAGGTAGCAGCTTTGCTTCGCAAGGTAGCGGACGAACTTGACGTCTGATAGCAAATCTTTAGCGCTTCAGGCACTCAAAGATTTTTGTGAACCTGGAAGCTTTGGTGAATTTGCGTCAGAAAAAGAAATCTCTAAAGATCACATAGAGGTTCAGTTCCACTCTGCTCTGCCTGCCTATAAAAACTGGTTGTGGACTGTGGTTCTCACTCGCGTTGACAAAAAGAGTCCATTCACAATTTCCGAAATAGTTTTAGTGGCTGGTGAGAATGCACTGCTCGCTCCACCCTGGACACCTTGGGCCGAACGCTTGGCTGAATTTAGAAAACAATTGCGCGAAGAGGGCAGAGCTGCGACCGATGCCGAAGCCGATGCAATTATTCAAGGTCTCACCGGAGGAGAACCAGCGGAACCAAAAGCTCCACCCAAGGTTAGAGTTCGTCAGAGAAGAATCAGAGTGGTTGAAGAGGGCTCAGTCCCTGCGAACGATGAACAGTCCGATAAAGCCCAAGGCGATTCCGACACCGCAAGTGCTGAGCCAAAAACTAAAGTTCGCACCCGCAAGCCCAGGGTTGAGAAGAAGAAGGAAAAGAGCAGTAAGCCAAAGTCCGATTCCGATAAGTAGCACAACCTTTAGGTTGACCTTCATTGGTTCCGGATCTGGATTTCTCTTGGATGGCTTTACGAATAGCTTCACAGCTGACCCACCACGTAATCGATTGAACGAAGAAGTTGTTCAACATCGCTACTTTCGGTGGCAGTGAAAGTAGCTACGCGCAATTGGTTCTTGCCAAGTTTGCGGTACGGGTCGGTGTCGACAATTCCATTGCTTCGTAGAATCTGGGCAATCTGCAGAGCGTCAATTTCTTCCTTGAAATTCACCGTCACCACTACCTGGGAGCGGTGCGAAGGGTCTTCGACGAATGGGTAGGCGTATTGAGACGCTTCTGCCCAGTCGTAAATCAATTTTGAGGTTGCCTTCGTTTTCGCATCTGCCCAGCGAAGACCACCGGATTGGTTCATCCAGCTAATTTGATCCGCGAGCAAAAACAAAGTAGAGATTGCAGGAGTATTCAAAGTTTGGTTCAGTCTGGAATTATCTAGTGCGGTTTTTAGGCTTAGAAATTCTGGAATGTATCTTCCGCTCGCTGCAATTTTTTCAATTCTGTCTACCGTCTTTGGCGAAACTAGCGCTAGCCATAGACCACCATCACTCGCGAAGTTTTTTTGTGGTGCGAAGTAGTAGCAGTCGGTTTGTTTTGCATCAAACCAAATTCCGCCTGCTGCACTGGTTGCGTCAGTGAGCATCAGTGCGTTTTGGTCTGCACCACTAACTCTCTCAACTTCGGTTACAACTCCGGTGGAAGTCTCGTTGTGCGGATGAACATATAAGTCCACGCCCGCTTCGGCGTGGAAACTAGCTCTGGTGCCGGGCTCTGCTTTGTTTACGGTTGGGCTTTCTAACCACGGGGTCTTCAAAGCATTTGCAAACTTTGCACCAAATTCTCCATGCACTAGAGCCTGTGCTTTTTTCTCAGCGAGCGAGAATGCAGCGGCGTCCCAAAATGCTGTGGAGCCACCATTACCCAAAATGATTTCGTAGTCGCTTGGCGCTTGGAAAAGTTCCATAAGCCCCTCGCGAATCTCTCCCACCATGTTCTTGATTGGTGCTTGCCGGTGAGAAGTTCCCATGAGTTTTGAACCAAGGCTTGCAAAGTTCGAAAGCTGTTCATCGCGAAGCTTGGATGGACCACAACCGAAACGTCCGTCTTCGGGCAATAGCTCTTTTGGGATCACAATCTGGGGCATGCCCAAAGTTTAGCCACCCCAAGTTGGGTAGTCTTTGAGCGTGCGATTGCGAGGGAGCAGATGACCGATCTAATCGACACCACAGAGATGTATCTCAAGGCGATTCTGGAACTTGAGGAAGAGAACATCACTCCAATGCGCGCTCGAATTGCAGAGCGCCTGGAGCACTCGGGGCCAACCGTCTCACAGACCGTGGCCCGCATGGAGCGCGATGGGCTTTTGACGCTGGCTGATGACAGACAGTTGCAATTCACGGATCAGGGCAGACAAAAGGCCATCGAAGTGATGCGCAAGCATCGACTGGCCGAGCGTCTCCTGGTAGATGTAATCGGACTGGACTGGGAATTGGTTCACGAGGAGGCCTGTCGCTGGGAGCACGTGATGAGCGAGCAGGTTGAACACCACATAATCAGGCTTCTAGCAGAGCGAAACGTGTCTCCATTTGGGATGCCAATTCCAGGGCTTGAGCTCCTGGGGCTGCCCCCGGCCCAGTATCCAAACGTTGAATCGGTGGCTCAAACTGGGGAAAATCTGGCTATTTTGAGCCGAATCGGGGAGCCAATCCAGCTAGATATTGAGCTTTTGAGGCAATTCAGAGACCTTGGGTTGACCCCCGGAACCCCCATAAACATTGGAAAAGAGGGGGATGGGTGGCTAATTACCCCGGAAAATGCCTCCGAGGGGCTGATTTTGGACCTGGAAATTGCCAGCCACGTGTTTATTACGAAACGCTAACGGCGTTTATACTTCTGGGGCGGAAGTTCCAATGAGGTTTTCGGAGGATTCCATTTGAGTGCATCAACCCGCAGGCAAGCGCACGACTCGCGTCGATCGCGCAAGCACGCAGAACGAAAAGTAAAGGCCCAGAAGGGGCACCCTTTCCGATCTGTTGCAACCATGGTGGCAGCCACCGGGCTTTTTGCTACCTGCGCTCTTCCTTCCTACGGATTTGACCCAGAGACTACGGCTCTGTCCGGACTAACCACAGATCACACTCAACTAGAAATTTCTGCTCCCGCACAGGGGCTTTCTGTCGCAGCGGTGCGCGCTGTGGAATTTACCCGCGGCGACTACGAGCCGGCCGATGCATCCGAGTTTGAAGTTCGTTCCGCGAGACGCTCTTATAACGGACCGGTCATTGAGGACTATCTACTAAACCCAAGATTCAGTTCGGTTACATCGGGCAACCTGATGCGAGCCGCCGCTGAACTAGTTGGCACCCCTTATGTCTTTGGTGGCGACTCGCCCGCCGGAATCGACTGCTCCGGGTATGTGATGTTTATCTTCTCCCAGTTCGGAATTGAACTTCCCCACAGCGTTTACCAGCAGGCCAAGTTGGGTCGAAAGATTAAGTTGGCAGATGCAGTTCCGGGCGACATCGTGATTTTCAATGACCACAGCCACAACGGAATTTACGCCGGAAATGGCAATTTCTACCACGCCCCTCAGCGCGGTGACAGAGTCAAGCTGGCGCCAATTCCAACCGATCGCTATTACATAATCCGCCTGGCAGAGTACGCGGGCTAAGAAAAGCTTTTGGCGTTTCTTCACGCTTTATTTACCTACACCTCATAATCTTTTGCCAAGTATTGGTCTTTGTATTTGAGGAGAGTGATGTAAATGACAGTAAACATGCCCGCCAAGCATGCCAGCTGGTTGCATTCGCACCTCCATCCCTCAATACAGGACTCTGAGCCTTCGCGCGTCGCCATTATGGCGGCGCGTTTTTTGTTTCAGGGTGGATCAATTCGAATACTCACAAGCCGTGTGAGTTACTTCGATAGGAGCTCAAAATGCGAACCCTCGTTCTAAATGCTGGATACGAACCTCTAGCCGTCGTCTCATTCAAGCGAGCACTGATTTTGGTGCTGAACCAAAAGGCAACCATTCTTGCCGGCATGGATTCTGCCAAGGTTAGATCTGCTTCATCCGAATACGAACTTCCGACCGTGATATTGCTGCAGCGCTACGTCAGAATTCCAAACGCCAGACAGGTCCCCGTGACTCGTCGCGGTGTGCTACGCAGGGATAATTTCCACTGCGGCTACTGCGGCAAGAGTGCCAACACGATTGACCACATCATGCCTAAGTCACGCGGGGGCCAAGACACCTGGGAGAACCTGGTTGCCTGCTGCCTCAAGTGCAATAACGCAAAGGGAGATAAGACCCTGAGCGAAATTGGTTGGGAACTAAGAGTTAAGCCAAAGATGCCAACGGGATTGATTTGGAGCGTTCGGGGAGCGGACCGCGAACTTCCGCAGTGGCAAGAATTCTTGACCCTGCAAAGAGCCGCCTAAGAATTTGTGGCCCCGATAGGAATCGAACCTACGCACAAGGTTTAGGAAACCTCTGCTCTATCCACTGAGCTACGGAGCCGGACCGACATATAGATTACCCTCCGGCAAATACCCCTGCTTGGGCAAGGCAACTGGGACAGCGGTTCTGGGCGACTTAAGATTTTGAAATGGACAGCACCGAGAGAGACAAGTGGGCCAAAGAGCTGCTTGGTCTTGGTGGTAAAAACCCGCTGACTCATTTTGAGCCCTCTAGCTTCGGCCAGGTCGATTTGTCTAAGTCTCACCCCGGCGGTTTGGCCCAGTTAGTGACCTCTCGGTCCTCAAAGATCACCAACTTGGTTAGAGACGGCGTTGCGCAAGGCAGAGCACTTTCCGCCGCAAGACGAATCAAGCAGCACTCCGAAAAGCTAGAAAATGACTTCGGTCTTGAAAGCGTGTTTATCGCTGCAGGGTTGGTTCGAGTGGTGTCGGATGGCCGAGCGCTGCCAATCCTTCTTTGGCCGACCAAGCTAATTCAAAAGAGCGAAGATTACGACCTCAGAATCCCGGAGCAGCCAATCCTCAACCCTGCCTGCACCACTTTCTTGCGTGAGAGAAATGGAGCATTTGTTGAGGATCAATTGCTCTCCCTGATTGAGGGCCAATCCGACCTGATTCCAATTGCGGTTCTAGATAGAGTCTCGAGCATTCTGCAAACCCTTGATGTTGAAGTTGAAAAGACTGTGACACTTGGAAACTTTGTTCCGGATTTGCTTCTACTGCGCCAGCAAACCCTAGGCGAGACTTCAGAGTTAGTGCAGTCGCTGCTGACTTCAGAAAAACCTGACTTCGCCCCGTTGCAAAATAGAGACCTGACCCTGGTGGCAAATGCTGACTCGACTCAGCAAGAGGTAATCACCCGAGTGTTAAACGGCGAAAGTTTTGTTGCAGAAACTCTTCCGGGTTGTGGCTATTTGCAAACCGTTGTGAATCTAATTGCCAACCTCGCAATCGAGGGTAAGAGGGCTCTCGTGCTTGCACCAAGAAAACAAACACTGGATGAGTTAGTTGAGAGAAGTGCTAGCTATAACGTTCCAGGAATTGGAATTCGGGTCGACAATGTTTGGAATGATTTAGTCGCTGCCATTTCAAGAAACGAAAAAGTTGCAAGCGTAGGCCTGGCCACCGCAAGAGAAAAATTGAAACAATCAATCACTCCGGTGGCTGACTATTTTGAAGCCCTGCAGAGCACTACTAATCCAATGGCAATTTCATTGCTTCAAGCCATGACTGAATTAGCTGCGCTTTCGGTTTTGCCAAATCCGCCGGTGAACCAGGCGAGAATTCCCGCGACAAATCTCTCAGAAAATCGCGCTGAAGTGCTGGCTCTTCTGGCGAAAGCACACCAGGCCGAGGTATTTGCATATGGCCCCAACGACACAGCTTGGTTTGGAGCCAGATTTGAATCAAACGAGCAGATTGGTGAGGCGGTGCGAATTGCAAAAGAGCTTGCCTCAGACGGTTTGACTCAAATCAGCCACCGAATCAATGGCTATCTTCAAGAGCAGAATCTCAAGCCTGCGGATTCGGTAGAGCAGTGGGCGATTCGAATTCGTTTATTGCTAGGTATTCGACAGACTCTGGATAAGTTCCAAACATCCATCTTCGATAGGCCACTTCACGAACTTATTGCTGCCACTGCTCCAAGAAAAGAACGTGGCGGCATGCCTGGTGCTCAAAGGCGCAGGTTCAAAAAACTTGCTAAGCAGTATCTACGGCCTGGTGCATCGGTGCCAGATTTGCATTTGGCACTCACTCAAGCCCAAGAACAGCGAGACCTTTGGGAGCAGCTGCACAGCACGCAGGCTCCGCCTACGGTCCCGCTGGGGCTAAATGAAATCCACACGGCATTCCAGGAGTTCCTTGGAAAACTCGATTTACTCCAGAAGCATCTGACCGCCTCGCCGGATTTCGAACTTCTCACCAGACAAAGCTTCGAGACGCTAACCAAGACTCTGAGCTCGCTGGCAAATCAAACTCAGATTCTCGATAACTACCTAGATCGACTACCTGTTATTGCAGAGTTAGACGCTCATGGACTGCGAGCACTTACTGAAGAACTTTGCAAACTAAACCCAACTGCAAATCAAGTGGAACTGGAATATGACCTAGCTTGGTGGCAGTCCGCCTTTGAGGCGATTGTGAGCGCTGATTCTCGCATCCTGGAATACAACCAGGAAAAGATATCCAGTATCGAATCGGTATTTGAAGTAGCTGCCACAGAGGTTATCAAGCAGGGTGCTGCCGAGGTTTCTGATCGACTTTCTCAGGCTTGGAAGACTTCTGTTCAGAAGTATCCCGCTCAAGCAGATGCCCTGCGCGCCCAATTGCGCGCCCGAAGAATTTCGGCATTGAGCGCCAAGCGAGAAGCTGGACCCCTTTGGAACACAATCAGTTCTTCGGTTTTAGTTAGCCCATACGCTGTGCACCAGCTATCTCCTTTAGAGGAATTTGATTTGGTCTTAGTTTTGGATGCAGCGAGCGTAGGAATATCGGAAACCATTCCGGGCATTGCAAAAGCAAAACAGGTAGTGGCTTTTGGTGATCCCGTTATTGCAACTGCCCAGGATTTTGAGACCGTCGCTCGAGTGACTGGTTCAGAATCACTGCACACCCGCGAATCTGCATATGAATTTCTAGCTAGTCGTTTGCCGGTTGCAACAATTTCGCAGAGCTATCGCATTGAGGGTCAGGTCCTGGGAAATTTCCTGAACGAGAATTTTTACTCTGGCCGAATTGAGTTAGAACCAAATGCTGGACAGCTATTCGGTGCACACAACTTTGAACTTTTGGAAGTTACAAACTCCAATCGCGCGAATAGCACTATCGAAGGTGCCACTGAAAGCCTTGACTCGGAGGTCAGTAAGACCGTAGAGCTTGTGATGAACCACGCCCGCTGGAATCCAGAACAATCACTAATGGTCGTCACCGCATCAAAGTCGCACGCCGAGAGAATCCAACTTGGTGTGCAGCAGGCACTTCTGGAGCAACACCAGTTGGCGGAATATTTTGATGCCCACGGTCGAGAGGCATTTGAAGTCACCACAATGCAGGACTTGACTCACCGTCTTGCAGATCGAGTCATATTCTCTGTTGGATTCGGTCGGACTCCCGAGGGCAAGGTGTCCGGCTCTCTCGGATTCTTTGATTCATCGAATGCGCCAAGAATGCTAGCCAACTTGATTATCAGCGCTCGAAAGAAATTCAGCGTGGTGTCCTGCTACAACGCCAGTGACTTCGAGGGAAAGCTCGCAGACAATCACAAGTTGCTGGCACATCTAATCAGCCCAACTTTCCTGAGTGACTTGGAGTCGGGCAGACCGGATCCACTGCTGAGAGATCTCGCGCTTCGACTTGAAAAGCTTGGCTTCTCAGTGCGATTGAATTTCGCTAATCGGATTGGACTTGCCGTAAGCCTTGGAAACAAGGCGGCCGTCGTTGACCCCGACTGGGGACTAAAGGGAGATAGTTGGGACGAAAAGCTTCGCCTTCGTCCGGGACTCTTGCGAGCGATGGGCTGGAATTACATTCGCGTGCACGCACTTGAGATCTTCTCTCACCCGCAGGATGTTGCCCACCGCATCGCAAAAGCTCTAGGAATGGACGTCGAGCGCAAACCTGAACCTCTTTTTGAAAAGGCATTTGAAGACACCAGTCGCGCCTGGGGAGATCCGGACGACTCTAATGACGATCGTCTAAGAAACGAACGTCCACCGCACTGGGGCTAGTCGGACTTGGGCTTAGGGGCCGAATCGGTTCGGTAGAAACCTGAACCCTTGAAAGTGACGCCGAGGTTTCCAAACTGCTTACGCAGTTCTCCTTGGCACTTAGGACACTCAGTCAAAGCAGCATCAGAAAAACTCTGCTGCACCTCGAGCTGGTGCTCACAGTCCTTACAGACATAGGTGTAGGTGGGCATTATTTCCTCCGATTTAGAAGTAATTTTAGCCCAAGACTGAATTTAGAAAATCAGTGTGGTTTTTGGGGTTATTACCCCTTGAACTGGAAAGTCGTGTTGCTCGACCGGGATCGTTTCCAGCAGTTCTTCCTCGAAAACTACCGCTAGTGCAAATCCCTCAAAGTTCCGAAGAGCACGATCATAGAACCCCTTGCCCTTACCAAGACGATTGCCAGATTTATCAATTGCTAGTGCAGGAACGATTATCAGATCCAACTTCGGCTTCGAGATCCCAGTTTTGGGTTCTGTAATTCCAAAGCTTCCCTCGCTTAGTTCTTGCGTTCCCCAAATCAAATCAGTTCCGGAAACCTTGGGAAACCAAACTTCCATGCCCTGAACGCTGGCCCAAGAGTTGAAATCTGTAATGTCTGGTTCATTACTTAGTGGTTGATAGCTGGCAATTGCCTTGAATGAACCATTGCCGATGTAATCGATAAGACGCTCGCTCAATCCGGCAGAGGAGTGCGGCCGTTTCTCTATTAGCAACTTACGAAGCGCTATTTTGGCCTGCGAATTATCCATGGCGGTAATCTTGCCACCGTGGAGAGAGATCTGCTGAGTTCTTTTAGTTCCGTTTCCTTGCGACTTATTAAGCGCAGAGACGCAAAGGTACTGCAGGAGCTTCTAATTACCCAACGTGATTGGTTAGAACCCTGGGAAGCCACCATCCCTGGAATGCGTTCACTTCCCAACGCTAAGTGGTTGATCTCGGGGCTACTTGCCGCACACAGGGACGAAACAGCACTTCCGTTGGTGATTCTCTACGAGGGCGAGGTAGTAGGTCAGCTGAACATCTCCAACATCCTTTACGGATCCGTTTTGTCAGGAACCATCGGCTATTGGGTCTCCAAAGACGTGGCGGGCAGGGGAATTATGACCTCAGCGGTTGCCCAGGCAATCGACTACGCCTTTCAAGAACTCCGACTTCACAGAATCGAAATTGATATTCGTCCTGAGAACATAGCCAGCCTCAGAGTGGTCGAAAAACTGGGACTTCGCAAAGAGGGAATCAAGCAAAAATTCATCCATATTGATGGTGCATGGAGAGATCATTTGGTGTTTGCAATCACCAAAGAGGAAGTTTCGGGGTCGATGGTCAGTCGGGTCAGTAATGAACACACCCAGAAAAATATGGAGAAATAGCGCGACACACCCATAACTTGGAAATATGAATTTTCCGACCGGATTGGGTGGCGTGACCCTAATTGTCATAGCTGTCGTCTGGTTGTTGGTCTTTGTCCCAGGCTGGTCAAAAAGATCTGAGGTCCGCCAAGCGACCGAGACCATTAATAGAGAAGTTAGAGCTCAAAAAAGAGCCGTCGCACCCAGTAGTGAGAGTCGCGTCGCAAGGCTAATAAACACCCGGCGCTTGTTCACCTTTTTATTTCTTTGCTTCGCCTCAGTGTCCGGTGTTCTAATCGCGAATTTTGCACAAGGCCTTGTATTTATTGGGCTCGGAGCGGCATCAGCTCTGCTGGCCATCGCTTGCGTGGCCATTCGAATTGCAGCAACCAAGCAACTAAATGGCCTAGTTAACTCCTTGAATTCCAAGCGTCAAATCTCGCGCGAGCGTGCCTATCAGCAATTGGCGCAGCACACAGAAACAGTTCGTCAGTGGACTCCAAATCCGCTTCCAGCACCACTGCAAATCGATCGCACTGGAGAACTTTTGGCACCCGATGCCGACGTAATTGAGTTAAAAAATGCCCCGAAAAAGAATTTCGACACGCAAGACCTAAATGCAATATTGCAGCGCAGAAGGGCAATTTAATGCCATTCTCAATTAGAGTTAATTTAGATTTGCAAACTAAAAAACTTTTGGAGAGAAAATGGCACTAAAGAATTCGCTTAAGAATCTTTTCACCAAGACCGGTCAGACCGTTGCGACTGAATCCGAGAAGGTTGCTGAAGAGGTAACCAAGATGGCTGAAGAGATCACCTCAGACGCACTTAAGTCTGTCGAGACCATCGCTAAGGATGTTGCAAAGAAGGCCGCTGCAGCTCGCAAGCCTGCTCGCAAACCAGCTGCCAAGAAAGCTGCTGCTAAGAAGCCTGCAGCTAAGAAGCCTGCAGCAAAGAAGCCTGCTGCTAAGAAAGCTGCTCCAGCGAAGAAGACCGCTGCTAAGAAGCCAGCTGCAAAGAAGGCAGCTCCTGCGAAGAAGACTGCGACCCGAAAGCCTGCTGCCAAGAAAGCTGCCCCTGCAAAGAAGACTGCAGCTAAGAAGGCAGTAGCTAAGAAGACTTCAACGAAGACCGCAAAACCTGCAGCAAAGAAAACTGCAAAACCTGCGGCTAAAAAGACGACTGCAAAGGCAACTGCAAAGAAAACTGCAAAGCCTGCAGCAAAGAAGCCCGCTGCTAAGAAGCCAGCGGCTAAAAAGACTGCGGCAAAGAAGACCGCAGCTAAATAACCTGCTGTGAAGGGAACCACCGTAATGACACCAGCTGCTAAGAAGCCTGCTGCTAAGAAGCCAGCGGCTAAGAAGCCTGCTGCTAAGAAGCCAGCGGCCAAGAAGACCGCTGCTAAGAAGCCAGCAGCAAAGAAGGCTGTTGCTAAGAAGACTGTTGCGCGCAAGCCAGCAGCCAAGAAGGCAACCACCGCTAAGAAGACAACCGCTCGCAAGCCAGCTGCTAAGAAGGCTGCTGCCAAGAAGACTGTTGCGCGCAAGCCAGCAGCCAAGAAGGCAACTGCTAAGAAGACAACTGCTCGCAAGCCAGCTGCTAAGAAGGCTGCTGCCAAGAAGACTGTTGCTCGCAAGCCAGCTGCTAAGAAGGCTGCTGCTAAGAAGACAACTGCTCGCAAGCCAGCTGCTAAGAAGGCAACTGCTGCTCGCAAGCCAGCTGCTCGTAAGGCTGCTCCTCGCAAGAAGGCTGCTAAGTAAGTAACAACTTAATAAAAAAGGGCGACTCTTCGGGGTCGCCCTTTTTATTTATCCAAAGCTATTTCTCTAAAACGTATTTGACAGCAGATTCAAGATCTGGGTGGCTGAATTCAAATCCTGAATCCTGCAGCTTCGTTGCGGTCATCTTTTGGGAGCAGAGCAAAAGTTCCTCGGCGGCCAGTCCGATGAAAAACTTCATCGCAAACGTTGGCACCCTAAACAGGCTTGGTCTTTTTAGACCCTTCGCGAGCCCTCTCACGATGTCTTCGCAAGTAGCTGGTTCAGGGGCAGTCAGGTTGAATGCTCCGTTGGCTTTTGAGTTGTCGATTAGGTGTCGAATTGCAGCAGCTTCGTCCTGCAGCGAAATCCAGGCCCACCACTGTTTGCCGCTTCCAAGCGGGCCACCCAAGCCCGCTTTAATTAGCGGCAACAGTTTTCCTAGTGCCCCAAGCTTTTTTGACATAACCATCGTGGTTCGAACCAGAACCACTCGGGTGTCCGCCTTGTTGGCTTCCTGCTCCCATTCAAAGGCGAGATCTGAGAGAAACCCCTCTCCCTTTGAAGAGTTTTCATCCAGCCACTCGTCGCCTCGGTCTCCGTAGATTCCAGAAGCTGAACCGGAAATCAGGACCTTTGGCTTTTTCTTGGCTTCGTTGATTGCCTGAACCAGAGTTTTTGTTGAGTCGATTCTGGAGCTGACTATCTCCGCCATGTACTTCTTGGTCCAGGGTATTTTTCCGGTGGTGGCGCCTGCCAGATTCACGACGGCATCGACTTCTTCCATGACTCCAGGTTGAAGGACGTGATTTTTTGGATCCCAAAAGATCTCGTCTGAAGCTTTGACTGGCCTTCTAACAAGTTTCAGGGGGGTGTGGCCTGCATCGCGCAGCTGCTTGGCCAATTCAGTGCCAACAAGGCCCGATGCACCCGAAATTAGGACTTTCACCACGGCCTCCTGGAAATTCTCAATAGGTATCTACAATTGGGGGAGTTTGATTATTCCGCCAGGGCGGAAGAACGGTAAATATTGTGAACGTAGAGCTTTGGGTTTGGGCCGTAACAATCGGTGTTTTGACCACCATTTTGCTAGTCGACTTCATAGTCCAATTTAGAAACCCTCACGAGCCAACCTTCAAAGAGTCCGCAATTCAAGTCTCGATATACATAACTCTTGCGTTGCTATTCACATTTGTCATAGGCGGTGTCTGGGGTCCGCAATACGCAGGTGAATATATAGCCGGTTGGGTTACCGAATACAGCCTGTCGGTTGACGACAT
>JACCEC011178251.1_pt1 | contig 15803 bp, 14 predicted proteins | sample 7450121 | NCBI WGS metagenome assembly JACCEC01 (sample SAMN15323455, study PRJNA562643) | freshwater metagenome | isolation source: river surface water | place: USA:Blue River Watershed | collected 2017-08-18 | reverse complement strand
GGCGATGGCCGTGGAACTGGCACCGGACAAGATCCGCGTGAATGCTTTGTGCCCGGTGATGGGCGCGACCGGCCTGCTGGGTGATTTCATGGGCGTGCCGGATACGCCGGAGAATCGTGCCAAATTCGTCTCCACGATTCCGCTCGGACGTTTCTGCGAGCCGCGTGACATGGCCGCTGCTGCCGTATTCCTCGGGACGGATGCCGCAGAGTTCCTGACCGGTCTGGAGTTCCCGGTCGATGGCGGTCGTACGATCTGATTGAAAAGCTTACCTCGGAGAAGCCAGATGAAAACTCGCGCCGCCGTACTGCACACGCTGGACCTGAAAGCGCCTTTCGCCGACAGCAAGCCGCTGAAGATCGAAGAGATCGAACTCGATGATCCGGGCGCCGGTGAGGTGCTGGTCAAGATGACGGCCGCCGGCCTCTGCCATTCCGACCTGTCGGTGATTACCGGCGTGCGCCCGCGCCCGGTGCCGATGGCGCTCGGTCATGAGGCATCGGCCACGGTCGTGAAGGTGGGCGAGGGCGTGACCAATCTGAAAGCCGGTGATCGCGTGGTGCTGGTGTTCGTGCCCAGCTGTGGTACCTGCATGCCCTGTCAGGAAGGACGTCCTGCGCTGTGCGAGCCGGGTGCGGAAGCGAATGGCAAGGGCACGCTGCTGTCGGGCTCGCGTCGCCTGCACCTCGGCCAGCAGGCAGTGAATCATCATGTGGGCGTGTCGGCGTTTGCCGAGCATGCGGTGGTGTCTTCGCGCTCCTGTGTAAAGGTCGAGGCGGATATCGATCCGGTGGAATCGGCGCTGTTCGGCTGCGCGGTGCTGACCGGCGTAGGCGCGGTGGTGAACACCGCACGCGTGCAGCCAGGTCAGACGGCGGCCGTGATCGGTCTGGGTGGCGTGGGCATGTGCTCGCTGCTCGGCGCGGTCGCCTCGGGCGCGCGCGAGGTGGTGGCGATCGACCTGAATGACAAGAAGCTGGAGGCCGCGCGTGAGCTGGGTGCGACCTTCACCGTCAATGCGCGCGATCCGGATGCGGCCGCGAAGGTGAAAGAGTTCACCAAAGGTGGCGTCGATTTTTCTTTCGAGATGGCGGGCGTGATCCCGGCGATGGAGCTGGCCTATCGGGTCGTGCGCCGTGGCGGCACCACAGTGACTGCCAGCCTGTTCCACCCGCAGCATACCTGGCCGATCCAGCAGGTCAGTCTGGTGGCGGAAGAGCGCACGATCAAGGGCAGCTATATCGGTTCTTGCGTACCGGCCCGGGATATTCCGCGCTATATCGGCTTGTATCAGCGCGGCAAGCTGCCGATCAACAAGCTGCTCGGCGAGCGCCTCGCGCTGGACGACATCAACCGCGGCTTCGACAAGCTCGACGCCGGCGAGAGCATGCGCGATCTGGTGGTGTTCTGAGCTCAGGCACTGACGGCGGCAGCGTCTGACGATGCCGCCGTTGGTGCTCATGTCCCATGCCGCCATCACGGATGGCGACGCTTCCCCTGAACCTTATTTCTGCTGATGCGGTTGGTGGTGTGATGGCTGCTGCGGCTCAATCACGGGCTTGGGCTTGCCCTGCGCATCGGACAGCCGGTACTTCGTCCGTCGGTCACCCATCAGGTCACGCAGGTCGCGAATGCTCATTTGCGTGACTTCATGCATGCGGATCAGCAGCGAAGCGCCGACGGGCAGGGTGCGGTGCCGGATCTTGCTGATCACCGGGGGCGCGACTTCCAGCGCGCGCGACAGTGCCGCATCATTTTTCAGCTGCATGCGCTCGCGTAAGGTATCGAGCAGCAGATTGGGGTTGTAGCTCGGCTGCGATGACAGCGCGTGTTGCGGTTGTGACTGCTGATGTCGTTGCTGATGTTCCATGATGTTCCTCGCCAAGAGATGTTCCGGGAGCCGGGGATCGTCCCCGGCTTGCGTACCTGACATGACCACACTGGTGAGCAACGAGTTCCGTCAAAACATCGCCCATTGACTATTTTTCTGCCCATGTTCGGCGCCGGATAAAAAAAGGGGCGATGCCGGCAACTGCGCCGGCATCGCCCCATCCTTGCGTCGCGGGCTCTCAGCTCACCAGAGACTCATGCCATACCCGCCCGGCAGGGTCATCTGCGGTGACAGCATGGGTCGGATCGAGGCATACGGATCCATCGCGCCGAAGGCACCCATGGACTGCGGCATCATGCGTGGCGGTTCCCGATACAGGTTGCTCAGGGACTGCAGCATTTGCGGCGACATCGATGCACCGCCGATGGATGAACCCAGCGCCGAGCCCATCATCGGCGATGAATGGGCGGGTGCCAGTCCGACCGCGCGAATCACATCCGGCAGGCCGAAGCCGGTGCGGCGCGCGTCGCCCAGCATCACCGGGCGACAGGACATCTTGATGATCTGGAAGAGCCGCTCGACCCGCTCGGCACTGCGCGGGCTGGTGCCCTGAAAATCAGGATGATGGGCGAGTACCAGCGCGGCCAGTCCGGCCACATGCGGTGCTGCCATCGAGGTGCCGTCCCATGCTGCAAAGTTATTGTCAGGGACGCAGGAGGTGATGGCCACGCCGGGTGCGCAGACATCGATCTCCGGGCCAAAGCAGCTGAACCGTGCAACGAAAAAGCCGTTCGAGTCCACCTGCTGCGTGATGGTCTGCACGTGATAACTGTCGTGCGGGAATTCATTCAGCCGCCCGATGGCTGCGACCGCCAGCACGTTCGGTGAGGATGCCGGATACTGCACCGCGCCGCCAGAGTTACCCGCTGCAACGATGCAGGCAATGCCCGCCTGCTTGCAGCGCAGGATCTGCTGCTCCAGCGCCTCCGATGGCTCGGCGCCCCCCAGACTGAGGTTCACCACATCGACCTGTTTCTCGATGCAGTACTCGAGCGCATCGATCAGCTGACTGATCTGCCCGCCGGGGAAGAGCTTGCACGCATGCACCTCGGCCTCCGGCGCGAAGCCGCGCACCCCCCACGCAGAATCCAGCCCCGAGATCACCCCGGCGCAATGCGAGCCGTGCGCGATCGTGTCCACGTTCCAGCCGCTGTTGGGCGTCTTGTTGATCACGTCATAGCCGCGCGTGATCTTGGTCAGGTCCTGATGCGCATTGGCCGCACCGGAATCAACGATCGCGATGCGTATGCCCTGTCCCCGGTAATGCGAAGGCAGCTGGTCGAGACGCATCGCCTTCTGTCCCCAGGTCAGCTGCTGCTGGCGCGGGAAGTTCGCCAGTGACGGCCAGTCGGACAGCGCCTTGAGCCCGATGACGTTCAGCTCGTCGCCGCTGATGTCCGGCTGCTCCTGACTGAAGCTCCAGAAATCCATCCGGGGCTTGATGTACAGGCGGCGCACGCTCTGCGGCGTCTCACCAAACAGCGTGAGCTTCACGCGACCGTTCGCGTCGGTCGTGCCGGTTGCGGGCAGCAGCGAGCCGAACAGATAGACCTCGGCATCTTTGACCGGCGTGCCATTGCCGAGCACAAGAAATTCTGCAGAGAAGGCCATGCCGGCGGTTGGCAGGTTGCAGTTCACCAGCGAGGTCTGCGGATAATTCACGTCCAGCAGCTGCAGCGGCTGGTCGCGCTCGACGATCAGCTGCCCTTGCGATTGCAGCGCCAGCGTGCCGGCTTTTTCGTCGCTCATGCGTGCGACCAGTACCGCATTGCCATCGGGGAGGCCGGCAGCCAGCGCACCGACCCCACCGCGTGAGCCCACGCGATCGACGATCTCGATGTCGGGACTGTCTCGCAGCGCCTGCTCGACCGCGGAGAACTGCAGCGGCGAGATACCCATCATCTGCATGCCGGCCGGTCGGCGCGGCGCAATCAGGAATTGCCCTTTGCGCTGCCTGATTTCGTGCTGTTTGCTGCCCTCGGTGCTACTGCTCGGGCTGCCCTGGGCGATCTGAGGGCTGGTGCTGGTGTCCGGTGCGCTTCCAGAGGTGCTGCCGGCTGACGAGCCGGAGGAGGTCGGCTCTGACTTAGGTGCCATGGTGATCCTTTCTGTCGGGTGAGCGATCGACGTGATGTCGTCTGCTACGGGTTGCCAAACATGGACAGGGGCTGGTCGGGTTCGATCTTCAGCTCGCCTGTATGGAGGAACAGGCGCTGCAGTTCCGCCGCCTTGGCATGAGCCATTTCATAGACGGCGGTGTGCGGCGCGCCGGTCGGGCCCATCGTGTCGATCAGCTGCAGGGCGGGGTCCTGATAGCTGTTCTGAATGAATGCATTGAGCTTGCCCGGGTCGCCGCAGCTGACGAGATAGCGTCCGGATCCTGGTCCGCTGTCGATTGAACGCATGAAGTGATCCTGTAAAAAGACCTGCCGCGTGATGCGGCAGGTCGTTGGGGTCTGCAAGAAAATCAGTGCAGCGTTGGCTGCGCGCCGGCGTAGTTTTGCTGACCGCCGCCCTGATAGGCCTGCTGTTGTTGTTGCTGCACGAGCTGCTGCAGCATCGCCTGCTGCAGCGGATCCATCTGGAAGGGCAGCAGGCGACCGAGCTGTCCTGCTGCGCCGCCGATCTGGCTGCCGATTCCGGACTGTCCGAAGAGGCTACCGATCGCGCCACCCAGCGGCTGACCGATCTGGCCAATCAGATTGCCGAAGAAGCCTTGCGGCGAGAGCTGCTGCTGTTGTTGCTGCTGCAGTTGTTGCAGCTGCTGCGCATAGGCCTGCTGCATCGGATCCATCTGGAAGGGCAGCAGCTTGCCGAGCTGGCCGGCCGCACCGCCGAGCTGGCTGCCAAGACCGGACTGACCGAAGAGGCCACCGATCGCGCCGCCGAGCGGCTGGCCGATCTGGCCGAGCAGATTGCCGAAGAATCCCTGTGGCGAGAGCTGCTGCTGGCCGTAGGACTGCTGATACGCCTGCTGCATCGGGTCCATCTGGAAGGGCAGCAGTTTTCCCAGCTGGCCAGCCGCGCCGCCGAGCTGGCTGCCAAGACCGGACTGACCGAAGAGGCCACCGATCGCGCCGCCCAGCGGCTGGCCGATCTGGCCGAGCAGATTGCCAAAGAAGCCCTGCGGAGCGAGCTGCTGCTGGCCGTAGGACTGCTGATACGCCTGCTGCATCGGATCCATCTGGAAGGGCAGCAGCTTGCCGAGCTGGCCGGCCGCACCGCCGAGCTGGCTGCCAAGACCGGACTGACCGAACAGGCCACCGATGGCCCCGCCCAGCGGCTGACCGATCTGGCCGAGCAGATTGCCGAAGAAGCCTTGCGGTGCGAGCTGCTGCTGCATTTGCTGCTGCATCTGCTGTTGTGCGTACGCTTGCTGCATCTGCTGCAGCGGATCGGTCTGGAAGGGCAGCAGTCCGCCCCCGATGCCGCCGGCGACTTGTCCGATCTGGCTGCCGAGGCCGGCGTTACCGAACAGTCCGCCGATGCCTTTGCCGATCATGCCGCCTAGCGGTCCGCCGATCAGCCCGCCCAGGAAGCCTTGCGGTGCGAGTTGCTGACCGCCGTAGCCGCCCCATTGCTGCATTCCATTCATAATCACTCCTCTGTTGTCTCCGGATGAAAAAGATGGGTTTGCGGACACGGGGTTCGGCAAGCCCATGGCAACACATTCACGATGCGTCACGTGGGAGCTATGGTTGTCGGAGCAGAGGGGGAATGCAAAAGCAATCGCGCGTTCGCTTGAGTGCTCTCAAGCGCACACGCCGACCTTCAACGGCGATCAAATTCAGTATCGAAACCTTGATGCACTGAAGACCGGGAACGAAAAAAAACCGTGCATGCCTTGCGGCGATGCACGGTCTGAAGGATGCGATGAAGACGCGTTACTTCACCAGCAGAGTGAACGGATGTACATACGCCTGCAGGGTCACGAGCAGGCCGACCAGCGCGGCCAGCGCGATCGAATGGAAGAACACATAGCGCAGGATCTCGCCTTCATGGCCGTACCACTTGGTGGCGGTCGAGGCGACCACAATCGATTGTGCATCGACCATCTTGCCCATCACGCCACCGGACGAATTCGCTGCGGCCATCAGCACCGGAGACAGACCGAGCTGTTCTGCGGAGGTGCGCTGCAGTCCGCCGAAGAGCACGTTCGATGCGGTGTCAGAACCCGTGAGCGCGACACCCAGCCAGCCAAGCAGCGTGCCGAAGAACGGATAGAACACGCCGGTGTTTGCAAACGCGAGGCCGAGCGTGGAATCGACGCCCGAATAGCGGGTCGCATAGCCGAGTGCCAGCATCGCTGCAATGGTCAGCAGCGAATAGCGCAGCAGCTTCAGCGTGTCCCAGTACACGGCAAGCATCTCACGCAGGCGATAGCCCATCAGGAAGGCCGACACCACCGAGGCGATGAAAATGCCGGTACCTGTCGCGGACAGCCAGTTCAGCTTGAAGATCGCTTCTTCGATCTTGGGCGTCGCGGAGACCGGCGGCATTTTCTGCACGAGCATGTGCAGGTTCGCCCATTCGATCTTGATGATCGAGACGCTGTCGAGGAATTTCTTCCACTCGGGGATACCCCAGAGCAGGACGATCACCGACAGGATCAGCCACGGCGTCCACGCATTCATCACTTCCTTGCGGGTGTAGCCATGGCCAGCCGCTGCCGGCGCATTGCCCTCGTCGCCGCTTCCGAAGGTGCCGGCGGCGGAGGTCCAGATTTCTTTCGGCTGCCAGATGCGCAGGAAGATCGTCAGGCAGACCATCGAGCTGACGGCCGCGCCCACGTCCACCAGCCACGGGCCATGGAAGTTCGAGATCAGGTACTGCGGCACGGCGAACGCAAGACCGGCGACCAGAATGGCCGGCCAGATGGCGAGCATGCCGCGGAAACCGCAGAAGGCCCAGATCAGCCAGAAGGGAACGATCAGCGAGAACAGCGGCAGCTGACGACCCACCATGCCGGAGAGCTCGAGCATGTCGAGGCCGGTCACGGCGGCCAGCGCCAGAATCGGCGTGCCCAGTGCGCCATACGCGACCGGCGCGGTGTTCGCGATCAGCGACAGACCTGAGGCGGCCAGCGGCGCGAAGCCCAGACCGATCAGCATCGCACCGGTGACAGCGACCGGGGTGCCGAAACCGCCGGCACCTTCGAAGAACGCACCGAATGAAAATGCGATCAGCAGCAGCTGCAGACGGCGATCACCGCTGATGCCAGCGATGCTCTCTCTCAGAATGGTGAACTGTCCTTTGCGCTCGGTGAGCTGGTATAGGAAGATCACATTCAGGATGATCCAGCCGATCGGGAACAGGCCGTACGCGGCACCATACAGCGCAGAGGAGAGCGCAATATTGGCGGGCATCGTAAAGCCCCAGATGGCGACGACCAGCGCGGCCACCAGACCCATCAACGCGGCAATGTGTGCCTTGATATGAAAGAAGGCAAGTGCGGCGAGCATGACGACCACCGGGATCGCGGCTGCCAGCGTGGAAAGCCAGACGTTGTTGAACGGGTCATAAACCTGTGACCACATAGACATCTCCCCTGTTCAGGTACTGTTGTTTTGAGAGGCTTGAATCATATTGAAGGGGAGAAACCTTGTCCATGCGTTTTCGGCAAGAGCGCTCAGGAATTATTCATCCGATGGTGAAAATTCTTTTCAGTTTTCTGAAAAAAATTTGATCAGTGATGATCGGGGACGCGGTGCGTGATTCTGAGGACGCTTCAAGCGATGCCGAAGTTCATCGCCGATGTCGAAGTGACACCGTGCAGTGGCAACCTGCCTGCACCAGAAGGCAAGTGGGGTGAGGCATTCTGCGCCAGTGGCGGTGGCGGTGGCATTCCGCCCGCGCGCGACGATTGATTGTTAATACTGCATCGAATATTGAAATTGCAACGATCTGTGCCCGGCACAGGGGCAGGCGCTGTGGCCACCATGCCGGGGTGATCGATCGCCGAAGGTTCAGCGCTGCGCAGTCTGCACCGCGCCGAACACTGCCGGATAGCCTGAGGGCAGGCAGCGGTAATACTGAGGCGAGCCACTGACCGTGCCGCCCAGTTCGGCCGCCGCACGCCAGGGCCAGCGGGGATCAGCAATCATCGCGCGCGCTATCGCAATCACGTCGGCCTTGCCGCTGCCGAGAATCTCCTCGGCCTGTCGCGGCTCGGTGATCAGGCCGACGGTCATGACCGGGATGCTGACTTCTTTGCGGATGCGCTCGGCGAGATGTACCTGATAGCCGGGGCCGAGCGGAATCTTCTGCAGCGGTGACACGCCGGCCGACGAAATGTCGAGGAAATCCGCGCCGAGTGATTGCAGGCGTTTCGACAGTTCAATGGTCTGCTCAGGATCCCATCCGCCCTCGACCCAGTCGGTGGCAGACAAGCGCACGCCGACGGCCATGTCCGGCCCGGCCGCTTCGCGCACCGTTTCCATCACCTGCAGCGTGAGGCGCATGCGATTCTCCAGCGTGCCGCCGTAGTTGTCCTGACGATGATTCGCCAGAGGCGAGAGAAACTGGTGCAGCAGGTAGCCATGTGCTGCATGCAATTCAATCGCATCGATACCCAGTTCACGCGCCCGTCGGGCCGATGTCGCGAATTGCTGAATCAGTGCGTTGATATCGTCCGTGCTCAGCGCGCGAGGGGCGAGCTCTTCCGGTTTGTGCGGTACGGCTGATGGCGCCACCGTCTCCCAGCCACCCTCGGCCGGTGACACCAGTGCGCCACCTTCCCACGGGCGGCGGCTTGATGCCTTGCGGCCCGCATGACCGAGTTGTATCGCCAGTCGGATCGGCGAAATCGCGCGTATCCCATCCACGACCGCCTTCATCGCAGCGACATTCTGTTCACTGTACAAGCCGACGCAGCCGGGCGTGATGCGCCCCTCGGGGCTGACCGCCGTCGCCTCGATGCACAACAGGCCAGCGCCCGACAGTGCCAGCGAGCCAAGGTGCGCACGGTGCCAGTCGTTCATGCTGCCGTCGATCGCCGAGTACTGGCACATCGGAGAAATCATGATGCGGTTGGGCAGCGTCACTGAACCCAGTGCAATGGGGGAGAAAAGCGCGGGGGTGCTCATGGAAACCTCTTCGTCCGGCCGCTGATGCTCAGGGCCTGTTGTCGGGAAACTACTGGATTGGGAAATTACGGGTGGATTTATTGCGAAGAGGAAACTCTAGTCGGTCTTGGCCGGATATTCAAGTTGCAGCCCGAGATCGCATCCGGCATGCCGGCGCAAAAAAAACTCTCCCGTGGGGAGAGTTTGAATCCCGAACGCAGAGATCCGGGTGTGAGAGGAGACCGCAGCAAGCCCCTCGATGACAAGCGTATCAATCCTTGTCTTTCGGCATTTGATTTGGCTCAATGAAACAGAGGGGCACGATGGCCGGTGTCCGGGCGTTTTCAGCACGCCGAGACATTCAGCCTGTGCGGTTGCGGTCAGGGTCGTCGGAGGTCATGTCGGCAGGCATGTCCGCGGTGGTTTCTGCAACGGGCGTCGGAGCGGCGTCGGTCGAGTGCGCCGGCGCCTGCGGCAGCAGATGCCCGAGCTTGGTGGCTTTGGTCGCGAGATAACGCGCATTGAAGCGCGTGCTGCTGGCGACATGCTCCATGCGCTCCACGCTGATATCCAGCGCGCTGAGTGCATGAATTTTGCGCGGGTTATTCGTCATCAGGCGCAGCGAGCGGATGCCGAAATGACGCAGCATGGGACCGCACATCTCGTAATCCCGCAAGTCATCGCCGAAGCCCAGCTGATGATTGGCTTCGACCGTGTCTGCGCCGGCTTCCTGCAAGCCGTACGCACGGATCTTGTTGATCAGGCCGATGCCCCGGCCTTCCTGACGCAGATACAGCAGGATGCCCCGGCCTTCGCGGGCGATCTGGCGCAATGCCGATTCCAGCTGGGCGCCGCAGTCGCAGCGCAGGCTGAACAGGGTATCGCCGGTCAGGCATTCGGAATGCAGGCGAGCCAGCACCGGCTGACCATCGGCGACATCGCCGAGTGTCAGCGCCAGATGTTCCTTGCCGCTGTCGCGGTCGAGAAAGGCATGGAGCTGAAAGGTGGCCCAGGGCATTGGCAATGCGCAGCTGGCGACATGATCGATCGCCGCTATTCGCTGGGCAGTCTGTGGGGGAGGCATGGCGGATCCTGCAATCTGGCGACAATGAAAACGCGGCGTCGCAAGGGCGTCCGCCGCATTTCCAGAAAGGAGCCGAGATTATGCCGCAATCAGGGCGTTCATGGCATCACGGCTGCCGGACAGTGCAGAGTTGACCGCCTCGTCGCCCATCGCCAGTCCTTCGGCATGAATGAAGGTGATGTCGGTAATGCCCAGAAAGCCCAGCACGGCGCGCAGATAGGTCTCATGGAAGTCCATGGACTTGGCCGGCCCCTGGCTGTACACGCCGCCGCGCGACGTAAACACGAAGAAGCGCTTGTTCTTCAGCAGTCCTTCGGGGCCATTCGCGCCATAGGCGAAGGTTACGCCGGCGCGTGCGACATGGTCGATCCATGCCTTGAGCGTCGAGCTGACGGAGAAGTTGTACATCGGCGCACCGATCACGACGATGTCGGCCGATTGCAGCTCGGCGACCAGCGCATCCGACAGCGCCACGGTGCTCGCCTGCTCAGGCGTGCGCTGCTCGGCGGGCGTGAAATAGGCGCCCATCATGGTTTCGGTCAGGTGCGGCACCGGCTGGGCTGCGAGGTCGCGCTCGATGACACGGCTGCCGGCATGAGCAGTCTGCAGTTTTTCAATGAACTCCTGGGTCAGCTGACGGGAGATGGAGCCTGTGCTGCGCACGCTGCTGTTGATGTGAAGGATAGTTGTTGTCATATCGGTCTCGGTGGGGTTGATTTGGTTGGGTTGGTGGGTGTTGCTGTCGTCTTGAGTCTTGCGTCTCGAGGTTCGGTCTTGCCTCTTGCGGCGCCGCCCACGGCGGTGGGCGTGCCTTCGGGCAGCGGGTTCAGTAGGGCAGTGGGTTCAGTAGGGCAGGTCGAACAGCAGGAACTCGGCATCGCGGGCCTTGCTCAGCACCAGCTGATTCTGGTCGCGCACTTTCAGCGCATCGCCCCCGTCGAGCCGGACCGCATTCGCCTCGAGCTCGCCCCGGATGAGGTGCAGATAGGCGCTGCGCCCCGGGGACAGCGTATGCGTGAGCTGCTCGTCGCCATCCATCAACGACGCATACAGCCGCGCGTCCTGATGAATCGTCACCGAGCCCTCGCTGCCATCAGGTGAGGCGATCAGCCGCAAGCGACCCCGCTTGGAAGCGGTATCGAAGTGCTTTTCCTCGTAGCCCGGCGCGATGCCCTTGGCCGAGGGCTGTATCCAGATCTGCAGGAAGTGCACCTCAGCCGATTCGGAGTGATTGAACTCGCTATGCATCACGCCCGTGCCGGCGCTCATGCGCTGCACATCGCCATAGCGGAGCACTGAGCCATTGCCCATGCTGTCCTTGTGCGCCAGCTCGCCCTCCAGCACGTAGGAGACGATCTCCATGTCGCGGTGACCATGCGTGCCGAAGCCCATGCCCGGTTTTACCCGGTCTTCATTGATCACGAGCAGGGGGCCGAAGCCGAGATGGTTCGGGTCGTAATAGTGGCCGAAAGAAAACGTGTGCCGAGAATGCAGCCAGCCCAGCTCGGCCAGCCCCCGGTCGCTGCTTTTGCGGATATCCAGCATGGCGTCCTCGCTGTCGTCGAAGGTGTGCGAAAATATCGAACAATGTTTACTTTTATACAAGCAAGCTTTCTTTGTGCAGACCCGAGTAAATATCGAGTCAATACCTGCTTGCTTCTGAGGTGCGCAGTATGCGCGCGGATTAACCGGACCGAAAAGCGAAAAGTTTCGGTCTCCATCATCGAAAATTTCGAATGCTGAAAATCAGCCTGGAAGCCTTGCAATTACTGGATGCGATCGACCGGGGTGGCTCGTTCGCGGCGGCGGGAAAGGAGCTGTTCCGGGTGCCCTCGACCATTTCCTACTCGGTGGCAAAGCTCGAAAGCGATCTGGATACGCAGATTTTCGAGCGCTCTGGCCCCAGGGCAGAGCTGACCGAGGCCGGCAGGGCGCTGCTGGACGAGGGTCGGGAATTACTGGCGGCCGCGCGTCATCTGGAGCACAAGGTCACGCGTATCGCCCGCGGGTGGGAAGCCGAATTTGCGATCGGTCTCGACCTGCTGTTCCCGCCCGCGTTGCTGACGGCAGAGATCGATGAGTTTTATCGCGTCAATGACAGCACGCGACTGCGGATCACGCAGGAAGCGCTGTCAGGCACCTGGGAAGCGCTGCTGGATCGGCGGGTCGATCTGCTGGTCGGTGCGGCAGGAGAAGGGCCTTCCGGCGGCGGCTATGTCGCCGAGCCCCTCGGCAGCCTGCGCTTTGTCTTTGCGGTGGCCCCTGCGCATCCGCTCGCCGCGATTGATCGGCCATTGAAGAAAGCGGACTTGCTCGCGCATCGCGTGGTATCGGTCGCTGATACGGCGCGCCGTCTTCCCCCCAGAACGGTCGGCCTGCTAATGGGGCAGGACACCCTGACCGTGCCCGACCTTCAGTGCAAGTTTGCGTTCCAGCTCGCCGGCCTTGGTGTCGGCTTCCTGCCCGAGCCCATGGCCCTGCCGGCGATCCGTGCGGGACTGCTCGTCGAGAAACAGGTCGAGGAGCAGCGGGCCCCGGAGGATTTTTACATCGCGTGGCGCAGCGGCGAACAGGGTGCTGCGCTCAGATGGTGGAGGGAGCGTCTGCTGGCCGTGCCCCTGCTGGCGAGACTATCGGGGCAGGCCGGTCTGCTGTGGATGCCGGAAGTGGTCGGGGGCCTCCGACGCTGAACGCCCTGCCATAGCTCACTCATCGTTCAGCCGTAGGTTGCCATTTCCTGCCGAGCCTCGAGATCCGGGAAGTTCGCATCGGGCGCATGGACATGGCGCAGCACATAGCCGGCATTGTAGGTATTGGTCAGGGTGAACTGGCAGCGGGTGACCGCCTCGATCTTGAACCGTAGCTGGAACATCGTGACGCGGATATTGCTTCCTTCGATCGATCGTCCCGCAAGCTTGAACAGCAGATGAATGTCCTCAAGCGGGATCACCGTGCCGAAGTACTGAAGGAACAGCTCAGCCACCGATACCTCGGACGCGGTCAGTTGTGTCGAGTTGCCCGCGTAGCACAGGGTTCGCGACTCTGTCAGCAGGGTCAGCACCCCGTATCCCTGCTCGGCGCTCAGTCGCTGTCGGCGTCGCAGACCAGAGAACATTCGCCGCACCAGATCATGCATCGATACCGGCTCAATCATCCAGTCATAGACAATCTCGGGCATGTGCAAGAGATCGGTCGCGACAATATCCTGCCTGAGCACCATGATCAGCGGCGCGAGGGGATGTTCCGGCCGGTGCATTGAACGGACATGCAGCGATTCACGCTGCTCGATCGTTCTGAGGTTCTCGATCGTGACCTGATCAGACACTTCGATCAGCACGACCGACCACTCGCCCGGGGCATTGTCAAGAACCTGGGAACTGAATGGCGGCTCCAGCCTGACCAGTTTCCAGTGAATCAGCTTGCCTTGCGCGCATGACCTCGGAAAGGGTGAATTCGCGGCAGCGAGTGCTTTGGTCACGCGGTGATACAGGGAATCACCCAACACTTTTAACACGATTTTCACTGGCTTCTCCTCGACGGTTGAGCGTGTTGCTCAAAAAGCCGGCTGACTGGACAGTGCCGGACGGTCAGTGGTCTGTGATCTCGGTGTCCTGCCACTCCATGATGTTTTCCCACAAATTGAATTCCAGTAGCCGCTCTCGCTCGGGGGACGCATACAGCCGTATCTCCACTTCCGAACACCACTGCTCGCCCTCGATAGGCATCAGGCGCTTATGCATGAAATCCTCTTGCAGGCAGCGCTCCGGCAACCAGGCAACGCCAGAACCGTTCAGCGCGAGCGTACGGAGGATGCGCGAGTGCGGGCTCTGGGCCACGATGCTGAAAGGCGGATGAGCGGGGCCAAACCGGATACTCCGGTTCAGCAGGCGGCCGAAAAATGTCTCCGGCGGATACGACAGGATCGGGACGCTGGGGGACTGGATATCGGAGATTGAATATCTGGGCTCCCCGTCCGCGCCGGGAACGCAGACCGGCACCAGCCGATCTTTCCCGAGAACAATCGATGCGCAGGATTTTTCATCCATGGTCATCGGCGCATTGGGACTGTAATAGACCATCAGCAAATCGCAGCGTCCGCTGGACAGCGCGACCATCCCGTCATAGGTCTCGCCGGCCGTGATGTCGAATTTCAGGCCGCTGATACGACGCTTCAGATGCTCTATCCACTCCGGCAGCAAATGGTCGATGAGCGAATACGAGATGAACAACTTAACCCCGGAAAATGCGCGACTACGATGCCCAAGGGCAATCCTCGTGTCTTGCAACTGCCTGACCATTTCGCGCGCTGCATCCCGAAAGAGATGACCAGCGACCGTCAGCCGGGGAGGCACGGTGTCCCGATCGATCAGCGGTATCCCTATCCAGTCTTCCAGAGAACGGATTCGGCGACTGAAGGCGGACTGCGTGACGTTGCGGGTCTGTGCGGCTCGGGTGAAGCTGGATAAGTCGGAGAGCACCAGAAAATCCTCCAGCCACTCGATGTCCATATTGCCTCCCGCGTGCCTCGATGCCGGCTTGCGCCCGCCACGCGAACCGAGCGCGACAGGGGTACAGTCCGGGGTTAATATTTAAGCAATTATCCGTTTACGAATGTAATCAAAAAAGTTCCCGCCAGATAGGGGCTTGTCCCGCGCTGCAACTTTGGAATGCGGTGTTTTTTTGCAAATTGCCACATCAATGTGACGCGTCTGCAACGTATTCCGCGCAGATAGCCGGCGAGTTCCGCATAGAACCGTCGTTCGCAGCGGTAAGACCTACTAGTTTTTACGTTAGTTGTTCTGACGCATTGTGAATGCTGTCTGTTCTCTCATCCGCGGGAAGTTTCCATGGGGAATTTTTGAGCCGATCCACCGGGCAAAAAAAAGCCGCCGGCAGATTGGCCGGCGGCTTGTTGCTTGGATGCTCAGGGACGTTGAAGCACGTCAATGATCATTAATGTCGTTGTCCTTGGTTTCGGCAACGAACAGCGTGCCGATCACCGCAGTAAGCACGGCGATCACGATCGGATACCAGAGACCGTAATAGATGTCGCCCTTGTACGCGACCAGTGCGAAAGCAGTGGTCGGCAGCAGACCGCCAAACCAGCCATTGCCGATATGGTAGGGCAGGGACATCGAGGTATAGCGAATACGGGTCGGGAACATTTCGACCAGCATCGCGGCGATCGGGCCGTACACCATGGTCACGTAAATCACCAGGATGAACAGCAGCAGCAGGACCATCGGCTTGTTGATCTGCGCCGGGTCAGCCTTGGCCGGATAACCGGCTTCCTTGATCAGTTCCTTCAGCTGATCGGTGAACTGCTTGTCCCGGGCGGTCGCATCTTCCTTGGACAGGCCATTGGCGTTGTACGACTCCAGTGCCTTGTCGCCGATCTTGATCACGGCGGTCGTACCGGCTGGTGCAGCTTCGTTCTTGTAGTTCACCGAAGCAGCGGCCAGCTTGGCTTTCGCGATGTCGCACGACGAGGTGAACTTCTTGGTGCCCGTCGGATTGAACTGGAACTGGCACTCCGCGGGATCAGCGATCACGGTCACCGGTGCGTTGATCTGTGCAGCTTCCAGCGCCGGGTTTGCATAGTGCGTCAGCGCCTTGAAGATCGGGAAGAACGTGGCGGCAGCGATGATGCAGCCGGCCATGATGATGTTCTTGCGGCCGATCTTGTCCGACAGCGAGCCGAACACGATGAAGAACGGGGTGCCGATCAGCAGCGACGCCGCGCTCAGGATGTCGGCGGTGGCGC
>JACCEC011320117.1_pt1 | contig 15804 bp, 12 predicted proteins | sample 7450121 | NCBI WGS metagenome assembly JACCEC01 (sample SAMN15323455, study PRJNA562643) | freshwater metagenome | isolation source: river surface water | place: USA:Blue River Watershed | collected 2017-08-18 | reverse complement strand
CGAGTGGGAAGCAGCCGAGCAGTTCCCGGCGCACGAGGTCTTTCGCAAGCTGGGCCAGCTCGGCTTTCTGGGCCTGACCAAGCCCGAGGTCTACGGCGGTGCGGGGCTCGACTATTCGTATGCGGTGGTCATGGCCGAAACCCTTGGCCATATCAACTGTGGCGGCATCCCCATGGCGATTGGCGTGCAGACCGACATGGCCACGCCGGCGCTCGCGCGTTTTGGCTCCGAAGCGCTGTGCAAGGAGTTTCTGGTGCCGGCGATCGCGGGCGAGATGGTGGGCTGCATCGGCGTGTCCGAGCCCGGCGCGGGTTCGGACGTGGCGTCCATCAAGACCACCGCGCGCAAGGACGGGGACGACTACATCATCAACGGCGGCAAGATGTGGATCACCAACAGCCTGCAGGCCGACTGGATGTGCCTGCTGGCCAATACCTCCGACGGCCCGGCGCACAAGAACAAGAGCCTGATCATGGTGCCGATGAACACGCCCGGCATCACCGTGGCCAGGAAGATCCGCAAGATCGGCATGATGGCCAGCGACACCGGGGTGATCCATTTCGACGATGTGCGTGTGCCGCAGCGCTACCGCATCGGCGAGGAGGGGATGGGCTTCACCTACCAGATGCAGCAGTTCCAGGAGGAGCGCCTGTGGTGCGCCGCCAACGCCATCCAGTCCCTCACCAACTGCATCGAGCAGACCATCGCCTACACCGGCGAGCGCATGGCCTTTGGCAAGGCGGTGCTCGACAACCAGACGGTGCACTTCAAGCTCGCCGAACTCAAGACCGAGGTCGAGTCGCTGCGTGCCCTGACCTACATGGCCACCGAGCATTACCTGGCCGGCAAGGACGTGACCGAATGGGCCTCGATGGCCAAGCTCAAGGCCGGGCGCCTGATGCGCACCGTGCCCGATGCCTGCCTGCAGTTCTGGGGCGGCATGGGCTTCACCTGGGACAACTTCGTCTCGCGCCTGTACCGCGACGGGCGCCTCGCCTCGATTGGCGGCGGCGCCGACGAGGTGATGCTGGGCATCATCTGCAAGTACATGCACACGCTGCCCAAGGCGCGTTGAGCTTCGGCCATCACATGATCCGCACCGAAGTCCAGGGGCCGCTGCTCACCATCTGGCTGGATGCGCCCGCCACCCGCAACGCGCTCACCGACGCGATGGTGCAGGGCCTGCAGGACGCGCTGGTGCAGGCAAACAGCCTGCCCCATCTGCGCGCCCTGGTGCTGCGTGGCGCGGGCGGCACCTTTTGCGCGGGGGGCGACTTCGGCCGCTTTCGCAGCCTGATGGCCGAACCCGCGCCCACGCAGGGGCCAGACCCCATCGCCACCTTCAACCGCGCCTTTGGCGCCATGCTGCAGGCCTGGCGCAACAGCCCGGTGCTGACGCTGGCCGTGGTCGAGGGCGCGGCCATGGGTGGCGGCTGCGGCCTCGCGGCCGCCTGCGACCTCGTGCTCGCGGCCGACAGCGCGCAGCTGGCCATGCCCGAAGTCACGCTGGGCCTGCCGCCCGCGCAGATCGCGCCTTTTGTGGCCGAGCGCATCGGCGAGCGTGCCGCGCTGCGCCTGATGGCCACTGGCCAACGCATCGGTGCGGTCGAGGCCGCGCGCATCGGGCTGGTGGACGAGGTGGTGCCTGTTGCCGAGCTGGACGCTGCATTGAAGCGCTGGGCCGAACAGCTGCAGCGCGCCGAGCCGCAGGCCCTGCGTGCCACGCGGTCGATCCTGCGCCACTCGGCCACCGAGAGCCTGGGCGACACGCTCGACTTTGCCGCCCAATGTTTTGCCCGCAGCCTGCGCAGCGGCACCGCCAGCGGAGGCCTGGCCGCGCTGGCCGCCAAACGCCCACCCGGCTGGGCCACACCGACATGAGCTTGCCCTTGCGCCCTTTCGACACCTTGCTGATCGCCAACCGCGGCGAGATCGTCGCGCGCATCGCGCAAAGCGCCCGCGCCCTGGGGCTGCGCACCGTGGCCGTTTGTTCTGATGCCGACCGCGACGCGCCCTTTCTGTCGCACTGCGACCAGGTGATCTGCATTGGTGGTGAGCGCCCGGCCGACAGCTACCTGAGCGCCGACAAGCTGCTCGACGCCGCGCGCGCCAGCGGCGCGCAGGCCATCCACCCCGGTTACGGCTTTTTGTCGGAAAACGCCGCCTTTGCGCAGGCCGTGGTCGACGCCGGTCTGGTCTGGGTTGGCCCGCCGCCCGAAGCGATCGCCGCCATGGGCGACAAGGCCAGCGCCCGCCGCCGCATGCAGGACGCGGGCGTGCCGGTGCTGCCCGGCACTCGCGAGGCCAGCGAGGACCTGGCTGCGTTGCAGCGGCAAGCCCAGGACCTGGGCCTGCCGCTGATGGTCAAGGCCGCGGCCGGGGGCGGTGGGCGCGGCATGCGCCTGGTCACGCAGTTCGAAGCGCTGCCCGCTGCGCTGCAGGCTGCGCACGCCGAAGCGCAGGCCGCCTTTGGTGACGGACGCCTGCTGCTCGAACGCGCCCTGCTCGCGCCGCGCCATGTCGAGGTGCAAGTGCTGGCCGATGGCCACGGCACCGTGCTGCACCTGGGCGAGCGCGACTGCTCGGTGCAGCGCCGTCACCAGAAGCTGATTGAAGAAGCGCCATCGCCTGCGGTGGATGCCGCGCTGCGTCGCCGCATGGGCGAGGCCGCGGTGCAGGTCGCACGCGCCGCGAGCGCGCAAGGGTATGTCGGTGCCGGCACGGTGGAATTTCTGCTGGATGCCGACGGCAGCTTCTGGTTCATGGAGATGAACACCCGGCTGCAGGTCGAGCACCCGGTCACCGAATGCCTGACCGGTGTGGACCTGGTGGCCTGGCCGTTGCGCATCGCCATGGGCGCGCGACTCGACCTGACGCAGGACGAGCTGCTGCAACGCTACGAGGCCGGCGGCCACGCGATCGAGGCGCGCCTGTGCGCCGAAGACCCGGCCCAGCAGCACCTGCCGCAATCGGGCACGCTGCTGCACTGGCAACCGCCCGCCGGTCTGCGGGTCGACGCCGCGCTGCGCTCGGGCCAGACCGTCAGCCCCTTCTACGACTCGATGCTGGGCAAGCTGATCGCCCACGGCCCGGACCGCCAGGTCGCACTGCAGCAGCTGGCCAGCGGTCTGGCGCAGACGCAGGCGGTCGGCCTGCCGACCAACCGCGCCTTTCTGGCCCGCGTGCTGGCACACCCGGCCTTTGCCCAGGGCGAGGTCAGCACCGCGTTTCTGGCGCAGCATTTTGACGATGCCGCGCAAGTCCAGCCTCCGGCACCACTCGCCTTGCAGGCCCTGGCGGCCGTGGCCTTGGTGGCCGTGCCCGCGCAGCCGCTGCCTGCGCTGTGGCAGGGCTGGACTTCGGCCGCGCTCACGGTGCAGCAGGTGCCGATGCAGATTGGCGCAGCGCGCCAGGTCTGGGCGCTCGAAGGCCGGGGCCGGCAATGGACCGCCACCCAGGGCGAGCAGCGTGTGGTGTTCGACGACTTCCAGGCCGACGGGCCCCATGGTGTGCAGGCGCTGATCGACGGTGTGCCGCTGCGTGCGCACTGGCACCGGCAGGGCACGCTGTTCTGGCTGCAGGCAGGGCTCGATGAACTGCATGGCGAAGACCTGCGCCTGCAGCCCGCCAGCCGACAGCAAGGCCCCAGCAGCAGCGCGGTGCTGGCGCCCATGCATGGCCGCGTGGTGCGCATCGAGGTCGAACCGGGCCAGACGGTCGAGGTCGGTCAGACCCTGCTTGTGATGGAAGCCATGAAGATGGAGCACCGCCTGGCGGCGCCCTGCGCCGGCCGGGTGGCCCAACTGCAGGCCACCGTGGGCGAGCAGGTGGCCGCGCGTCGTCTGCTGGCGCAGATCGAAGCAGCCAGCGCCTGAGCCACCGATTCAGAGATTCAAGGGAGAGACCCCATGCCCGACACCCACCAGGTTTTCAACCAGTCCACGCCGTTTGTCGACGTCAACCTTTACGACGCCGATCCGTCTTTGCGTGAAGCGGTGGGCGTGCTGGCCGGCACCGATGCCACCACCCACCAGACCCTGCAGCGCATGGGCGCGCGCTATGGCAGTGCGCAGGCGCAGCAGTGGGCGGTGCAGGCCAATGTGAACAAGCCGGTGCTGCGCAGCTTTGACCGTTTTGGCCACCGCATCGACGAGGTCGAGTTCCACCCGGCCTACCACCAGCTCATGGACCTGGCGCTGGGCGACGGCCTGCACGCCTCGCCCTGGGCGCAGCCCGGCGCGGGCGCGCAGGTGCGGCGTGCCGCGGCCTACCACCTGTTTGGTCAGCTCGAAAACGGCGTGCAGTGCCCGGTGACCATGACCTTTGCGGTGGTGCCGGTGATCGCGCGCCAGAGCGCCATTGCACCAGACTGGCTGCCCAAGCTGCTGGCCAACGGCTACCAGGGCGGCGTGGCCCATGTGAACACCAAGCCCGCAGTGACCATGGGCATGGGCATGACCGAGAAGCAAGGCGGCTCGGACGTGCGCAGCAACACCACCGAGGCGGTGGCCGTGGGCCAGGGCGAATGGGGCTCCGAGTTCCGCGTGACCGGCCACAAATGGTTTTTCTCGGCACCGATGTGCGACGCCTTCCTGATCCTGGCGCAGACCGAGCCGGGCACGTCCTCGGGCCAGACCTGCCTGTTCCTGCCGCGGGTGCTGCCCGACGGCACGCGCAACCGCATCCGCATCCAGCGCCTCAAGGACAAGATCGGCAACCACTCCAATGCCTCGTCCGAAGTGGAGTTCGACGGTGCCACCGCCTACCTGGTGGGCGAGGTCGGGCGCGGCATCGCCACCATCCTGGAGATGGGCAACCACACCCGGCTCGACTGCACCGTGGGCGCCGCCGGCATCCTGCGCGCGGGCGTCACGCAGGCCATCCACCACGCGCGGCGGCGCAGCGCCTTTGGCCGCAAGCTGGCCGAGCAGCCCATCATGCAATCGGTGCTGGCCGATCTGGCGCTCGAGAGCGAGTCGGCCATGTGGCTGGCCTTGCGCCTGGCGCGTACCTACGACAGCGACGCCAGCGAGGGCGAGCTGGCGCTGCGCCGCGTGCTCACGCCGGCCGCCAAATACTGGGTCTGCAAGCGCCTGCCGCACGCCATGGCCGAGGCGATGGAAGTCACCGGCGGCGCCGGCTATGTGGAAGAAGGCCCGTTCGGTCGCCTGTTCCGCGAAAGCCCGCTCAACTCGATCTGGGAGGGCTCGGGCAATGTGATGTGCATCGACGTGCTGCGCGCCTTCGCGCGTGGGCCGCAGTGCCGCGACGCGCTTGCCGACGAATGGCAGGCGGCGCGTGGCCAGCAGGCGGCCTTTGACGCGGCGCTCGATGCGACGCTGGCCCTGCTGCAGCGCCCGCAGCAGGACGGCGACGAATTCGCTGCGCGGCACCTGGCCGAGCGCATCGCGCTGCTGACGCAGGCCAGCCTGCTGATCCGCCATGCGCCCGAGCCGGTGGCGGCGGGCTTTTGCGCCACGCGCCTGGCCGGCGGCTGGCGCGGCACCCTGGGCACGGTGGCGCTGCCGCAGGCCCGGGCGCTGATCGACCGTGCGCTGGTCGAGGCCTGAAACCCATCTGCCCCATCCACCCCATGAACCCCTGGACCCCTGCCCACGAGGACTTTCGCCAGACGGTGCGCCGCTTTGTCGAGCGCGAGATCCAGCCGTATGTGAACGACTGGGACGAGCATGCCGAGCAAGGCAGCTACTTCCCGCGCGAGCTCTACCGCAAAGCGGCCGACATCGGCCTGCTGGCTGTGGGGTACCCCGAGGCGCTGGGTGGCATCGAGGCCGACCACCTGTACCGCGTGATCGTGACCGAAGAGGTCGCGCGCGCCGGCTCCGGCGGGTTGCTGGCCAGCCTGCTCTCGCACGGCATCGGCCTGCCGCCCATCGTGGCGCAAGGCTCAAGCGCGCTGCAGCAGCGCATCGTGCCCGAGGTGCTGGCGGGCCGCCAAATCGCGGCGCTGGCCATCACCGAACCCGGCGGCGGCTCGGACGTGGCGCGGCTGCGCACCACCGCACGCCTGGATGGCGACCACTATGTGATCGACGGCGAAAAGGTGTTCATCACCTCGGGCCTGCGTGCCGACTGGCTCACGGTGGCGGTGCGCACCGGCGGGCCGGGGCCGGCCGGCCTGTCACTGATCGCGGTGCCGGGCGAAACGCCGGGCCTCACGCGCACGCCGCTGCGCAAGATGGGCTGGTGGGCCAGCGACACCGCGCACCTGCGCTTTGAGGGCTGTCGCGTGCCCGTGGAGAACCTGATCGGCGATGAAGGCAGTGGCTTTGCCGCCATCATGCGCAACTTCAACGCCGAACGGCTCACGCTCGCGGTTGGCGCCTGCGCCTTTGCGCAGGTCTGCATCGACGACGCACTCGATTGGGCGCGCCAGCGCCAGACCTTTGGCCAGCCCCTGGCGCAGCACCCGGTGATCCGCCACAAGCTGGTGGACATGCAGACCGCAGTCGCTTCCTGCAAGCCCTGGATCGAACGTCTGGCCCTGAAACTCGACGAAGGCCCGGCCGATGCGCAAACCGTGGCCGAGCTGTGCATGCTCAAGAACCACGCCACGCGGGCCATGCAGCTGTGCGCCGACCAGGCGGTGCAGATCCTGGGCGGCATGGGCTACATGCGCGGCACCCGTGTCGAGCGCATCTACCGCGAGGTCAAGGTCATGATGATCGGCGGCGGTGCCGAAGAAATCATGAAAGACCTGGCGGCGCGGCAGCTCGGGTACTAAAAGCCGCCGTCCAAAAAAAACCGCCCCGGAGGGCGGTGGTCGTGAAGCTTCAAGCGATCACTTCACATAGTCGGAGACCACTTTCCAGCGGCCTTCCTGGATCTGGGACAGGCGCGAGGACTCGTTGCCCAGACGCTTCTTGGCGCTGAAGGTCATGGCCGGGCTGCCAAAGATGTCCTGCGGGAAGCTGGAGCTGTCCATGGCCTTGATGAAGGTCTCGTGCGTGAGGTTCTTGCCGGCCTTGCCTGCTGCGCTGGCGAAGTGCATCAGGGCCTGGTAGCCATAGACCGAGAACACCGTCGGGTCTTCGTTGAACTTGGTCTTGTACTTGTTGGCCCAGAAGCGGATCGGCTGGGAAGCCTCGTCCAGATACGGATGCTGCGCCGTCATGGTCGCGTACAGGCCGTTCATGGCCGGGCCACCGAGCTTGTGGATCAGGTCGGTATAGGCGGCCGATGAGCCCAGGAAGAGCGGATTGAAGCCGGTCTTGCGCGACTCGCCAATCGTGCCGACGGTCTCGCGGATGATGGTGCCCAGCACGACCATTTCGCAGCCGGCGGCCTTCATGCGGGCCACCTGCGAGGAAAAGTCGGTCGCGCCGCGCTTGTAGGTGGTCTTCTCGGTGAAGTCCATGCCGATCGACTTGAGGCCGGCTTCGGCACCGCGGAACACTTCCAGACCGAATTCATCGTCCTGGTAGATGGTGCAGACCTTGGTGATGTTCTTTTCCTTGACCAGCTTGGGCGCGGCCAGTCGGATCTGGTCGTAGTAGGTGGCGGCAAAGGCGTACTTGAGCGGGTGCAGCGGCTCGAACATTTCGCGCGCGGCGGTGACCGGGAAGAAGTTGATCACGTTCTTGCTGAACTGCACCGGCATGGCCGCCAGGTTCTGTGCGGTGCCGATGTGGGCGATCATGGCGAAGATCTTGTCCTGGTTGACCAGTTTCTGCGCGGCCAGCACGGCGCGCTTGGGGTCGTAGCCCGAGTCCTCGACCTTCATCTCGACCTTGCGGCCGTTGATGCCGCCTTGCTCGTTGATCTCGTCGGCCGCCAGCAGCAGGCCCATGCGCACCTGCTTGCCAAAGCCGGCGAGCGGGCCCGACAGGTCCTGGATGGAGCCCAGCGTGAGGGTGTCCTTGCCCACGCCTTGCTGCGCATAGGCTGCGCCGCTGAGGGTGATGGCCACCGCGAGGGTGGTGAGTTGGCTTTTCATGGTCGTCTCCTTCTTGAGTGACAGGGTGTGAATCAGGGGTGGCTCAGTCGCGGTACATCGCCTCGATGCGCTCGGCGTATTTCTTTTCAACGAGCTTGCGCTTGAGCTTCATGGTCGGGGTCAGTTCCTCGTCTTCGGCCGTGAGCTGGGTGTCGAGCAGGAAGAACTTCTTGATCTGCTCGACGCGCGCAAACTTGCGGTTGACGCGGTCGATCTCTTCCTGGATGAGGGCCTGCACCTCGGGCGCACGGGTGAGCGAGGCGTAGTTGCTGAACGGCACATCGGCATCCTGGGCGAACTTTTCCACGTTTTCCTGGTCGATCATGATGATCACGACCAGATACGGGCGCCGGTCGCCGATCACCACCGCATCGGTGATGTAGGGCGAGAACTTGAGCTCGTTTTCGAGCTCGCTCGGGGTGATGTTCTTGCCACCTGCGGTGATGATGATGTCTTTCATTCGGTCGGTGATCCGGAAAAACCCTTCGTCATCGACCACGCCCACATCGCCCGTGTGCAGCCAGCCGTCGGCGTCGATCGTCTCGGCCGTCTTTTCGGGCAGGTTCAGGTAGCCCTTGAAGACGTTGGGGCCGCGCACCAGGATCTCGCCGGTCTGCGGATCTAGCTTGACCTCGTTGTAGCTGGCGGCCGGGCCGATGGTGCCGGGCTTGATGCGCTCGGGCCGCACGCCGGTGGAGGCGCCGCAGGTTTCGGTCATGCCCCAGACTTCGAGCATGGGCAGCCCCAGCGCCAGGTACCAGCGCACCAGGTCGGGCGAGATCGGCGCCGCGCCGGTCACCAGAAAGCGCGCGCGGTGGATGCCGATCAGCTTGCGCACATTGTTGAGCGCCAGCAACCGAGCGAGGTGGAACTGCAGCTTGAGCAGGCCCGGCACGTTCTGGCCCGCCAGCACCCGCTCGGCCACCCGCTGGCCCACGCCAATCGACCAGGCGTAGGCCGCCTGCTGCAGCGCGCCGGCTTCTTTCAGCGCAATCATCACGCCGGAATAAAACTTCTCCCACACACGCGGCACGGCGGTGAAGACCGTGGGCGCGATCTCGCGCACGTTCTCAGGCACCGTCTCGGGGTTCTCGACGAAGTTGAGCACCGAGCCGGTGTAGAGCGAGAAATACTCGCCGCCCATGCGCTCGGCGATGTGGCACAGCGGCAAAAAGCACATGCACTCGTCCTGCTCGTCCCGCGAGATCAGGGTGTTGTAGCCGCGCACGGTGTAGACCAGGCCGGCATGGGTGTGCATGGCGCCCTTGGGTTTGCCGGTGGTGCCCGAGGTGTAGACCAGGATGGCGAGGTCTTCGGGCTGGCAGCCAGCAGCGCGTGTTTCGAGCTCGCCGGCATGCTGGCGCAGGTGTTCGCGGCCCAGTTCGCGCAGGGCGTCCAGGCCGATCACCTGCGGGTCATCCAGGTGGTGCAGGCCTTCCATGTCGAACACCACGATCTTGCGCAGCTGGGGCAACTGCGCGCGCACTTCGAGCGCCTTGTCGAGCTGCTCGTCGTCTTCCACAAACAGGATGGTGGTGCGCGAGTCCTCGCACAGGTAGTGCACCTGGGCAGCGGCATCGGTGGGGTAGATGCCGTTGGAGACACCACCACAGCTGAGCACCGCCAGATCGGCCAGCACCCATTCGATGTTGGTGTTGGACAGGATCGACGCGGTCTCGTGCGGCGCAAAGCCCAGCGAGAGCAAACCGTGGCCGATCTCGCGCACGGCGGTGGCGGTCTGGTCCCAGGTCCAGCTGCGCCAGATGCCCAGGTCCTTTTGCCGCATCCACACTTGGGGGCCGCGGGCCTTGACCGCGTTCCAGAAGATGGCCGGGATGGTGTCGCCTGGCATGACCACTTCGGTCTGCGGGCGGATGTGGGAGAGGTTCCAGAGGGTGCTCATGGGTTCACCGCCAGTTCTTCTTTTTCTTCCAGCGCCGGTCGGCCCGCACGCCTTCTTCCTTCATGCCGAGGTAGAACTCCTTGATGTCCTCTTTCTCGCGCAGCTTGGCACAGGTGTCTTCCATCACGATGCGGCCGTTTTCCAGCACATAGCCGTAGTCGGCGGCGTTCAGGGCCATGTTGGCGTTCTGCTCGACCAGCAGGATGGTGGTGCCGCGCTCGCGGTTGATGCGCACCACGATCTCGAAGATTTCCTTGGTCAGCTTTGGAGACAGGCCCAGGCTGGGCTCGTCGAGCAGGATCAGCTCGGGGTTGGCCATGAGGGCGCGGCTGATGGCCAGCATCTGCTGCTGGCCGCCCGAGAGCAGGCCGGCGTCCTGGTCGGCGCGCTCGCGCAGGATCGGGAAGTAGCCAAACACCGCTTCGATGTCGCGCGCGATCTGGTCGCGGTCGTTGCGGGTGTAGGCGCCCATCATGAGGTTGTTGCGCACCGACAGCAGCGGGAAGACCTCACGCCCTTCGGGCACATGCATCAGGCCGCGCTGCACGATGTGTGCCGGATCCATGGCGGTGATGTGTTCGCCCTTGAACTCGATCGAGCCCTTGCGCGGGTCGATGATGCCGCTGATGGTTTTGAGGATGGTGGTTTTGCCTGCGCCGTTCGAGCCCAGCACGGTGGCGATCTCGCCACGCCGCACCTGCAGGCTCACGCCGCGGATGGCCTTGATCGGGCCATACGCACTCTCAACGTTGAGCAGCTTGAGCAGCACGTTGTCGGGGGTCTGTTCTACAGCGCTCATGCGGCCTCCCTGCGAAGGCTGGAGACATCGTCGACGGTGCCCAGGTAGGCCTCGATCACGCCGGGGTGACTCTGTACCTCGGCCGGGCTGCCCATGGCCAGTACCTCGCCCTGGCTCATGGCCAGCACACGGTCAGAAACTTTGGACACCAGGCCCATGTCGTGCTCGACCATCAGCACGGTGATGCCCAGCAGGTTCTTGATGTCGGCAATCCAGAAGGCCATGTCGTCGGTTTCTTCCACGTTCAGGCCCGAAGACGGCTCGTCGAGCAGCAAAAGCTGCGGCTCGGTGCACAGCGCGCGCGCGAGTTCGACCACCTTGCGCACACCGTACGGCAGGCCGGCGACCATGGAGTCGCGGTGGTGTTGCAGGTCCAGAAAGTCGATGACTTGTTCGACCTTTTCGCGCGCCTCGATCTCGGCCTGGCGCGTTTTGCCCGAGAAGAACATGTCCTGCCACAGGCCGGTGCGGCGGTGCGTGTGGCGCCCGATCAGCAGGTTCTGCAGCACGGTGGCGTGCTCGAACAGCTCGATGTTCTGGAAGGTGCGTGCAATGCCCAGCCCGGCCACCGCATGCGGTGGCACCGTGGCCATGGGCTGGCCCTTGTAGTGGATGGTGCCGCTGGTGGGCGTGTAGATGCCGCTGATCAGGTTGAACACCGTGGTCTTGCCCGCGCCGTTGGGGCCGATCAGGGTGAACACCTCGCCGCGCCGCACGTCGAAGCTGACCTGGTTGACTGCCAGCACGCCGCCAAAGCGCACCGTCAGGTCGCGGGCCGAGAGAAGGATGTCGCTGTCGCTCTTCATGTCAGGACTCCTGCCGGGCCGCCCCAAAGGAGGCCTGCGCCCCCTTGGGGGGCAACGATGACACAGGGTGCAGAGTGTGGGGGCTTCATTTCAGTCGGTCCGATTTCTGGAAGCTCTTTTGCCGTTTGAACATGCCCTTGCGGTAGAAGGGGAACAGCTGGAACCAGGTGCGGATCTTGAGCCAGCGCCCGTACAGGCCCATGGGCTCGAACAGCACAAAGCCGATCAGCACCACGCCGTACACCACCGCCTGCAGGCCTGGCGCCTGGGCGATGGCGTCGGGCAGGTAGTCCTTGCCCAGGGCAATGAGCTGCGGCATGGTGATCAGGAAGATAGCGCCGAGGAAGGCACCGTGGATCGAACCGAGGCCACCGATCACCACCATCAGCAGCAGGTCGATCGACTGCAGGATGTTGAACTGGTCGGGGCTGATGAACTGCAGCTTGTGGGCGTAGAGCGCGCCGCCCATGCCGGCGAGCGCTGCCGAGATCATGAAGCTCAGCGTCTTGTACCGCGCCAGGTGGATGCCCATGCTCTGGGCCGAGATTTCGGAATCGCGGATGGCCACAAAGGCCCGGCCGGTCGGCGCGCGCAGCAGGTTGATCACCGCCAGCGTGGCCACCACCGTCACGACCAGGCACACCACATAGAAGCTGGCCTCGGTGTCGGCCTTCCAGCCGAAAATGTTGACCGCTTCCACATGCTTGCCCGCATTGCCGCCGGTCACGCTTTCCCAGCGGGCCAGACCTTCCTCGACGATGAAGCCGAACGCCAGCGTGGCAATGCCCAGATAGATGCCCTTGACCCGCAGTGCCGGCAAGCCCACCACCGCACCGACGGCAGCCGACAGGCCGGCGGCCATGGCCAGCGAGAGAGGAAAGGGCCAGCCCTGCGCGGCCAGCACCGCTTCGGTGTAGGCGCCCACGCCCAGAAAGGCGGCGTGGCCGATCGAGAACAGGCCGGTGAAGCCGGCCAGCAGCATCAGGCCCAGGCCCACGACGCTGTAGATCAGCACAAAGGTCAGCTGGGCCAGCCAGTACTCGTCGAGCAGCCAGGGTGCCGTCACGAGAAACAGGCCCAGCAGGCTGTACCAGAACAGATGCCCGCCGTGCTTGGCCAGGCGGATGTCCTGGTCGTATTGGGTCTTGAAGATGAAACGCATGACTCAGACCTTCTTGCGCAGGTTCTCGCCGAATAGGCCGTTGGGCTTGAGGGCCAGCATCAGCAGCACCACGATGTAGGCGGCCACGTCCTTGAAGCCTTCGGGCAGGTAGAAGCCCGACAGGGCCTCGACCACGCCAATGATCACGCCCCCCACGATGGCACCGGGCAGGCTGGTGAAGCCGCCGACCACCGCTGCTGGAAAAGCCTTGAGCCCGATGAAGCCCATGTTGGCGTGCACGAAGGTGATGGGGGCCAGCAGCAGGCCCGCCACCGTGGCCACCGCCGCAGCCAGCGCCCAGACCAGGCCATTGAGCCGCTTGACCGGGATGCCCATGTAATAGGCCGCCAGCTGGTTCTGCGAGGACGCCTGCATGGCAATGCCCACGCGCGAGCGGCTGAACACCAGGTACAGGATCAGGCAGAGCACCGCGGTGGCGCCCACCACCACCACCTGGCTGGCGCCCAGCACCACGCCACCCAGGTCAAAGGTGGTGTCCTTGTAGGGGGCCGCAAAGCTGTGCGTTTCGGTGCCGATGTTGGGGATCATGGTGATCAGCCCGCGCGCCACATAACCCAGGCCAAAGGTGAGCATGACCACCGAGAACGCCGGCTGCCCGAGGATGGGCCGGATCACCGCCCGCTCGATCAGCCAGCCCGTGATCGCCATGGCCGCGAGTGCACAGGGCACCGCCAGCCAGTACGACCAGCCCAGCCAGCTCACCAGACCCAGGCCACAGAACGCGCCGAGCATCATCAGGTCGCCCTGCGCGAAGCTCACGGTTTCGGTGGCCTTGTAAATCAGCACGAAGCCCAGCGCAATCAGGCCGTAGATACAGCCTTGCGCGATGCCGCTGAAGATGACCTGCAGTTCCTGCATGTGTGAATGTCTCCCGGTGCCCGATGGCGGTGTTGGTCGTTGAGGGGTTCAACGCGTTGACAGGAAAAACCGTTTCACTATCATGGCCAAACCAAGCACTTGCTTTGTATTCTTCGATCAAGCTGACAGCACTGCAATCTGGGGAAACCCTGAGCCATGGCCTCCGCACCCAAGTCCACACCCCAGGTTGAGACCTTGCACGACGAGGCCAACCGTCGTCAGGCCCTGATCCGCGCCTCGGCCAAGCTCTTTCGCGACAAGGGCTTCGAGGCCACCACGGTGCGCGACATCGCCGCCGCCGTGGGCATGCGTTCGGGCAGCCCGTTCTACCACTTTGCCAACAAGCAGGAGATCCTCAAGGCCGTGATGGAAGAAGGCCTGCGCCAGGGCCTGGACCGCACGGTGGCCGCATTGCAAGCGGCGAAGACACCACAGGAGCGGTTCCGCATTCTGGTGCGCACGCACTACGGCGTGCTGCACGACGAAGGCAGTGAATTCATCGCGGTGTTGCTCTATGACTGGCGCAGCCTGCCTGATGAATACAAGCAGGACATCATTGCCGTCAAGGACGGCTACGACCGGCTCTGGCAGGACAACCTGGGCGAGCTGCTGGCGCTGGGCCTGATCGGGGCGAACTCCGCGCACGACCCGCAGGCCGCCAAGGACGCCAAGGTCACGCGCCTCATGATCATGGGCGCCATCAATTTCACCGTCACCTGGTACAAGCAGGAGCACCGTGGCAAGGGCACGATGGACCTGGACGCCCTGGCCGAGCGCACGGTGCGCTTTTTCATGCGCGAGGACTGAGCGGACGATGAAAACCATCCGCTTGGCCGCCGGTCTGGGCTTTTATGGCGACGCCTGGGCACCGGTGCGCGCGGCCATTGAGCGGGGCGAGGTGCAGTACGTCTGCTCCGACCACCTGGCCGAACTGACTTTGGCCATCCTGCAAAAAGACCGACAGCGTGATCCCGCAGCCGGCTACGCGCGCGACCTGCTGCCCATGCTGGCCGAACTCTGGCCCCTGGCCGCGCCGCGCGGCGTGCGCTTTGTGCTCAACGCGGGCGGCCTGAACCCCGAAGGCGCACGCCAGGCCCTGGTGCAGCTGTTCAAGCAAAAAGGCTGGCGCGCCCGCATCGCGGTGGTCACGGGCGATGCGGTGCTCGACCGCCTCGATGCGCTGCAGCAGGCAGGCGAGGCACTGGCGCACCTGGACACGGGTGAGCCGATCGACAAGGTGCGCAGCGAATTGGTGTTTGCCAACGTCTACCTGGGCGCACGCCCGGTGGCGCAGGCGCTGGCGCAGGGCGCGGACATCGTCATCACCGGCCGTGTGGCCGATGCAGCCTTGTTCCTCGCGCCGCTGTTGCACGAATTCGGCTGGGGCCCGCACGAGCTCGACAAGCTTGCGCAGGGCGTGGTCGCCGGACACCTGCTCGAATGCTCGGGCCAGGGCGCGGGCGGCAACTTCGGCAGTGCCGGGGCCTGGCAGCAGATCCCGGACCTGGCGCACATCGGCTACCCGATCGCCGAAGTCGGCGAGGACGGCAGCCTGCTGATCACCAAGGCACCGGGCACCGGCGGCCGGGTGGACTTTCACACCGTGCGCCAGCAACTGCTCTACGAAGTGCACAACCCCCACCGCTACATCACACCCGATGTGGTGCTCGACATGGGCGAATTGCAGCTCAGCGAAGAAGGCCCTGACCGTGTTCGGGTGCGCGGCGCGCGCGGCCATGCGGCGCCCGAGACGCTCAAGCTGGTGGCGGGCTACCGCCAGGGCTGGATGGGCCAGGCCGTGATCGGTCTGAGCTGGCCCGATGCACTGAGCAAGGCCCGCAAAGTGGCCGAGATCGTGCAGGGCCAGCTGCGCGAGAAGAAACTGCCGGTGGACGAGGTCTGCGTGGAGTACCTCGGCCACAATGCCTTTCTGGGGCCGCATGCCACGGTGCCCGACGAAGACGCGGTCAACGAGGTCTGGCTGCGCATGGCGATCCGCACACCCGATCAGCGCGTGGCCGACGGTTTCGGACGGATGTTCCCTTGGCTTGCCCTCTCGGGGCCGCCTTACATGGGCGGCTTTCATGGCATCACCCCGGGCAGCCAGCTGCTGGGCCTGTGGCCCAGCACCGTGCACCGCAGCGCCATCGAGCCACAGGTGCAGGTCGACGTGCAGGAGGTGGCATGAAGATCCGCCTGGCACAGATCGCCCACGCCCGCAGCGGCGACAAGGCCGATCGCGCCGACATCGGCCTGTTTGCCTGGAACGCCCAAGGCTATGCGCTGATCGAACGCCAT
>JACCEC010989898.1_pt1 | contig 15804 bp, 12 predicted proteins | sample 7450121 | NCBI WGS metagenome assembly JACCEC01 (sample SAMN15323455, study PRJNA562643) | freshwater metagenome | isolation source: river surface water | place: USA:Blue River Watershed | collected 2017-08-18 | reverse complement strand
TTGATAAAACGCTCGTAATTTCGTTACTGAGCCGTTGGTTCATGGGAGGTGATGTCTTTTTGAAGTTTGGTCACTACAAAAAGCTCACTTCCTTTCATTTTTAATAATTTTAGCTGGGTAGAGTAAGGATTATTCTACATACTTAACAAAAAATGTGCAATTAGAAAGTAGGTGCCAATACCCACCAAATCATTGGCGGTGGTGATAAATGGCCCCGAAGCAACCGCTGGATTAATGCCAAAGCGGTCGAGAATGAGCGGGGTAATGGTACCCATAAAAGAGGCCAATAAGACAACCGCCAATAAGGACAAACTTACTACCCAAAATAACTGTGTTTCGCTGAAAATAAGGACGTAGATACCGGCTAAAAGTCCGATAATGAGGCCGTTGAGTGATGCAATGACGATGATTTTGAGGAGACGCTCTTTCCAACTAATTTCTAATCCTGACTTGTCGGCCAGTGCTTGTACAATCAACGACGCCGTTTGAATACCTACATTGCCCCCTGTTGAACCCATGATAGGGATGAACATAGCAAGGGCGGCGATTTTGCTCAATTCACCCTCGAAAATCCGAATGACAGTGGCAGCCATTAAACTCCCAATAACGCCTACGATAAGCCAAGGCAAACGTGCCTTTACTTGTTCCCATAGGTTATCATCTTCCTCTACCTCCCCCGTAATACCCGAAATGGCTTGGATGTCTTCTTCAGCTTTTTCGGTGATAACGTCCAACACGTCGTCGATGGTAATGCGTCCAAGGAGCCGTTTTTGAACATTCACTACAGGAATTGCCTCCAAATCGTATCGTTGCATGATTTCGGTAACTTCTTCTACAGGGCGGTAGGTTTCTACGTAGTGGATGTCTTCGTCATAAATAGTACCAATTTTGGTGTTTTTACGAGCCAATACAAGATTTTTGAGCGAGATAAGCCCCAAAAGAGTTTGGTTGTCGTCAACCACATAAACGGCATACACTTTTTCAACGTCTTCGGCTTGTTTTCGAATTTCTTCGATACACTCGTTTACCGTCCAATTAATGTTGGCCTTGACCAACTCCTTTTGCATTAACCCCCCCGCCACGTCTTCGTCGTAAGGAAGGAGGTCGATGATAAAGCGCGCTTGTTCGCGGTCTTCTAACAAACCAATGACCTCTTCACGAACCTGAATAGGTTGTTCTTGCAACAAATCCACGGCATCGTCCGAGTCAAAGACCTCGATATAGCGGGCAATTTCGGCAGAAGTAAAGTTTTCCAAAAAGCTTTTACGGTCATCGGGTTCAATTTCTGCTAAGATTTCGGCACCAATTTCCGTATTTAACAAACTGAAAAGATAATGAGCAGGCTCAGTATCAAGTTCGTATAAAACGGTACTAATATCAGCAGGATACAACTCTTCCATTTCGGCGCGAAGCAATGTATCGTCCCGTTCGGCAATGGCCTTTTCAACTTTTTCGAGAAACTCTTTGGTTAGTTCAAACGTCATACCTTTGAGGCGTCTTAGTCGGCTATTCGCCGCTGACAGGTGGGTTTTCTACAAGTTGGGTTAACCTAACAAAATCAGCAACGCTCAGTTGTTCCGCTCGTTTATCAAGAAGCGGGTCATTAAAATTGATCCCTAGCGGTTTTAAGGCATTGCGTAAGGTTTTACGACGTTGATTAAAGCCTGCTTTCACCACTTGAATGAATCTTTTCTCATCGCAATCGAGTTTCTGAACGTTATTACGCTTAAGTCGAACAACCCCCGACTGAACTTTTGGTGGTGGATCAAATGCCCCAGGGGGTACGCTAAACGAGTATTCGATGTCGTAAAAGGCTTGAAGTAAAACGCTCAAAATTCCATAGTCTTTCTTCCCTGGAGGGGCCGCGATACGGAGCGCAACTTCTTTTTGAAACATCCCAATGATTTCAGGGATTAGGTCTCTGTAATCCAACGCCTTAAATAGAATTTGAGAAGAAATATTGTAAGGGTAATTGCCAATCAAGGCAAATCGACCCTTTGGAGTGCCGCTTTGAACGGATTGGTACCATTCCTGAAGGTTCATGCGGAGAAAATCACCCTCTACGATTCGCCCTTCTAGTACAGGGAAATTAACTTTTAAATAGGCAACCGACTCACGGTCAATTTCTACTACATACGTTTTATACTCGCCTTTGGGGAGTATAAATTGTGTCAAAACCCCCATTCCAGGGCCAATTTCGAGTACCGTGTCGTACCCGCCGTGCCCCGATAAGAGGTCGGCGATGCGTTTGGAAGCATCTAAGTCACGCAAGAAGTGCTGACCTAAGTGTTTTTTTGCTTTAACTTTCATTAATTGCAAAATTGTTACTTTTATTGCAAAGTATCGAATTTGTTTTGCACATTCATGCCGATAATGTTTTTCTAACTATGGAAATAAACCCACTTTTGACAACCTTTAACCCTTTCATTGAACAACTTAACCTGTTTGGCCTAACAGTTCTGCCCGATGGTAGTATACGACTTGCCAATGCCTACACAACGCGCATGTTGGGCTGGAGTGTGAATGATTTACAGCGCTTTAATTTTTTTGAAGATTTATTGACTAACGAACATCGAAGCGAAATTCAGTCATTTATTAGTGAGTCGATAGAACGTGGAGGGGTGGCAGAATTTCGTGAAATTCCCTTGGTTTCAAAGAATAAACATTTAAGGACAATCCAACTTAACTCTTTGATATTAAACAAATATGAAGGGACACTAGTTGATTTTACCCTGATTGGTGAGGATGTCACCAACAAACTCAGGGTGGCAAATGCCCTCGATAAATCCAATGCTCAACTGCAAGATTTGGTCGATAATACCAGCGATTTAATTCAATTGGTGTCATTAGAAGGAAAGTTTCTGTTTGTCAATCGCGTATGGCGTGAGCGGCTTGGGTACGATTTGGAAGATTTGGCTAATCTCAATCTCAAGGATATTCTTTGGCCAGAAGCCGCTGAAGCTACCTTAGAGTTACTGAAGCGAATTCAAGAAGGGGAACAAGTGCCTGATTTTGAAACAGTTTTTTGGGATAAACAACGAAAAAAAATATATCTTACGGGGAGTGTTACGTGCCGTTACGATAACGGTAAACCGACTGCATTTCGCTGCATTTTGCACGACGCGACAAGCCGTGTCCGGGCCGAACGTTCTCAAAGTTTATATTATAGCATTGCCAATTGGACCATCAAAACGCAAGACTTGGATGAGTTTTATGAGCGTGTTCATGAGGAATTGGGGAAAGTAATTGATGCCAAAAACTTTTTTATTGCTCTCTACGACCCTACCAAAAGCTACATGTATTTCCCATATTATGTGGATGAATATTTTAAAGAAAATGTTCGATTTACCAAACGAAAAATTGGTAATGGCCTGACCGAGTACGCAATTCGAGCCAATAAATCCTTGTTTTTGTACGAAAAAGACATTAAGGAACTAGCCGAAAAACAAGGGCTATATATGTACGGTAAAATTCCAAAAGTACTATTGTGTGTGCCTTTGCGCATTGGTGACCGCGTGACGGGAATTATTGGGGTGAAATCGTACACAAATCCGAACCAATACCGACCAAGAAACCTCGAAATGCTGGAATTTATTTCGGGGCAAGTGGCTTTAGCCATTGCCCGTAAACAAAACGAGGCAGAATTGAACCGCCAAACGGCTCGCCTAAATGCTATTTTCGACAATAGTTCGTACTTGATTTGGTCGGTGAATAAAGCTCTACAGCTGACTTCATTCAACAAAAATTACGTAGGCTTTTTGCAGCAACATCTCCGCACCACTCCTTCCATTAATACCACTACCGAACGATTGGGCTGGCAACTGATGACCATTGATAATCGACGATTGATGGAAGACCGTTATCGTCAGGCTTTTAAAGGAACACCTCAGGGGTTTGAAATGAAAATAGAAACTCGCAACGGCGAGGGTGATATGTGGCTTGAGTTCAGTTTGAACCCCATCCGTACCAACGGAGTGGGGATTGAGGAGGTTTCGGGGATTGCTCGTGACATTACGCCTCGTAAATTGGCCGAGTTGTCGATGCAGCAAAGTGAGGAGAAATTTAGAGGGATTTTTGTGAACCTCCAAGACATCTATGTTCGTGCCGACCGTTCGGGAAGAATTACGATGATAAGCCCATCTGTCTTAAAACGAACTGGCTACACCATTGAAGAGGCATTGAATACCAAAGTGACCGATTATTTTGTCGATAAAAGGGTCATTCGAAGTGCTTTGGTTCGACTTCGTCGCGATAAAAGTTTACGAAATTTTGAGGCGGAACTACGAATCAAAGATGGTACTGTACGCCAGTTTATGTTTAATATGTTGTTGTTGGAAGATGAAGAGGGGAAACCCATCTTTGCTGCCTTAGCACGCGACATTACTGAACTGAAACGAAACCAAGCTGAACTTGTCAAAGCAAAAGAAGAAGCCGAACGTTCCCTTAAAGTGAAAGAACGCTTCTTAGCCAACATGAGCCACGAAATTCGAACACCAATGAACGGAGTGATAGGTATGCTTGACTTGTTGAACGGAACAAAACTGGATACCGAACAAAAGGACTATGTGCTGACCATGCGCCGTTCGTCCGAAACATTGTTGAATATTTTGAACGATATTCTTGACCTTTCTAAAATCGAAGCGGGTAAAATGGCCCTCAACGAAGCCCCTGTTGCGTTGGAAGAAATCTTCGAAAAACTCACGGCATTGTTTTCGCAAGTAGCTAAGAATAAAAACAATACCCTAAAGTATGTGTTTGGAGAAGGACTGCCGCAATACATCATAGCTGACCAAACGCGCCTGCTTCAAATTTTATCAAATCTTACTTCTAACGCCCTGAAATTTACGGAAAATGGTGAAGTAAAAGTTCAGGTATCGTCTGTGTGGACCAAAGGAAAATTTCATAAAATCAAGGTGGAAGTATACGATTCGGGAATTGGGATTACCCCCGAAAATCTTAAATTGTTATTTAATGCTTTTACTCAAGTAGATAATTCTTCACGGAAAAACTTTGGAGGAACAGGGTTGGGGCTAGTGATTTCTAAAGAGTTATGCCGATTGATGAAAGGCGAAATAGGAGTGGAGTCTGAACTTGGGCACGGAAGTATGTTTTGGTTTACTTTTGAAATCAAAGAAACGGTCATTAGCCCTACGCAGCAGGTCAAGATGGCTACGGAGGAAATTAAACTAGAAAACTTCTTTCAAGAATATAAACCTACGGTACTATTGGTGGACGATAATTTCGTCAATCGAAAAGTGGCTAGTGAAATTCTGAAAAAAGCGGGTTGTGTGGTCGATACTGCCGACAGTGGAAAGAAAGCAATTGAACTCGTTGCGGCTACTTTTTCTCCCGAAAAACAGCATTACGATGCTATCTTTATGGATATCCAAATGCCTGATATGGACGGTATCGAAACGACCCAAAACCTCCGAAACCAATTTGGGGGAAGCCTACCGACGGTAGTCGCTATGACGGCCTATTCGATGAAAGAAGACCGCGAGCGGTTCTTGAGTCAAGGGATGGATGATTATGTACCGAAACCCATTAGAGCACAGGTGCTTATCCAAAAAGTAAAGGAGATTGTGGACGCAGGGAAGTCGCTCAAAGACACGGTCGCTTTGAGTCAAAAACAGAAAGAAATTGCCCAAGAAATTCAACTTCCAATTATTGATTTAGACATTGTCGGCCAACTACGAGAATTGGGGGGAATGGAGCTGATTAGTTCTATTTTTGAGGATTTTGTGATTGAATCAACCGAACTGGTCAATGAAGCTGTGGCGGCTTTTGCCGAAAACAATATCCCTGTTGTAAAAAGCAATATGCACACCCTCAAAGGGAGTGCAGGCACCATCGGAGTATCGCGGGTGGCCGAAATTGCCAGAATAGGAGAAGGGAAACTTAAAACCAATGACACAAGCACATTAGCGCAAGATTTAGCTAATCTTGAAATAGAGTTCAATGTGTTTTTGAAGGAGTACCTACAAATTTTAGAAGATTTTACCCAAAGCTAATTCGTTCAATAATGTCGCATCGTAATTTTTTTTATAGCCTTTTACGGGCTTACGTTCGTTTTTGGCACAATTCCGTTTTTTACCGCAAAGTAGAAATTAAAAATTTTCCTAAAAATCTGCCACTCGATGCACCTTTGCTGGTGGTTTCGAACCACCAAAATACGTTGATGGATGCGTTGGCGATTGTCCTGAATGTGGGTAAGCGGCAGCCTTACTTTTTGACTCGTGCCGATCTTTTCAAAAAAACAACCGTTCGGAAGTTGTTGATGTCCCTAAAAATGCTACCTGTGTATCGGTTACGGGATGGAGTGGATGAAATGCAACAAAACGATGAGATTTTTCAAACTTGTGTGAACATTCTGAGTACTGGTGGGACTTTGGCAGCTTTTCCCGAAGGAAACCACGGGGTGCAGTATCATCTTCGTCCGTTTAAAAAAGGGCTGGCACGGATTGCGTTTCGGGCCGAGACGGAGCACGATTGGAACCTAAATTTGCAGATTTTACCTTGCGGGTTGTATTACTCTCATTGCCAAAAAATGGGAGAGCGTTTGGTAATCAATTTTGGTGAACCTTTCAAAGTGAGCGACTATCGTGCTGATTATGAACAAAATCAGCCACGGGCTTTTACCCAAATTACGCGTCGAATGTCGGACGACATCAAATCGTTGATGCTGCATTTTGATGACCTACCTCATCATGATACCCTCAAGTGGCTAACCGATAAAGAGAGTCGAAAAGACGGAGATATGTTGACAAACGTTTTGGCTAAAGCCGCTGAACTTGCCGAACTCAAGACGCAGCAACCTGAGGCTTATGCGGAAGTCATAGAAAAAGCAACGGTTGAGCGTAAGATATTGAATAAGAGAGGTATAGATGGAGTTATTGCAGGAAAGCCTTCACTGCCAACCGTTGGATTAATGACCCAAACGCTAGGATTGCTCTCTACTTCGCCTTTTTGGGTGTATGGAACCATCAACAGCGGAATCCCCTACGGTATTCCATTTTTAATGACCAAAAACTTGAAAGACCAACAGTTTTCGAGTGCTTTCCGAATCGTTTTGTTTGCTTTGGTTACCTTTCCTTTGGTATGGTTACTGCAAACAGGCTTGGTTTGGTTCTTTTTTGGTATAAAGACGGCAACTATTTATGCGTTGGTACTCGCCCCAACGGGGTACTTTGCCCACCGTTGGGCGCGTTGGTGGAACGAGACCATGCAACAATGGAAACTTCGTTAGAAGTCGGTGTTGGCTTCTTTAATATCTTTTTTTTGAATCCAAATATTGCGGTATAATACATCGTGGCCTTCGGCTTGTAGCTTGAGGCCACCTGGTGTATCGGTGATGCCTTTCCCTCCGTCGTTTCCGCCGTCAATACCCGAATTAGGACCACCCCATACTTGGTTGATGCGTTGATTTTTGTGTACTTTTTTGCCGTTGAAATACATGCTAACAAGCGCTTTCTCAACTAATTTGCCGTCTTTGAAACGAGCCGCTCTAAACTCAATGTCATAGGCGTTCCATTTCCCAACGCCATTATAAGCGTAATAGGGCGAAGGTGTTTCGTTAATTACTGCCGCCATTCCGTGCGAAGTAGTGTCGCCGTCAAGGACTTGAATTTCATAACGGTTTTGGAGATAAACCCCGCTATTTCCTCCAGGTTTTTGGATTAAAAACTCAATGTGAAGCCTAAAATCTCTAAATTTCTCTTTTGTAACAATATCGGCAGAACCGTATTTTCCACCTGCGGCAGCAGGGTCATTGGTGTTGACAACCGTCCCTTTATCGACGGGGTCGTTGACAATAAACCATTTGATAGGAAGGCTCGCCGCTAGTCGAGGACCGTCCCAATAGGTCCATTTTTCGTCCAACATTTTACGAGAGCCATCAAAATAAACTTCCGCATTTTTAGGTGCTTTGACACCCACTCCAACTTGAGCCACAGATGGATACGAAACAAAAGCAGTTAGTACTGCAATGACGATAGGTTTTGAAAAAATGAAATTCATGGTGAGAGGTTATTGTATTAAGTTCAAAAGCGTTAAATCTCGCTTTCTACTTCAAAACAGCCTCATAGACAAATAAAGTGGAGGCGGCATCATCGTCAGGAACAAAATACGCCCGTAAGCCCTGTGGAATGGATTCGATAAAAAAGGGATTATTGGTCATAGCATTTCCTGTGGGCGACCAAATTAGGAGCGGAACTTGGAAGACGGGGCGATTATCGCCGAGGTTAACGAGTTCAAGTCCGCCTAAAGTAAACGAGGTTCCATCGGGTTGTCGGTACTTTTGCAGGCCTCCGCATAGCATCAATTGCTTGCCGACGGAGTGGCAATCTTGGTAATCAATGTAAAAAGAGGCGTTTGGGATGCGTATTTGCTCAGGCTTAGGAACAGGTTTTTGTACGTTTCCTCTGGCATCAAGCCCCCAATGGTAAAAATGACGTGACCCCCAACTTACTCCTGAAAGGGTTTTTGAAGAGTTGGCATGGACAATAGCACCAATGTGATCATTGAAGCGCATTACTTCTCCTACTTTGAGTGTCTTAGGAGAAACTCTATAAATGATGGATTTACTATTAGGACGGTATTCGGCTACGGGTACCCAAATGTAGTGTCCGTCAAAATCAATTCCGCCTGGATGGAAAATGCCCCCTTCGCCGAGGGTTATTTGTTCTAAAAGTTTTCCAGAGCTATCAAACTTAAAAAGGTGCCCTACGCCTTCGCCTCCGTCGTTGGTATCACGCCTTTTGCGAGTCACTTCAACTGAACTCATGAAGTAAAACTCCCCAATTTTGACTATACCTTGAGGATGAAACGTGGGAAAATGCAACGGAATGGTCGAGATTTGTTTCCATTCGGTGGAAGGGCGTAATTTTACAATTTTCTCAACTAAGTTAGTTTGGGCAAAAAGATGGCTCGCTACCAACAAAAATGGGAGTAAATAGTTCATGTGGTCACTTTCTCAAACAAAGGAGATACCAAAAGAAATCTTTGCACTATTTTTGAAAAAAAATCACTCAAATGCTTTCAGCGACAACCTTAGAATTAGCTCAGTTACTTTGGGATTACCACCACGTCAATCACACTCTTCAAAAATCCGATTGCATCCTTGTGCTTGGTAGCCATGATTTGCGCGTTGCGGAGCGGGGAGCAGAATTATATTTAGCTGGATGGGCACCATTATTGATTTTTTCGGGAGGGTTGGGAAGACTGACCCAAGAAATGTGGTCGGAGCCAGAAGCAAAAAAATTTGCCAAAATTGCTTTAGAAATGGGCGTTCCGACGGAGGCAATTTTGATAGAGAATCAATCGACAAACACAGGAGAAAATATCCTTTTTACGCAACAATTACTCGAAAAAGAGAAATTGACGCCTGAAAAGTTCATCGTTGTACAAAAACCCTACATGGAACGTCGGAGTTTCGCTACTTTTAAGAAGCATTGGCCTCAGAAAGAGTTGATGGTGACTTCCCCCCAAATTTCTTTGCAAGACTATCCCAATTCTGAAATTTCTTTGGAGGAAGTTATTCATATCATGGTAGGGGACTTTCAGCGTATTAAATTGTACCCTCAAAAAGGCTTTCAGATAGCGCAAGAAATCCCACCAAAGGTAGAGGAGGCATTCGAAATGCTGGTAACACTAGGCTTCGACAGTCACCTTATTAGCAGATGATTTACGGTTTTGCCATTTTTTTTTCATCCGCTCAAACCAGATGATGTAAATATCTTTGTCAAATAAACGGGAATCTTTGAGGGCACGGTCAGCAAAATAGAGTCCTACAAATAGAAGAACTGTATTAGAAAACCAAGCACCTACTGGAACCCATACAAGCCCATCTTTAGCCCATTTGTCGCCTTGCAGCGTAAGGACATAAGACAAAATAAACAATAATACCGATACCAAAACGGGGATACCAAAGCCTCCTTTTTTGATGATTGCTCCTAATGGTGCTCCCAACAAAAACATAATAAAACACGAAACGGCTTGGGTGTATTTATGGTGCATTTCGAGGTCGTAGCGGTACCAAGCCTTGCTTTTTTCTGAGATGTAGGTCTTATTACTTTCCGCGTAAGAGCGGATATTTTGTGCCTGACTTAGGGCCGTGGCTACTACTTGTTCTTTTTCGCCAGGAAGCACAATTGCTTTTTTCTTCAGTAACGAATCAACCCATTTTCCAAATTTTGGAGCGGTGTTTTTGGGCATGGTTTCTGCCCTAAACGCATAGCTGAAATATTGCTTTGATTGTGGCAAGAGGCCTTCTTTACTTTTCCTATATTCTTTTTTTAATGAATCAGCAACTTTGCGAAGTTCCTTGGCATTTTTCATGTACTCATGGTACTGAAATTGATTCTCGTCGGTTCGTTTAAGTCCAAACGATTCAAGACTTACGACCATTTTATAATGCCCAAAATGAGAACGAGTCAATTGCCCCCCACTCGATGGCGAAGAAAATGAATTGGCCGTTTGAGCTGCTTCCGAGTACTGAGTACCATTGAAAAGCTCAAATACGAGATAACTTTTGTCATTAATCATGTACATTAATCCCGAATCAGCCAAAATTACCTCACGATTTCCTGCATTGTAATCGTTGACATTATGTCGATAGATGACTAATCCTTTTAAACATCGGTCATTGGGAGCTGGATATTTTTTATCTACCTTAATATTATGTCCAGGAAGGTCATTGTAGAAGATTCCTTCTTTAATATTGAGGGTTGCTTTGGCTGTTTTAATGTCATAGAGAAGGCTATACCCTTTCAGGTTAGCCCAAGGGGCTACTTCATTGTTATACCAAAACGAAAAAAGCGTTACTACGATTACCATCACCATGACCGAACGCATGGCTCGCCACGTAGAAATACCCGCACTTTTGATGGCCGTCAACTCAAAAAATTCACCCAAATTTCCGAAGGTCATGAGAGAGGAGAGAAGAACAGCAAGGGGTAAGGCAATAGGAACCGTGATAAGGCTAAAAAAGACTAAGAGTTTAACATAGTTTAACAGTTCGATATCTTTACCGACGAGTTCGTTGAGGTATTGAGAAATGAGGCGCATCAAAAAAATGAAGACCACAATGCACAACGTCAACGCAAACGGCCCGATAAATGACCGTAAAACTAGTTTATCAATCTTTTTCATGCACTTTTACCCGAAACTCGGCTACTAGCCTTAGCTTCCTACAATTTCTTTGAGACTTTCAATTAAACCATCCCAAATGTCTTTTAGTTCTTCGCTGTCGGTGTTTGTCGAGTAATCAGTGATTCTTAAATAAGTCGAGCCAGTTAAATCGCTAACTTCTACCTTAAACTCTATGTAGTTATTATCGCGGTTGTTATCACTGGTATTTAAAAACTCAAATTTTACACTTTTATTGAGCCGCAGGGAGGTTTGCTCGGCAATATGGCTTTCTTTATCCCAAATAAAATCAAATTTGTGATCTGGCTTAATATTAACCTTTTCACAAAACCATTCAGACAGTCCAGAAGCCGAACTCAAATACGAGAACAACATCTTAGGCGAGGCACGAAGCTCGTATTCGTTAGAGTATTTAAATTTTTGCATAGCATGTTATTTTGTTTGGTCTTAAAGGTATGAAAAGTCTTATGAATTCATAGTGAGCAAAATCAATCATTTTTTTTGATTTTTTTTACGCTCTAATACTTAGCTAGTTACCTTCCCCAACAAAGAGGCAAAATAGAAACTTCTTGCAATTATTCAAAATGTGTTTGTGTATTTAAAATAATTGTTTTACTTTTGCACCACCAAAACGATGGCGGGGTAGCTCAGCTGGTTAGAGCGTAGGATTCATAACCCTAAGGTCGGCAGTTCGATCCTGCTCCCCGCTACAAATTATCAGGCCGTTACGAGCTAAGTCGTAGCGGCCTTTTTTGTATTAATTCAATGTTTGTACTAATTCTCTCACAAAACTTTATTTGTTAAATTCTCTCAATAAGCAAAAAAAGTGAAGCAATAGGTTAACTTTTATGTGTTTTTGTAAAATTAGGACAAAATGAGGCAAATACCTAGAGTTAAAATTTGTTGTATAAACAGTGTTTTTGAAGCCCAACTTGCCGTTTCCTATGGAGCTTCTGCGTTGGGATTAGTGGGAAAAATGCCAAGTGGGCCGGGGGTAATTATGGACGAGCTAATTGCCGAAATCGCCCAACAAGTACCGCCACCTATTTCAACGTTCTTACTGACCAGTGAAACATCGGCTTCTTCTATTATTGAGCATCACCAAAAAGTAAATACGACGACGATACAAATTGTTGATGCCTTGGCAGAAGGAACCTACCGCCAAATTCGCGAGCAATTACCTGCGGTTAAGCTCGTTCAAGTCATTCACGTAATTGATGAACGAACTGTCGAGGAAGCCCTTCAAGTCGCTCAACATGTCGATGCCTTGTTGCTCGATAGCGGTAATCCGACGCTTCAAGTTAAAGAACTCGGAGGGACGGGGCGGGTACACAATTGGGCGCTAAGCCGAAAAATTCGGGAAAGTATTTCAATTCCCTTATTTCTTGCGGGCGGGATTCGTGCAGAAAATGTGCGAGAAGCAATAGAAACTGTCGGACCCTTTGGCTTGGATTTATGCAGTAGTGTTCGTTCCAACGGGCAGTTAGATGAAGAAAAATTGGCTATTTTTTTTGAAGCTGTTTATGCTTCAAAATAGTTTTGATTAGGTGTTTAAACTCAGACTACTAATTACTGAAAGCTGGCGTCTAACTACTTAGAAGAAATAGGGGGAAATACTTTTTGAATTGCCGTTGCATTAAAATTCGATAGAAAACGTTATTTTTGTGAAAACAATATTTCTAATGAGCTATGAAAACCCGATTCACTTTATTAGCCACCTTCTTGGTGCTATCTACTTTCTTAAGTAGTTGTTTTTATTCGGGGGGATACCGTTCTCGGTATTATGATTCTCCTTACTACTCATCGCGCCCTTATGTTCGGGTAGTACCGTCACCTCCTGTGTATCGACCACGGGTGTATGTGGCTCCATCCCGATACCGCCCGCCGCACCGCTATGAAAGCCGAGGTCACCACTATCACCATGGCCGCAGACGCTGGTAAACAAATGAAGTAGTACTATTTGGGTAGGCAGGACAAGAAATTCTTACATTTGCCTCCCTAAAAGCGAAAAGTAACTATACACTATGAAAAAGTTCCTTTGTCTATTGATGTTGGGAATGATGTTGGAGATTCCTGACGTCGAAGCAAACATAAATCGTAAAGCAGAAACAAAAACCGTCAAGGCTGCTTCTGAATACTCTACACTACGTCAGAAAAGAAGAAATCGTCAGCGAAAGGGGTTTCTTTGGGGGATATTTCGAAAGAGAAATGCCTGTGATTGTCCGAAACATTAAGCATTAAAAAAGGCAGTAGGAACTTCCTACTGCCTTCATTTATTTAGGCCATTTCTAGCTCTTTAGAGTTACGTTTACGTTCGTTTTCGTCGAGGTAAATCTTACGAATTCGAAGCGTTTGTGGTGTTACTTCCAAATATTCATCTTTCTGGATGTATTCCATTGATTCTTCCAATGAGAAGTTGATTTTAGGAGCAATACGCACGTTATCGTCCGAACCAGAAGCGCGCATATTGGTCAATTTCTTCGTTTCTTGAAGGTTTACTACAATGTCACCTGGGCGGCTATGCTCACCTACTACCATGCCTATGTAAAGCTCTTCGCCTGGATCAACAAAAAACTTACCACGATCCTGAAGCCGGTCGAGTGCGTACGGAGTAGCAGTACCTGTTCCTTTAGATATGATAGAACCGTTGATACGACCAGGGATGGGGCCTTTGTAAGGCTCGTACGATTTAAAACGGTGCGACATTACGGCTTCTCCTTGGGTGGCTGTCAGAACGTTTGAACGAAGACCAATCAAACCACGTGAAGGAATATCGAACTCTAAGTGTTGCAAATCGCCGCGTGGCTCCATTACTAATAAATCGCCTTTACGTTGCGTGACTAGTTCAATCACTTTACCCGCTGTTTCCTCAGGAACGTCTACTACGAGCATCTCGATAGGTTCGAGGCGTTGTCCGTGGTCATCTTGTTTGAAGATAACTTGTGGTTGACCTACCTGTAATTCATAACCTTCGCGGCGCATTGTTTCAATCAATACCGATAAGTGAAGAATACCGCGACCAAAGACCAAGAATTTATCTTCGCTGTCCATTGATTCCACGCGTAATGCAAGGTTTTTCTCCATCTCTTTGAACAAACGATCACGCAAGTGGCGAGATGTTACGAATTTACCTTCTTTTCCAAAGAAAGGAGAGTTGTTAATCGTAAACAACATGTTCATAGTAGGCTCATCTACGGCGATACGTGGAAGTGGCTCTGGATTTTCATAAAGAGTAATAGTATCACCGATTTCGAAATCTTCCAGACCAGTTACGGCACAAATATCTCCCGAAGAAACCTCAATCACTTTCTGACGACCAAGGCCTTCAAAAACTTGAATTTCTTTGATACGGTTACGTTTTACACTGCCATCGGCTTTGCAAAGAGCCACTTGGGCGCCTTCTTTGAGCGTTCCACGGTGTACGCGTCCGATTGCGATACGACCCACAAACGAGTTGTAGTCAAGCGACGTGATTTGCATTTGTGGCTCGCCTTCATATACGGGAGCAGGAGGGATATTTTCAACAATTATATCCAACAAGTGAGCGATGTCTTGCGTAGGCGTTTGCCAATCAGGACCCATCCAACCTTGTTTTGAAGAACCAAACACTGTTGGGAAATCAAGTTGGTGCTCGTTAGCTTCGAGGTTGAACATCAAATCAAATACTGCTTCATGTACTTCATCAGGACGGCAGTTAGGTTTGTCAACTTTGTTAATAACCAATACTACTTTCAAACCCAATTGAAGCGCTTTCCCCAATACGAAACGAGTTTGTGGCATCGGCCCTTCAAAAGCATCGACCAAAAGCACAACACCATCAGCCATTTTAAGCACGCGCTCTACTTCTCCCCCGAAGTCGGCGTGGCCTGGGGTATCTATGATATTAATTTTTACGTCTTTGTAGCGTACTGATACGTTTTTAGAAACAATCGTAATGCCTCGTTCACGTTCGAGGTCATTGTTGTCCAAAATGAGGTCGTCAAACTGTTGGTTCTCACGAAACAGCTTCGAATAGTGGATGAACTTGTCCACCAAAGTGGTTTTACCGTGGTCAACGTGCGCAATGATGGCGATGTTGCGGATGGATTGCATTTGTATTTTTGTTAGTTGTTTTGCCTTAACAATTAATCCAAAGAAAGTCAGTGATTAACAATTAATTATGGCTTTGAAAAAAGACCCGTAAAGGTACGTTTTTTTCTTGACAAACTCAGTTTATTACAATATTATCTCTTTAAAGAAGTGGAATTTGCTAGTTTTTTATTTGAATAATACAAAATATGACAGAGATGATAAGTCTATGCTGTTATTTGTGTAGCGTAGTACTTTTTGTTTGCCAGCGTTCTGTTCTATTTTTGCTCAAAACCAATTAGTTCCATGAAACTTCCCTTTCTTGCCCTTGCGGAGCTTTTGAGTGTGACCGTATAAGCCCAAAATTTTGTGAAAGACAAATTATACAAAACTTGATAAATAGATATGGAGTAAAGCTTTATAAGTAGTTGTTCAAAAATAGTTTATAGAATTAAGTAATTTTTCGCTCATGGGACGCACTAATAAACCGATACTAAGCCAAGAAGAGCAGGCAGAATTAGAAAAAATGTTGAAAACGAGTGATAACCACTCTTTTCGTAAACGTTGCCAACTTGTTTTATTGAAGGCAGC
>JACCEC012585492.1_pt1 | contig 15809 bp, 10 predicted proteins | sample 7450121 | NCBI WGS metagenome assembly JACCEC01 (sample SAMN15323455, study PRJNA562643) | freshwater metagenome | isolation source: river surface water | place: USA:Blue River Watershed | collected 2017-08-18 | reverse complement strand
CAACTTAAATTTTGGTAAAGGTGCTTCCATTCCGTGTATACTTTGCCACTTCATCATAGTCGATGTAGTACTTGCAGGGGACCGTCGTCTTGAGGATATCCTTCTTGAAAGGCTCCCCATTGTAATCCGCGCCCTTAAACCGGCAATCGTAATACGTGGCACCCTCTGGGCTAATTCCGTCATACTTACCCTTTACATCCTCGCCATACTTCGAGTCAACATAACGCATTCTATTCTCATTGATTGGATTTGTACTCTTATGATCACCATCCAGCCAGACATTGTAATCACTATCTGACTTGAGGAGCGATGTCTTGGTACTCAAGTCATAGTTCTGAACATCACTATCCACATCACCAACCACCGCCTCCCCCTCCTCCTCATAGAGATCACAGTTAAACTCATTTCCTATGGGCTCATCGCTACCCTCATCCATCTTCTCTCCCGTCTTTCGTGAAATCCTCTCCAGATAAGCATCATAATCCGACATATAATAGGTGTAATAGATAAAGAGCATCGCCAAAACAACGATGCCTCCCACAATCGTCGCTAAGAGAGTGAAAGATGAGCCAAAGAGACCCGCCTTGTAGAGGAAGACCGCCACAAAGATAATCACCGTGGCGATTGCGATGATCTGTAAGACCGCATTCTGCACCTCGAGCTTAAGTTCTCCTCATTGTAGGTCCGAATCAGATCCTCATTGGATGAAATCTGAGTCGTTAAGCTATTGATCTTGTCATAGTTCTTATTGAAAACGTCATCATACTTGAGCGAAAGCTTCTGGGCAATGATCGTATTGTCCGAATCGGATAGGGATGCTGATGATGTTGACATTTTTTCTCTTTACACTTCCAGGGATATTCCAGTGATAACAAGTACTACTATATATCAACATTTGGTTTTATGCGGAAATGCGCCCTCTTCTTGGTCTTAAAGGAATTTCAAGATATATATAAATATGGTTCTACTCGCTTGGGAGATCGTAGATCTCCAGCGAGTAGCAGGGAGTCGTCATTTTTGAAGTATATGTATGGAGAGAAGATTGCGGGAAGATTGCGGAAAGGTAGTATTTTATTACGAGTTTTGGTAATAAAATTGCATAATATGATTCGGGATTTGGGATTTGGAGGTGATCGCTTTATGATCTCCCCTGATAGAGATAGATGATGAGAGTGAGGATTAGAATGAGGAGAATGAGCGCAAGAAGACTATAGAAGAGCTTACGAGCGAAGATGTTGCGCTCCTGTGCAATCTCCAACATACGACTACGCGTGAGAGAGATCGCCTCCTTGTCGTGAATATCCGTTAACTGCTGATTGAGACGGTTCTCCTTCTCCTGAATCGAGGCTAATGTGGATGACATTTTTTGATTTTTGATCCGTTCGATATGATACGATACTTACTACTATATACTTCATATAAAAATAGAGAATATGGATATATAAAGGGTCTAACGATGGTAATAGAATGCTACAATGATTACCAAGAAGAGGACCATAGAGACCATCGAGAGGAACATCTTGTAGTAGGAGTCATTCCTCTCTTGACCATTCTCCAACATCTGATAGAAGGTCTTGTACTTCGCCTCTTGCTCATCCATCATCTTCACATAGCTATCTCGCATTGTAATCTTTGACTGAATATCATCATTCTTCTTTTGCAACTCCTTGATCTTCTCTTGAAGAGTCTTGTAATCTTCCTCCGTAAAACGCTCAATGATCTCTCCCTCTGGACGACTACCTTCGGACCAGACTAACGCCGGAAGCCTCTCCGGAATCGGAATTAACATATCACTCTCCGCAAATGGTGCAATCGGCTGATCCATTCTTATTTTTCAATTTAAGTACTATAATATGGTAGTTATTTTTTGGATGACTTCGATTGGGTGGTGCTACTGCTACTTCCCAATGAATACTCTTTTGGATGCGAATCCTCATTCCTCTCTTTCCTCTCCTTCCTCTCCTTCGATCTCTTTTCCACTCCATCCTCTTGATCACTCAATGAAGAGACAGATTCTGCATCATCACCCGATGAATATTGCGTATCACTTCTCTCATCATCATCTCCATCTAGACCCTTCTGTTGCTTCTTCTCTTTTCTCTTTCTTCTCAACTTCTCAATCTCACTCTCATACTTCTTCAACTTCGAACTCAACTCGTCAATCTGCTGCTTCTGTGCCTTCGACTGCTCCACAATCACAAACTGACCCTTCTTTCTCGTCAATACCTTGGATCCCGTACAGAGATCAATCGCTACACTCGATGCCCGAGTCACCCCATTCGTAATTACACTCACCGACTCAATACACGAATGTATGTCATTGATCGTATCACCCATACTCTTGTCAAATGCCTTCTTGAAATTATCCTCCTTCTCATTGTCATATTGCTTAATAAACTTACCTATCTTATTCGAGATTGTAATCGCTCCTACCACCGCACACCCCGTAAAGAGTGTGTGAATAATCAGATGAAATGTTCCACTCATTCGGGATTATGGATATTTTTGGATAAGCTATTCTTCTATCACTCTTTATATATATTTTAACGGGATTTTGAACGACCTTCTGCTGATATTTGGTCAGCAGAAGGTCGCAGGGAGTCGTCAACCTTCTTGGGACTCTTCGAGTCCAGAAGGTTGCAGCGCAAGTCGTCATTCACGATCTTTCATAAATGCAATTTCCCTCTCTTGTGATTCAATGATACTCACTGCAAGCTTTTCTAACTTCCGATCCATACTCTGATCATACGAGTTTAGTAATCGTTTACTCATCAAAACTGCCATTGAATGATGCGGGATCATTGAGGTGATATATCTCTTGGGTGTTACCAAAAATTGTGTCCGTATCATCACAAAGAAGATCACAACACCAATCATACCCATCCAAACAACCGTGTAGTTCTTGTCCCATAACCCCATAAAGAGAAGCATCCAGGCACACATCAATAATGCCATATAGATATCATTGATCGAAATGCGAACATCCGAGATTTTATCCGCCCACACACTCATTGAGGATAAGATTCCGGCAATGAACATCATTACCATCATCGATGTATAGTGAGAATGCATCATCATCATTTTATTCTTTACTATATCATACTATATTCTATGATAGTATGATTGATATGTTATGATTGATATGTTTGATATGTTATGTTTGATATGTTATGATTGATATGTTATGATTGATATGTTATGATTGATATATTTAATTCCTACTCTTTGTTCTTCTTCACAGTCACCGTCACCTTCTTCTTAGCCGGCTTCTTCTTCTCCTCCTCGACTACCTCCTCCACCACGACAGGAGCAGCGGACGTGGGAAGGGGAGCAGGAGTCCGGGTTTGAGCCTGTGCCTGAGCCTCAATCCGCATCTTCTCCTGACGTGCCCGCATCTCTTGCATCCTCATCACTTCCCTCTCCGCCTCTGCCTCAATCGCATCCGCTCGAGCCATCTCGAAAGCGAGCTCCTCATCCGACATCGGAACAGGCTCCCTTCCCTCACGACGAAGATACTCCAAATACTCCCGCTCATCCTCATCAATCTCCTCCTCGTAATTGGGATTCTCCGCACGCTTCTTGGCAAGCGCCTCACGATTCTCACGAATCTGCTTCAGATACTTCGCCTCCTGCTCCAGCGCTGCGTCATCCATCAACATACGACGACGGAAGTAGTTGGGAGGTGACTCCGGACGACGCTTCATCATAATCGCCGTTGATGGCATATTCGCCTTGTCCAACTCATCCCGCTCCATCTCATCATAGATGTCCTTCAATACCTCTTCCACCTTCTCCGGAGGAATATTCGGGTCATTCCTCACCTTGTGCTCAATCTCCTGCTTCATCATATCCTTCATCATCGAGCCAAAAGCCTGGATCATCGGATGATCCGGCTGAATATCCACATCCAACTCACCACTCTCCAACATCGCCCTCACCTTCTCCTCATCCTCCTCCATCTGACGAATCTTCTCCTCCTCCGAAGGCTCCGGCTCACCTCGCTCCTCCCTCAACTTACGCCTCTTCTCCTCCTCCTCCGATACCTTCTTCGCAAGAATCGCCGCCAACATCGCCGCTGCAATCGAATGCATCGGATTCTCCGCTCGACGACGCCTCAATATCTTCTCCTCCATCTTGTCCGCAAGCAGCTTAAAGGGATTCCCTGTAAACCCCTCCGGAAGGCCGTCAAAGTTGATCGTCGGAATGTTATTCGTCGTATTGATCGTCGTTGTCGTCGTCCGGTTACCGTGCTCATCCACATAGGTCTCTACCTTCTTCTCCGGAGGCAGGGTGATCGTCGGCAGCTGATACGAAGTGGGACCCGTCTGTTTGTACTCCACACGACGCAGCTCATCAATCGCCTTCAGATCCTTCGTGAAGATCGCCTTCAATACCGGATTGTCGTGAATGTCCATACCCGGAATCTTCAACTTCTCCAAATCATCCATCGACTTGATGTTGTACTCATTGTTCGTCGTGATGTTCTGACTCTGTCCCATCATCGGTGGCTTCGGGAAATTGGCAAACGGATCTCCTCCACCCGGCATCCCCGGAATCAAAGCTCCTTGTTGCCCAGGGAAGTTCACAAATGGATTTGCCGCACCACCACTCGTCGAAGAGGAGACCAACTTGCCATTCACATAACTCGTTGTCGTCGTAGTCGTTGTAACCCCAGGACCACCCGAGCGCGAAACCATCATACCTGGAGCGGAAGCGGAAGAGCCGGAAGAGGACGAGAAATACCTCGATGCCCCCGAACCACCACCATTGGCCGCTCTCTGGAACTCAGCCTCCAACTCCGCTTCCTCATCATCATAGTCGTCAAAGGTCGCCTCCGGAAGACTCAGAATCACCGGATCTGCAGAAGCCTTCGCAATCATCGCCTCCCGCTTCTTCTGACGAATAAGGGCCATCATCTCCGGATCATCCGCATACGCATCCTCATCCTCAATCATACCCTCCTCGTCATCCGGCAAATCACCATCCTTGATCTTCTGCGCCTTCTCCTCCGCCTCCCTCTTCCTCTTCTCCTCCTCAATCTTCATCTTCGTCTTAATACCCTTCACCTCCGTCGGGGTCACACGCTTCTTGCCATACGTCTTCTCCATATACTGGCGGAACTCGTGCTTCGTCGGCACCTTCGGACTATTGTACGCCTCCAAGAACCAGTTCTTGAACTCCTCGTGCAACTCACTCAGTGTCGCCGAATCCGTCATAATACCCGTCTCCACAATCACACGCGAGATGAACTCCGAATACATATCGAACATCTTCTGATACTCGATCGTGAACTTCAAGACCTCCTCCGGCACCTTCATCCCGTGCACCTTGTACTGAGCATAGTAGACATCAATCAGATAGGCCATAAAGAGCTCCTTCCAAAGCTGGATCTTCTCCGTGATCTTCTTGTCAATCGGAAACTCATTGGGATTGTCCGGGCTCGGGTTATCAACGAACTTCGACTCAAACTCAACGATCTCCACACGACGCCATACACCCGTATCCTTCGGCTGGACATGTGGCACATCGTTACACAAAAGCGACAGCTTGAACTGCGGCTTGAACTCAATCGGATCCTTGTTCAAACCTCGCGCATAGATCTTGTCACCACCCGTAAACTCCTTCATCAGACCCGCATTCACCCTCTCACCCTCACTCGGCTCCACAAAGTAACCAATACGCTTACCCTTCGCCTTCACCAACTCCGGACTGCACGCGTTCGATGCCGCTCGCTTACCCGTCAGCAGAGTAATCGGGAACTTGATCGTGTAATCACCGAAACTCGCCGTGAACAACTCCTCTAACTTCGACTTACCGTTCGAGTTGTGCGTGATGATGTTGTCCGCCATCACATACCTGTGATTTCCATCCAACTGGAAGCCATAGAAGTCATCCTCATTCACATACTCGATCTGGAAGTCATACACTGAACCATCGCGCTTGTAGAGACGCATCTGGTAAGTCTCCTGATTATTCATGTAGTGAGCCACCGAGATATCATAAGTGTTACCATTCACATCCTTTAGACAGAGGATATGGTCACGGTTCACCACAAAGGACTCGAAACCAACGCCCGAAAAACGGTACATCGAGCTATGTCCACGGAAAAGCTCGAGGACGTTGCGAGGAGTCGAGTCATCACCCATCAACTGCTCACCCGGAACGATATCCTGGACCATCTTCCACGATCCATCGGCCATCATAATCGGCGTATTGATCGCGTGACATCCTGTACCCGTCCAGACTCGGAACTTCTCCTCCGCATTGAGACCCTGCAGACACGTCGCTAAGAAGGTCATAAAGTAATGCCTCTTCTCCTCCTTCGGGAAGACTGTATAGATGAACTTACTCAGCTCCGGCCAATGCTCGTGCGACTCCGAAAACTCGATCTTGTTGATCCTGGTGGTGAGGGTCACATAGTCATCCGGACGACCCTCCCTCAGCTCCATCCGCTTCAAGTCATAGATACCATTCTGGAAACCAATCAGATAGAAGTTCTCATCCAGCTTATTCAAGAACTCAATGTCATAGAAGAGCTCCCTGCACTCCCGAATGATGTTGTCCTTGAATGACGTCGTCCTCAGCTTCGCCACAATCGACAAGATCTCCTTGTTCCTCGCCTTCAAGTCCTCCTTATCCTCATCCGTCAACTCCGAGTTCTCCGTCATACTCTTGTTGTTCGTCTTCATCATCTGCGCATACTTCTCACACAGATCCGTCGAGATCTTATTTCGGAGCATAATCCCGTCATTGTTCTCCCGCCACAAGTGGTTGTCGAAGTAATACCACGTTCCCTGCGGACTGTACTTATAATCATACTTGAACATCCTGTGCAAGACCGCCGCAATGTCATAGACCGTCGGCATCTTGATCGAACACTCAATCATCTTGTTGATATCATTCATAATGATCTTCTTGTAGAGATCCGGATTGTCGAGGCGCGCCCAGTAACGGATCGAGCCGATACCGAGGCCCTCATCCTTCATATTCTCCCACATCGCCTCACACTCACCATCCCGATACTTCGGCGATCGCTTGCTGAACTCAATCCACGCGTCGAGCAAGTCCTGGTTGTTCGGACCCAGATTGTGCAGAGCCCAACCCACCTCAATCCACGGCGTGTACTCATTCGCACGCTGATCCGACATAATCGAAACAAACTCCTTAATGATCTTCACCTCCTCCGGACTGAGGTTTGTGTGACCCGCCGCCGAAAGCGCCTTCTTCTCCTTCCTCTTTTGCTCATTCGCCCTGAATCGACCAATCACATCGAGATTCTCCTCCCGCACCGGAACAATATCCGTCTCATTCTTGTTACGGATCGAGAAGAATCGAGGCGGGTTCATCCCATTAAAATCATACTCCTCCACCGCAATCTCCGACATATCCGGACGAATGATATGGGTGATCTTGTACTCCTCGTGTCCCGGCTTCGTTGACCCGAAAATGAACCAACCATTCGCCTGAATCACACTCTTATCCACCACATTCGTATATAAAATCTTACCCTCCTTGCTCTTCGATGCAATGATCGGGAGGTTGTCGAGGACTGTCCCAATCCGCTCCAGAATCTTGTCCCGAATCAGATACTGCGGCTCCGGCGTCGAGACAATGAACGGGAACATAATGTGAATCCCGTCCTTGGTACACTTCGCCTTGTTACCACCCGTCGTCGCGCCAGCTCCACCCCCTGCACCACCTGTCTCTCCTGCATCCTTCTCCTTCTTCTTGTAGGGATGATCCTTCTCAAAGACGAAGGCGGTCAGCTTGTCACTCTCCTCATCAATCTGGAACATCTGGATGATCTCCTCCTGATAGAGCTTCACAATCCCACGGATGTGCTCCTCGTCGTGCTGGCGCTCATCGACGTCGGGAAGGTACTCGAAGTCAAGATCGATCACAATCGGACCAAAGTCCGTGTGGCGCTCAATCAGACAAAGATGCTCTCCCTCCGAATAGGCCTTGTCATACAACTCAAAAAACTTCGGCATCTCATTCTTACGAATCGAGAAAGATCCCTTCGGCTTACCCATCGATGTGTGCGTCACCTCTGCCGTCGAGCCCTTCTCCACTCGGCGCATCTCCAAAAAGGCGAACAGATTGCTCATTCTTGTTGGGGTTCCTGGGGACTTTTTAGAAAGATCTATGCAAATGGATGTTTCCAAAATAGCTACTTCATAAGTGTCAAAAGAGCTTTATATCCCCTCCCCGTTTCACTTTTCCCATTTGATGGATCAAATAAAGGGATATAAAGAGATTTCTGATCAGTAAACTGCCAAAAATCGCATAACGTAAGCAGATTTAAGAGCTGAGAGAGTGAAAAAATGATTTCATTGAAGAAAAGGAGAGATGAATCGATAGAGATAACGCGATTATTGTAATTATTTCGATTACTATACTCGATTTTTATTTGAAAATGTCGTCTTCTTCATCTTCTTCGTCTTCTTCGTCATCCTCTTCATCATCAAATGCCCTTCAGCTACCCGCGCAACCAAGCGCAGGAGCAGGTGCAGGCGGTTTTGGTGGCGGGTTTTGCGTAAGAGCCTTTGGTGGCAGTTTTGGCCAAAGTGCCCCACTTTTGGAGGTAGCTGCCGATGACTGGTTAAACGCACCCTTGATGAGGAGCTCATTTAGTGACCCTAACCCATCTCCCGAGTGGAATGTGTGGTTTGTAAAGGTAATGGAGCATTATATGCATCGCACCTTTACGCCCTCGTATTTTCCAAAGGATATCCATACGTGGCACTATGTGGCTCGTATCCTTGGATACTATTCCAAGGGTTTGCGCCCCGGAAGCAGTATGTTATTGCACGACTCAGCTCCCGCTCACATTCAGGCAAACAATGCTCATTTTGTGGGTGGAATGCTGGTGGCGATGATGCCTGCTGCCATTCGCGTGGAGGAAGAGAGCTTTTATAGCTTCGACTCTTTTTCGCAAATGATAGCGCGATTGCCCCAGGATAAGAGTATCCTGGTAGTCCAGCTCAAGGATCCGTCCAAGATCTGCATCGAGAACTTCCGGATGATTAGCCGGATCAAACTGAACCTGAGCGTCACGGCAACCCACGATAAGATGCTTGTTTATAAACAGGTATTCTCGAAGTTCCGCGAATGTATGACTCTGGAGACTGTTGTTGTTTACAACAACCTCTCTTCCGAGACAGTCGCCAAGTTTGCCCAGAAGATTTGGCCAATGACTCTGGAATTTGCGCAAAAGTTGGTTCGCACCGCCTTTAAACAGTTCGTAGACCAACACGTAGAGAGTGATACGATCTCTCGGTTTTCCGCTTACACCGTTGATTCGCGATCGTCATCTATGATGATCTCGTTCACACAGGGATGCGGCAAAGGTCTTACCCTTTTCCGGATGAATCACATCACCGGAACTCTCACCTATCTTGGTGAAGATGGTCATTGTGCAACCGTAAACATTTTACGAGGAATCATTAACCGCCAAGCAGCTGCTGCACCTACAGCTACTGCTGCACCTGCGGCTACTGCTGCACCTGCTGCACCTGCGGCTACTGCGGCTACTGCTGCACCTGCTGCCCCTAAGGCAGCTATTGCTGCTGCACCTGCGGCTACTGCTGCTGCACCTGTTGCCCCTAAGGCAGCTACTGCTGTCCCTAAGGCAGCTATTGCTGCTGCACCTGCACCGAAGGCATTGGTTTTTGCACCTGCTGCACCTGCCCCTAAGACGGCTACTGCTGCTGCACCTGCCCCCAAAGTAACCCTTTTCTCTTCACCGGAGGAACGCCAAAAGCAACCTACACGCGGCCTTCAGCTAATCGCAGAGGCTGCTGCATCGGTGATTCGAAAGCGTCCCGCAGATGAAGAGAGCGAGAGTGACGAAGAGGCTCCCGCCGCCGATGATGATGAGGACTACGTGCCAGCGCCTAAGAAGCGCGGTCGTCCTGCAAAGAACCAGTCTCAGTAAGAGCCTGGAAAAGCAGGGTAAAGCCCTTTCTATCATCATATAACCATATATATAACCATATATAACCATATATATAACCATATATAACCATATATCATTATATAACCATAAAACATAAAAATTATAACTTCCACCTCTCTCTCGTTCAAAAGGACTCTCGAAAATGCCCCTTGATAGTATAAGAGAGAAAGATCAAAGTCACGATTTTGATTCATCAAAAAGAATGATTTATAACATTTTAGTCACAGGTGGATGCGGCTTCATCGGCTCCAACTTCATCAACTATCTCTATGATCACCTAAGTCTCCAGTTCCAGCTCTATGGGCGGCTCTCCAATGACCGTGACCAAGCAAATTTCCACATTTACAACATCGATGCCCTCTACTACTGCGCATCCAAAGAGAATATCCGCGAAGATATCCGCAATTCCCCCCGTTATACCTTCATCAAAGGAAATATTACCTCCTTTGACCTGATTACCCATATCCTCGATACCTACCAGATCAACGTCGTGATTCACTTTGCCGCCCAATCCCACGTCGATAACTCCTTCGAGAATTCCCTCCAGTATACCCAAGACAATATCTTAGGAACCCATACCCTCCTCGAAGCGACCCGCAAGTTTATCCAGAATGGTGGCGATTTCCACCGCTTTATCCACATCTCCACCGATGAAGTCTACGGAGAATCAATGCTCGAGGATGGCGAAAACAAGAAAGATGAACAGTCGATCTTATGCCCAACGAACCCCTACGCGGCGACCAAGGCAGGCGCTGAGCTTCTCGCAAAAGCTTATTACTTCTCTTACAAGATGCCAATTATCATCACCCGATCAAACAATGTCTATGGACCCAACCAGTATCACGAGAAGGTGATCCCGCGTTTTATCAAATTGCTTCAGGAGGGCGAAAAGGTAACCATCCAGGGAGATGGCTCCAATGTCCGCTCCTTCTTACACGTCAATGACGTCTCCAGCGCCATCTACCTCGTTCTCGAAAACGGTAAAGTGGGCGAAATCTACAATATCGGCGGCGATGATGAAGATGAGTTTACCGTCCTTCAAGTGGCCCAAATGCTGATCCGCCTTATCAAGGGTACCACAACGGATGCAGAATGCGATGAGTATATCACCTATGTAGAGGATCGCCCCTTCAATGACAAACGCTACTATATCTCCAATGACAAGGTGAAGTCCATCGGATGGAACAAGACAAAGAACTTTATCGATGGCTTGAAGGAACTGATCTAAGTAGGATTATAGACGGGTTCTTAGAATAATTATTAGAATGATTTGATACTATTTTATTACTGATCTTCGTAATAAAATGGAATGTTTATAAGTATTTTATATATAAATATGTTTTGATATATTTATGGTTTTTTTGATATAAAGAGATTTGGCTAATAAGGATCTTTCCCTCATAAGTAAGAGTAGAACGCGTAGTACATCAACTTGCTTGGCGAGTTGAGATACGAGCGTTCTACTCCTATCTCTGAGTGCAAAGCTCTCAGAGATAGGAGTAGAAAGCGTAGTACATCGCGATCGAGTCCCACACATCCTTCCGGAAGTTGTGATAGTAGTTGTCCAGTGGCTCGTCCTCACGACGCACGCCATAGTAACGCCCCATCACCTCCATCCGGGCCTCATTATCCATCAACGGGATCGCAGCCATCTCCTCACAGAAACTGATCGTCGTGAAGTAGAGCTGGTTCTTGTACCGCTGATCCATATCGCTCACCGATCGCTCGAAGAACTTGTTTGTGCTCACGCCCATAAAGTTCGCCTTGTTGCGGGGCTTTCTCAGCAGATCCGGGAGCTCATTGACCACCTTCATCACCACATACGGCTTGTATCCGTTCTTGGTGCGAATCGTGACTACCGGGCGATTGTAGATCTCCTCCTTCTCCTCACCGAAATGGAAGAGATAGGGGCTCGAACCCGGCTTGTTCACATTCGTGTCACGCCGGCGCAAGATATTGGGGATCTTCCGAGGAGGACGCGGGGAGACAAGGGTTGATGCCGTAGTACTCACCGGAGAAAGGAGTCCTCCTCCCCCCTCTGAAGTAACATCACTACTGGCACCATCTCCCATCGCACTCAAGTTACTACTTGATGTCGTTGTAGATATCGAGATCGCCTCGAGAAGCGCAACAGCCTTGCTGTTGATCACCTCAGGGTGCTTAGGTGATTCCACGGCTTCCCTCAGCTGTTTCGCAGCGGCTCTCTGCCGCTCCTCGTCCAGCATTGCGGCAAACTTGGTATTCACCTTCACCTCCATCCTCTTCGACTCCTCAATGAAACGATTGAGGGATGCTTCTTCCTCCCAAGCTGATCGGCGATCAACGGGTCTTGGTTTCGAAATCTCCGACCGAAGACGCTTTAAAGCATTGGGCTTCTCTTGCCTCTCTTCCCGAGGAAAGATCGCCTCGCTCATCGCACGGCGTTCCTGGTATGTCGACTCATCACACCCCCATTCGGGATTGGGTTTTGTTGTGACCAGAGCGTAGGGCGCTGCCCAGATAATCGGACTGGAACCGAAACCGGAACCAGAATCATCATCAGAGTCCATCTCAAAGTCGAATATGTACGCCGCATTGAAGGCGATCGACAGTGGAATAAAAGTTGAGAGCATAAACTCCTCAAAATCCGCCTGAGTAGCTGCAACCTTTTCGCCATTTACCAGTGCGCTCATAAAGAGATCGATCGAATCGAACCCCTCCATCACGTGCTTCGTAAACGAACAACCCTCCCGGATCCCCTTCGGAATCGAAAGGGAAGATGGAGCCTCAGTAGTTCCCAAGAAGTGGGCCATATAGAAGGCCCTCCTCCTCTCCAGGGATCCCGGAGCAATCGGATTCCTCGAGTAATTTCCTCGAGGCAGATACTGCAAAAGCCCATAGAGCAGATAGATAAACCGGTTGTACTGGGTACAGTGCTCATCGGAGCTCCAGTCATAGCCCACTCCATTCACATACTCGTTGAAGTTCGAAAAGAAGCCATAAAGAGCCCCCATATCGAGCCTGGATGATAGATCCGAGGTTAACCTCGCAATCTTGGGGAAAGGTGATGAGGGGTCAATCTTGGCTCTTCCTTCGATCGAGCAGATTGATCGCAAGTCGTCTTCCAAATAGAAAAGCCGGTCACGATCCTCGTTTTTACTCAGATCGAATCGTGGTAGAGCAGTGTAGATGGGGTCGTCCCAAGAAGGACGCAAGAGTGATAGCCAATTGACCAACCAGCTCTCGTGAGCTGATTGGAAAGCGGACAACTCGTTCATAGTGGCGTTCGAAACTGCTTCCATTGCCGTCCCCCGAATGAGGGAGACCAAGTCGCAGAAAGCAGCAACACCGGGATCAAATCCCGGGAGAGGACCAGAAATGGTAGGCGATGATTGGGGTTGATATTCATCGGCCATTTTTGGAATAAAAATGCTTGTTAAAATGTATAAAATTACCTTTAACCTAAGCAGTTGAGAGGGAGGTTTTAGGATCTTTTTTGGTAAGGCAAATCATTTTTTTGATGTCAATCATCCAAAAAGAGGGACGTAAATGATGATTTTATAGATCAAATTGGATAAAGATTGATGGATAAAAATGTATGATCTTTCGTTTTTTATGAGAAGGGAATAGAGTGCTTGGCACTTCTTCGTCGATTCTTTTCCTTTCAAGAGACCACCAAAAATGGGCAACTGCATCGGACTGAATTTGACGCCTGAGGATGAGAAGTACCTCCGCGACATCTTCTGGCGCTTTCTGCATCTTGATGCAGTGCGCCGTGCGATGGTCCGTGGCCTCCTGGCTGCCTGGAAGAAGAACCCCGCGGTTCTAAACGTGGAGGCTCTCGATGCCGGGCGTATGTCCGGTCTGAAGGGGCTCGCCTGCCCCCTGGGCGAGCTCAACATCACTCACCGTTACTGGGAGGGTGCTGTTGGCTTTTTCACCGAGCTCGTCATCCGGAGTACCCTGCAGAAGTACGCCTCTCTCCACCGTGTCTACACGGCGGCGATCGAGGCGATCCTCGCTGGACCCGTGACCGTGCCAGGAGAGACCGAAGAGCTGTTCCCCGGGCTCCTCGAGAGCTTCCGCCTGATGGAGCTCTCGCAGAAGAGCGCGGTGATCCAAGTGCTCAGATGTATGTTCAGCGACGAACGCCGTCCCAACCTGTCGACGCTCAAGGGCGTCCAGGGTGAGGACGGCTCCCTGGACTTCACCGAGTATCTGATCCGGCTCATCGGCATCCGCCCCGGCATCTTCGACGACGTCACCCGTTCCTGGCTCAACACCCTCTTCGCCTGCATCTCGCTCTGCCCTCAGGTATATGAGCTCGCTGCGGGCGAGCTGGTCAAGCAGGTCACGGTGATCCACGCTGCGGTCAAGACCGTCGACGAGGTCGAGCGATCCACGGTGACGATTCCCAAATCGGCGAGCAACCTGTTCGCGACGCCGGGCGGCCCGGGCGGCGCGCGCTGGACTGAAGGAAAGCGCCTTCCTACCAAGGAGCAGCGCGGTCTGCGCGGCCTTCCCGGTCCCTCGCCCCTGCGCCGACAGCTGCAGCGCTGCGACGGCCAGTCGGAGTTCGACCTACCCGAAAAGTGGCCGTCCACGAGGGCCGTCACCGGTGACGAGGTCGACGAGGACGACGGCGAGGACGCCGAGGAGGAGTCGCCGAGCGGAATCCGCCCGGGCGCAGGGTACGTCTAACGCACCACCCCACCCCCCCCACATCTCAACGTGTGTGCTCTTGCTAAGCTCGCTGATACCTTCGGCTCCTCTTCGAGGAGCCAAGAAGGTCCTCGCCGCTGATGCTGGCAGGCAACCACGTTGAACCCAAAGGTCACACTTGTGACCACCATTCCCCAAAATTATAAATCTCGAAATGGGTGAATATATCCAAATCAAATATAGAGTTTTGGTAATCCACTTTGTTTCCATAGTAGATTTCGTTTCGTATCCGCATCCACCATAGTGATAGCCCTAAACCCCTCCATTTAAGATACCATCAATATCCAATATCCAATATCCAATATCCACCATCCATTATCCATTATCTAACATAAAAATACTTTGATATTATAAATGATACCCATTGAAGTCCACATTCTTCTATCTAAAAATCCATATGAATTCCCCATCAAACGAGATCTGACACTCCACCTAAGTCGTCCTCTGGGTGAAGGTAGTTACGGCAAAGTATTTGAGCTAAACAATCGATATGCCATCAAGATATTCAAAGAGAGTATCATTGGGAATGTCGATATGTCCGGAGAAGAGAAGAGCTTAATCCCCCTCGAGAATGAGAACCGCGAGCTTCTCTTCTACTTCCAACTCCTCCAAAAGAACCAAGAGCTCTTCACTTGCTCTTATAAATATGTAATTCAACCTATCGCTATTGGCGTGACCCGAGAGATTCTCCTCTTTCCTCCTCCCAGCGATGCGCCAGCCGGATCAAAAGAATCCCGGATTTTCGCCCACTCCTACTTCGTCATCCTCCCCCTCTGCATTCCCTTCTACCAAGCCCTCCCCATTCAACATAGCCAATTGATCCATCTAAAGAAACCAACCTCGATATTTGAAGCTTATCAAAATTATCATAAAATCCCCTTCTATCGCGGTGGATCTGGAGCCCCGGTTCCATCCTCGCAATTACCCTCTTCTCTCTCTTCCTCCTCTTCCCCACCTTCCCCCAAAGATCCGGATATCCCTCCCTTTGGTATCGCATTTACCCTGGATATTATGCAAAAAATGTGTATCGCTTCGATCTATCTCGAAGAAGAGTTCCAGATCTACAATCTCGATTTCAAACTTCAAAACATTATGTTCCTCAAATCATCCGATCCAAAAATACCTTTCGAAGACCTGATTGTGATCGACT
>JACCEC011974362.1_pt1 | contig 15809 bp, 13 predicted proteins | sample 7450121 | NCBI WGS metagenome assembly JACCEC01 (sample SAMN15323455, study PRJNA562643) | freshwater metagenome | isolation source: river surface water | place: USA:Blue River Watershed | collected 2017-08-18 | reverse complement strand
GTTTGGGATTGTGTCTTGGCGTTCCGTTGCTGCCGTTTGGAAAGGGTTACGGGCTCGATAACAGGGGTCTGTCATGAGGTTTCGTCCACTCGTTGCAGCAATGTTGATAGTCATCGGCGCTTGTGTGCTCCCGGTAGAGGCGGATGAACTGCAGGCGCGGTTGCTAAAACTATCGAATCAGATCGATGGGCGACTTTCGCTTTATGCGCGTAACCTCGATTCGGGTCGCGACATCGGCATCAACGCGTACGATCCGGTTCGCACTGCGAGTACGATCAAATTGCCGATCGCCTGTGCTGTCGTCAAATTCGTTGCAGATGGTAAATACACGTGGGCCGACAGGCTGCTCATTCGTCGCGAAGATAAGGTTTCCGGTTCCGGTATCCTCACCGATTTGAGCGATGGCGAATCGATCTCGTTGCGAGATGCCACGACGTTGATGATCATCGTCAGCGATAACACGGCGACCAATCTCATTCTCGATCGGGTTGGTGGTGATGCGGTCAACGACTATCTTGAGACGCTCGGTTTGGAGCGGCCCCGTGTGATGCGCAAAATTCGCGGCGATGGTAACCAGCTCAAACCTGCACAGGGTTGGACTCGAGAGGGCTTGCGCCCGGAGAACCAAGGTTTCGGCATCGGTGTTTCGACGTCTCGGGAAATGGTGCGACTGCTCGAGATGCTTGAGCAAGGAAAAGTCGTGGATGCCGAGTCCTCACGATTGGTCTTGCAGATGCTCGAGCGACAACAATACAAAGACGGTATCGGACGCAAGCTTGAGCAGTTTCGCGTGGCGAGTAAATCAGGTTCCCTCGATGCATTGCGCAGCGATGTTGGGATCGTACATACACCCCACGGGCGCATAGCGATCGCCATCACGGTGGATGGTCTGCCCCAGATAGACTATTCGCCAGACAACGCGGCACAAAAATGGATTGGTGAGGTGTCGCTTGCGATTATCGAGGGGTTGCGATGATTATCCATAAGCCCTATTTATTATTTCTTGGCGACGCTCACGATGATTTGGCGGCCAAGACGGCGATCGGTGTGTGGCAGTGGCGACCCGACGAATGTGTCGGGCAGCTACGCCTAGCGGGCTGCGTTCCTAAGTTACCGATCGATGAAATCGATCTCGAAGAGGGACGTCGACGTGGCTCTCGTACGTTGCTCATTGGTGTGGCGAATCGCGGCGGGACTATTGCCGAGACTTGGATCGACGTGCTCGTGCGCGCGCTGGAACTCGGTTACGACGTCTGTAACGGATTGCATACGCGGCTCGCGAGTATCGAGCGTATCCGTGACGCTGCCGCGCGATCGGGTTCAAGAATCATCGAAGTGCGCGAGCCCGGTCATTATCCGATCGCGGCTGCACAGCCCCGTAGTGGCCGTCGTCTTCTTGCCGTCGGAACAGATTGCTCGGTCGGCAAGATGTATACGACCCTGGCACTGGAGCGTGAATTGCGCAGTCGCGGAGTCCCCGCGGATTTCCGTGCCACCGGGCAGACCGGCATCATGATCGCCGGTGGCGGTGTGCCGGTTGATGCTGTGGTGTCGGACTTTGTAGCGGGTTCTGTCGAGCAGCTATGCCCCGCGAATGCACCTGACCACTGGGACTTGATCGAGGGGCAGGGGTCGCTGTTCCATCCTTCCTATTCCGGCGTTAGTCTCGGCCTGTTGCATGGCGCCGCACCTGATGCCCTCGTGATGTGTCACGAGCCGACACGCAAACACATGCGCGGCTTGCCGCACTGGCCGATCCCCGCGCTCGATGAGTGTTTCGACCTCCATCTGCGCTGTGCGAAGTTGATGAACCCCGCCGTACGTTTCGTTGGCATGGCGATCAATACTTCGGCACTGGCAGACGATGCCGCTCGCCGCCTGCTTGGCGAACTCGAGCAGCGCTACGGTCTGCCGGCATCGGACCCAGTTCGCTATGGTGTCAGCTCTCTAGTTGACGAGATGCTGCGCTAATTTTTAGCGACAAATCGACGGCTGTTGCTGAATCAAACTGCGAGTCGCTGCAAACTGCTGCAGTGCGGTGGCAGAGGGCGTGTGGCCCTCGCCGGGCAGATAAACGCCGAAAGCGATGTCGCCCTGTTTATCGTAGAACAGCACGCCGCGTTGCGTTTCATCGCCGATCGGCAGCTCCATGACATAGATTGCTGACAGTAAATCGGGGCGCAGATGGCCGTGCATTCCCGCCGCTTCCGATTTTAAGTTGAAGAACTGGCTGCGCTTCGAGGGTTCACCCTCTGGAATGCGACCGTGCGTTTCAAAGATATGCCCGTTTTTCATGACGACCGTTACAGCCTCTTCCCAGGCGGTGAGGCTCGTCCAAACGCTGCGAAAATGACTCGCATCGATACCGTAGCTCGAGGGTGCTAGCGCGCTTTGCACGGTAGCCTCGGGTACGGCGAGTTTCGCGGCGACTCGGTAGGGCGCTGGTTTGGCCGGGTCCGCCATCGCCGCCTGGATAGCAGCGCGTTGGGCATCCGTAGCGCAGAGCGTGTTGGCGATGCTGGATGGCGCAGCCCAGAGGGTGCAGAGGGCGAGAGCAATCAGAGTCGTTTTTTTCATGTCACGATTTCCTAGGCATCGAGAAAAGAGGGCTTGGGAAAGGCGGTCGCGGCTGGCTACACTCGTTTGCATGAGTCGTCGGTATCTTGCAATGGTCGTATGCCTCACGCTGATCGCTTCAGCGCCACGATTATTTGCGTCCGAAATTACACCAGCCGTCATCGAAATTCGACCATCGACACTCGACATTGAGCGCTTGGTGGACGAGCCAGTAGCAAACGCATCCCGTCTCGATGCCTTTCACAATCGACTCTTGTTAGGGGTACAACGACGTTTACTGCGGTTCGATCATCGATTCATCGAGCCTTCCGAGCAGGCTTTACCCGTTCCGGTTTCGCCTTTTCGAATCGGGATTGATTTACTTGCCATCAGTCGCGATGGATCCATCGATCTCGAAACCGCTGCCGATTTTGATATTTCTTTGAATTTGCCCAATCTCGAACAGAGCTTGGATGTGTTCATCACGACCGATGCGCTATCGGAAAGTACGCTCGAACAAGCAACGGAATCACTTCGTGCAGGCCTTCGCTATGATCCGAGTCGCTTATTGAACTTTGAGGTCGGTGCCAAGTTGTCAGCATCGCCGGTCGGATTTGCAGCCTTACGAACAGGCCGGACATTTTCGCGAGGCGATTGGCGTCTAGAGCCTTTTTTGAAAATCTTCGCCGAGACCGATGAGGGTTTTGGTGTTGCCAGCAGCATCTTGATCGATCGGTGGCGAGAGCGGCATCTCCTTCGATCATCCTTGTCTGTACGTTGGCTCGACGATACGGGTGAGACCGGCTGGTCCTATCAGCTCGTGTCAGCGAATGCGAAGGCTGTCATCAGCCCTGATCGGCAGTTGTCGCAGGTGCGCAATCGTGATTTGGGTGACGCTGCGGGCTTTCGTCTGGAGGCGGGCGGGCGTAACGCGAGTGGCGCCGACTTTTACGAGGCTGGAATTTTTTGGAAAAAGCCCCTGCACGGACGGTGGCTGTTCCTCAACGTCGAGCCGTTGGTGCGCTTCGAGCGCGACCGGCAATGGGCGGCCGACCCTGGGGTTCGTATTGGGCTCGACGCGCTCTTCTGGGATCTCGCCCGTTGAGATGCGCTGTCAGGGCAGGGTGATGGTCGTTTCGAAGACCATCGCCGCGCTACCCACGATCCACACGCCCGCGAGTCGTCCGTCCTCGAACTCCAGCTCGACATCGACGCGTCCCGGGCGATTTTGGAATTGCCCTTGCGCGCCCGAGAACTCGACCTTGTCGCCTCGGCGCTCGAGCAAACCGTGATGCAGCAGATACGCGCCGAGCAAACCGTGTGCGTTGCCGCTCACCGGATCTTCCGGGATTCCGATCGCAGGACAAAACATCCGCGATAGCGTGAGACAGTCCTCTTGGCCCGAGTCAGTCGTGAAAACGAAATGCCCGGAGGCACCAAGTTGTGCCGACAGCGTCGTCAAACGAGCGAAGTCGGGCTTCATCTGCTTCAGTTGCTGACTGCCGCGTACGCCGATGAGCAATCGATTACCTGCGCCACCTACGATGCGCATTTCGCAGCGCGGATCGAGATCGGCGCTCGATAGCGCGAGTGCATCGAGGACGGCGAGACGTTCGCGCTCATTGAGTTCGCGGCCGAGCGGCGGCGCCGGTTGCCGCACGGCGATACGGCGATCGGCTCCTGAGCCGCGGATCTCGACGTCGACGCGACCCGCTTTTTGTTTTTGACGCGCGCGACCTGGGTGTGGAGCGGCATCGCGCGAGAGTACGTAGTGAGTGGCGATCGTTGCATGGCCAACGAAAGCAGACTCCGTGCGCGGTGTAAAAAAGCGCACGCGCAAATCATGGTCGTCGGCCTCGGGCGGCAACACAAATGCCGTGTCGCCGTTATTGAGTTCGCGAGCGATGGCGAGCATCTCCTCGTCGCTCAACACTTCCGCGCCGAGCACAACGCCCGCCGGGTTACCCGTAAAAAGTTGCCGCGTGAACGCGTCGACCTGAAAGACCTGTACGGTTCTCGACATGATCTGCCTCCCCTCGGGCGTGGGCCCGTTGGCTCGCGCAAGGGGCGCGATTGTAGGCAAGTCGGTCGTCCGGCGCACCCCACTCTTGCAACCGTCTGATTTTCAAGCAAAATACTCATCAACCTTGGGGTGGCTTTCGGGCCTGAGACGTCGCATGGGGCGGCGAACCCGTTGAACCTGATCCGGTTAGTACCGGCGGAGGGAGCAGGTGCTTTCAGCTCGTTTTCATTGTTCTTTGTGGATTTCTCTGTCGTTGATGGCGACGGCGGCGTTAGCGCAGTCCGACTCGGCGTCAGAGTCGGCCTTAGCCGAGGTCATCGTGACGGCGACTTTACGTCCGACCGCGTCCATCGATGTTCCGGCGAGCGTGACGGTGATCGATCGAGAGACGCTCAAAGATGCCGGCTTGCAGCATCTACAAGACGTGCTCCCTCTGGTTCCCAATCTGAACTGGGCCTCCGGTAGTTCGCGTCCGCGCTATTTTCAGTTACGCGGAATTGGCGAAACGGATCAATGGCAGGGTGCACCGAACCCTTCCGTCGGATTTTTGATCGACGGCATGGATTTCTCGGGTATCGGTATGCCAGCAACGCTGATCGACCTGAACCAGGTCGATGTGCTGCGAGGGCCGCAAGGCACCACCTTTGGCGCTAACGCTTTGGCGGGCTTGCTCCATGTGCGCACGCAACAGCCGACTGCAGAGTCACTGCAGCGTTGGGAGGCTGGATGGGGCGAGGCGGGTGTTGCATCCCTTGGGCTCGTTGCGGGCGGAGCGCTCGGTGAGGATTCCGCATGGCGCATCGCCGCGCAGCGATATCGTGCCGATGGATCACGTTATAACCAATTCGTCGATCGAGACGATACCAACGGTTTATCGGAGAACACGCTTCGTTGGCGAAGCACACATCGTCTGGCGTCGCAGTGGCAAGCGGATTGGTCGGTCTTGGTGGTTGATCAAAATAATGGCTTCGACGCTTTCTCGATCGATAATTCAAGGCGCACGCGCTCAGACGATCCGGGTCGTGATCGACAACGGTCACGTGGTGCATCGCTTGATTTAGTCCGTGAAGGGGCCGTGGAATTTCGCAGTCTCACCGCAATCGTCGATGCCGACATCCTCTATTCTTTCGATGGCGATTGGGGGTTTGACCCCGATTACGACTTTACTTCGCGCTTCCTGCGCGATCGTCGAACGATGAGTCAGGATCTACGTTGGTTATCCGAAGACGATGGCTGGATCGTGGGGCTTTATGGTCTCGATATCCGAGAAACCAACGATCAGCTCGACTTGTACGGAGGCGAGGTGTATCGCGCCTTGAAGAGTGACTATCAAGCACGTCACGCGGCCGTGTACGGTTCCTATGAGCGGGATATCGCAAGTCGATGGGTGCTCACGCTCGGTGCGCGATTGGAGCATCGCGACTCGCGCTATACCGACACAGATGGGACAGACGTCGGTCCGGACGAGACGATGTGGGGCGGCAATGTCTCGCTGGGCTATCAAATCGACTCGAACCGTCGCGTATACCTCTCTTTAGCGCGAGGCTATAAAGCTGGTGGATTCAATATCGGTGCTGCGATTCCGGGCGAACGCCGAGAGTTTTCGGATGAGTTATTGAACTCGATCGAGCTTGGCTACAAAGCAATCGATCCCGATCGCTTGTGGCGTCTCGAGGCGAATCTGTTTCTCATGCGACGCGTCGATCAGCAGGTGAGTACTTCCGCTCAGCTCGACCCTGGTGATCCGTTATCGTTCATTTATTTGACCGACAACGCAGCGCGCGGCGAGAACGCGGGTTTTGAGGCGAGTGTCAGCCGCAGTTTGTCATCTCGTTGGCAGTTATCGGCATCAGTGGGTATTTTGAAAACGCGCTTTTTGGATTACGTGACGGTGGATCGCGATCTTGCCGGGCGAGAGCAGGCGCACGCGCCGCGGCAACAGGGCGTGTTGAGCGCCGAATACCGCAACGAGCATGGATGGTTTGCGAGAGCGGATTTGCAACATGTAGCGGCTTTCTACTTCAGCGACAGTCACGATGAGCGGTCGCAGTCTTACAACTTGCTTAATTTGCGTGCCGGGTATGAAACGGCGAGTTGGCGCTTGGATATGTGGGTTCGTAATGCACTTGATGAGGACTATGCTCAGCGAGGCTTTTTCTTTGGTAACGAACCGCCGGACTACCCTGACAAGTTGTACGTGCAGCTTGCTGATCCTAGGCGTATCGGCGTCAACCTGACCTGGACGGTACGTTAAGTGCAGGCGTGGATCGATCAAATGCTGGCGACCCACTGGGCTGAGCAGGTGGCATTAGTCTGCGGGGTGATTTACGCGCTGCTGGCCGTGAAGCGAATTCGCTGGGCTTGGGTTTTTGGGGCAGGCTCGTCGGCGCTATTGGTGTGGTTGGCAGCCGGTGCGGCGTTGCCACTGCAAGCGGTGCTGCAGGCGGTGTACGTGCTCATGGCGATGTACGGTTTTTGGCACTGGTCGAAAGTGGCACCTGGCGAAAATGTGATTGCCGTCAAAATGTGGACTTGGCGTCGACATCTCATCGCTTGGGTGGTCATCGCGCTGTTAGTTGGGTTCGGTGCGCCGCTGTTGCAGCAATACACGAGTGCAGCATGGCCGCATCTCGATGTCGCGGTCACGGGGCTGAGTCTACTTGCCACGTGGATGACAGCGCGCGCGATTCTCGAGAACTGGCTCTATTGGCTCTTGGTCGATGCTTTGTCGTTTTACATGTATTCCGCACAGGGCTTGTTGTTCGTCTCGATGCTGTACGCGATGTATTTCGTCATTGCGCTGTTCGGCTTGCATAGTTGGTGGCGACAGCGTGCATGAGTGAATCCGGTGGCCACTCGCTCACGGGAAATCGAATCGAGTATCGAGTCGATCAGGGTAGACGCATCGTGCGTCGATATTGGAGCAGTGAGGCAAGAGCGGGGTGGTTAGGCGCGAGCCGCGAGGCAGAGCTTGCCGCCCATCTTTTGGCGGACCGAGTCGGTATCGCGCCACGGATCACCGATATCGATGTGGCGTCCCAGTGGATCGAGATCGAGTGGATCGATGGCATCGCCGTTCGTTCAGATCAGGTGCTCGATTCACCGGTTCGTTCTAGGTTGTGGCGCTTGCTCGGGCAGTTGCGTGCGCTAGAGCCAAGCGGAGTGCCGCCGCTCGATGTGCCAAATCGTGTCGAGGCTTTGCTGGAGCGATTACGCGTGATCGACTCGCTTGCAGGCTCGATCTGGCAGTCTCGGTGGAGCGAGCTGCAAGAAGACGCCGCCGAATGTGCCGCATCGCCGAGACAGCGTTGCCTCGTACACGGTGACCTCGCCTCGGGTAACGTCCTACAGAGAAATGACGGTCGATTGTTCTGCATCGACTGGGAGTATGCGCATGCGGGGCATCCGCTTGAGGATCTAGCTGGGTTTTTGGTCGGATCTTCGGTGTTGCGGGCCGAGTGGCAGCTTGCACAGCTAGACGGCGCGGTGCTCCCGGATTGGTGGCCGGAGGCTGCCTTTAACGCGCTCGGCTGTGATAGGCATAGGCAGCAAGTACGACTACTTCATTGGTGGGTTGAGGCTCGAACTGTGCTGGACGGGGTCTGGATGGCGCTGGCGGCGCATACTGCTGGAAACACGCTGGATGCCTAGGCAAACTAGGCAGCTCGGTCTCAAATCGAATACAGGATGAGCGAATGCCTACTTTGAAGGTGATTGATCGTGACGGCGTCGAGCATGATGTTCCGGCGCGCTCTGGCGTGAAGTTGATGGAGACGCTGCGCGAGCTCGATTACGGCATCTCAGCTATCTGTGGTGGCATGTGTTCCTGCGCCACCTGTCACGTGTATATCGATTCGTCCTGGGTCGCCAAGATCCCGGCGCCGATGTCGGATGAGCGAGAGTTGATCGAGGAGCTCGCACACCACAAAGAGGGTTCTCGTTTGTCCTGCCAGATCGACATGACCGATGCTCTTGATGGGCTACGTGTCACGATCGCGCCGGACGAGTGACGGAGCGTTTGCAGTGGATTGGTTCGTTCTGTTTCTCGTGGCTGCTGCCAGCATCGCCGTCGCTCGGATCGTCTATCAGGTGCGACGCACTGCGACGAGCCGAGTCGACGATTGGGATGCCAAGCTAATCGAGCGTCTTCGTCGCAGCGGTATGGATCCGTTCCAGCCGCTACCGATCGATTTCTTCATCGCGATGCCCACGATGGAAACCGCCGAGCGCGTCGCCGCGGCGCTGCAGGGAGAGGGCTACTCCACAGAGCTTCGTGAATCTTCCGAGGGTGGTGCGCATCCGGTAAGCATTCACGCCGCCAAATCCATGCACTTGCATGTTCCTGTTATCCGCGCCGCCTCGCAGCGCTTGCGCGAACTGGCCGAAGCGGATGGCGGTCGCTACGACGGTTGGGCCCCGGGCAAGGGCTAACGCTTGTCGGTTTGTCTCTTGACGGCTTCGGCTGCCGCCTCGATCGCCGCCTGATCACCTAAATAACGACGACTACGCGGCTGCAAATTGGCATCGAGATCGTAGAGCAGCGGTACGCCCGTGGGGATATTGAGTTCGACGATTTCGTTCTCCGGTACATCATCGAGCATCTTCACCATCGCGCGCAGACTGTTACCGTGCGCCGTCACCAAAACGTTCTTGCCCGCCAGTAGTTGAGGAGCGATCGCGCTATCCCAAAGCGGCTTCACGCGCGCCAGCGTATCTTTGAGCGACTCGGTTGCGGGCAATAGCGCAGGATCGATTCCAGCGTAACGCCCATCGAAACGAGGATGGCGCGGATCGTCGCTCGATAGCGGCGGCGGTGGAATGTCGTAACTACGACGCCAAATCTTCACCTGCGCTTCACCGTGCTCCGCGACCGTCTGCGCCTTGTTGAGTCCTTGAAGCGCGCCGTAATGACGCTCGTTCAGACGCCAGTTGGTGTCGATGGGCACCCACATACGATCCATCTCGTCCAGCACGATCCACAGCGTGCGAATCGCTCGCTTGAGAACCGACGTGTAGGCGACGTCGACGGCGATTCCGGCTTTTTGGATTTCACGGCCGGCGTTCGCCGCTTCGAGGCGGCCTTGGGGGGAGAGATCCACATCCGTCCAACCAGTGAACAAGTTCTCCACGTTCCAAATGCTTTGACCGTGACGTACGAGGACGAGTTTTCCCGCCATTTTTGCCGTTCTCCCGCGAGGTTGGGGTGGATCTGAGGGCGCGAATGCTAGCACACGGGTCTGTTGTCCTCGTCCGAGAGCCGGGCATAGACTCGGGCGCACGGGGAACACATCGCGGCATCAGATCGCGGGAGAACAACATGAGCGCCAATCTCGAGTCCACGACCTCGGATCGCGGGAGTTTGAAATCGTGGTTCCATCGGCCGCCCTACATCGGCCTGATGGCATTTTTGATCGTCTTTGTCGTACAGGCTCTGGGCCACACGGTGATGATCATGATGGAAGAGATTTGGCCAGGGCCGGGCTATGTCTTCGAGTCGGCATTTGGACTCGGTGCGTTCGGTGCGCTGCTGCTATGGCTAGGTATGCGCCATCCCAATGAGGTTTCAGCGACTTGGTACGGATTCTGGGCTGGCACTTTCCTTTGGACCGGTTGGGTCGAATTCGCATTCGTCTGGTCGGGTCAGGATCTGGGTGTTCCTGATTTGATGGATCCGTTCAAACCCGGGGTCATTGCGACCAAGGCCGAATATCTGGTGATGATGTCATCTGTCGGCGTGCTCGGCGCAACCCTGATTTATTTCTTGTTCAACAAGGAAACCAAATGCAATTTCTTCATCTGGTTTCAGCGCCATCTGAAGTTGAAGACGGGCAAGCCGAATCCACAGCATGAGCGCAACTTTGCCGCGATCACGGCACTCGAGACCGTCTACGTGATTTGGTTTTTCTACCTCGTCTTGCTCTTTCTCTATCACAAAGATTTCGCAGGCGATCGTCATCCGGTGACCTATGCGGTCTTTTTCTTGAATGTGGTCTGGGCTGTTTATTTATTCCGCAGACTGATGCTGTTCTGGCGGGTGACGACGGCGATCCGCTACGGCATACCGACGGCGATCATTGCTTGGAATGCCGTCGAACTCGGTGGCCGTTGGCATTGGTTCACCGAGTTCTGGGAACATCCCGAAGATTACGCATGGCAACTGTCGGCCTTGGCCATCGGCATCGTGGCGGCAGCATGGCTTGCTGCCCGCACACCGATGCACACGAAGGCCAATCTCGATCGCTCGACGTGACGTCTTAATCAGCGAGGCTGCGCAAGCCGTCGACGCATACGGAGAGTGCTGCGAAGTCGCTGACCGAGCCTGCCGACACGTCCGATAGGGTGCGTTCCCAGCGTGCCAAGGCGTCGCGTCGACTGGCCGACCAACCTGCGTAATCTTGGTGCGCGATAGACGTGACGATGGAGCGTTGCAGTTTGCGAACCGACTCTCGCAGTCCTGACCTTGCAATCGCTTGTAGTGGTCCTTCAACAGCCAGATGGTCGATGCGCGATCCAAGCCAATCCAATTTCAATTTTTCGCCGATCGCAAACCACTCGGTAGCGACCGTGGCGACCGAGCGTTTCTGCATTTTGGCGAGCTCGGCTACATCGAAGGCGGCATCGCGCGCGACACCCGTCGCAAGACGATTGGCGAGTGTCGCTGGCAGTCCAGCATCGCGGTAGCGCTGTTCCAGCGAGGCAAACTCTCGTTTGAGTTCGCCACTGAGGCTGCGCTCGACGATTTGCTGGAAGCTACGCACGGCTGCGCCTAATTCGGCTACGGCATCGGCAACGACTAACTTCGACTGGCGTCGCAGCAACCACATCGTCGCGTGCCGCAGAGTTCTTGCCGTATCGGCGTAGGCTGCGTATTGCGAGGCGGTCGCGACTCGATTGTCGAGGGCTTCGATATCGCTCCAAATATCTCGCGCTTGCAAGAGTTCGCGTGCGACGCTGTAAGCGCGTGCCACGTCAGCAGCCGAGGCGCCTGTTTCCTCACAAGCACGCATCACAAAGCTCGGACCCATGCGATTGACGAGGCTATTGGTCACGGCCGTCGTGACGATTTCGCGTCGCAGTTGGTGACGACGTACGTCTTTGTTGAAACGCTGCGTCACCGCACTCGGGAAATACCGTTCGACTTCTTGAGCGAAGTAGCTGTCGTCCGGTAAATCAGTGTCGATGAGCTGCCGATACAGTGAAATCTTCGAGTAGGCGAGGACGACCGCTAATTCTGGGCGCGTCAGACCAAGCCCTTGCTTGCGACGTGCGGTTAGCGCTTCGTCGTCTGGAAGATTCTCAACTTGTCGATCCAGCTCGCCGTTTCGTTCCAAGTGACGAATGAGACTTTGCAATTCTGGCAGACGGGCTGCCGACTGTAGTTCGAGTGTCGAGAGGGCCTGACTTTGCAGATAGTTGTTGCGAAGCACGAGCTTCGACACATCCCCTGTCAAGCGAGCCAGCAAGCGATCGCGGTCAGGTCGGCGCAGTGCGCCTCTGGCTTCGATGGCCGAGGTCAAAATTTTGAGATTCACTTCGACGTCGGAGGTGTTGACGCCTGCCGAATTGTCGATGAAGTCGGTATTGATGCGTCCACCGGCGAGAGCGTATTCCACACGACCGCGTTGCGTGCAGCCTAAATTTCCGCCTTCGCCCACTACTTTGGCGCGTAACTCGCGGCCATCGACGCGCACGGCGTCATTACCACGATCGCCGGCCGCCGATTGGGCTTCCTCGCTGGCCTTGACGTAGGTGCCGATACCGCCATTCCAAAGCAGGTCCACCGGCATGCGAAGGATGGCGCGAATCAACTCATTCGGTGTGATCGTAGCCACGACGACATGCAGTATCGCTCGGGCTCCTGGGCTCAGAGAAATCGACTTGGCGCTACGTTCGTAAATGCCACCGCCCTTCGAGATGAGCTTCGCGTTGTAGTCCGTCCATGCCGAGCGAGGTAATGCGAAGAGGCGCGTTCTTTCAGGAAAGCTCGTCGCTGGATTCGGGTTAGGGTCGATGAAGATATGTTGGTGATTGAACGCGGCCACGAGCTTGATTTGCGGTGATAGCAACATGCCATTACCGAACACATCGCCGGACATGTCACCGATGCCCGCCACCGTGAAAGGCTCGCGCTGAATATCGCAACCCAGCTCACGGAAGTGTCGTTTGACACACTCCCAAGCGCCACGGGCGGTGATGCCCATTTTCTTGTGGTCGTATCCTGCCGAACCGCCCGATGCGAAGGCGTCGCCGAGCCAGAAGCGTCGCTCGACGGCGATGGCGTTAGCGATGTCGGAGAAGGTCGCTGTGCCCTTATCCGCAGCGACCACCAGATACGGATCATCGCCGTCGCGGCGATGAAGGTTGGGTGGCGGTGCGATGCGTCCGGCGACGATGTTGTCTGTGAGGTCGAGCAGCGCATGGATGTACTGCTGATACGCGGCAACCCCTTCAGCCTGAATCGCTTCGCGTGGTCCAGCGGGCAGCTGGCGCGCTACGAAACCGCCCTTGGCGCCGACCGGAACGATCACCGTATTCTTCACGTTTTGGGCTTTCATCAAACCGAGCACTTCGGTACGGAAGTCTTCGCGCCGATCCGACCATCGCAGGCCGCCGCGAGCGACTTCACCCATGCGCAGGTGCACGCCCTCGACTCTCGGGCCAACCACATACATTTCGTAGCGGGGGCGTGGTAAGGGCAGCTCGGGTATGGCTTGGGGATCGAGCTTGAAGGCAAGCACTGGCCGGCGTGTTCCGTCAGTGTCGCGCTGGAAGAAGTTGCAGCGGAGGATCGCCAAGATCACCGCTTGGAAACGCCGCAAAATGCGGTCTTCATCCGCATTCGCGATGCCATCGAGTTGCTTGGCGAGGCGACTCAGAGTCTGCGTCTCTGCCTTGTGTCTCGCGTCCTTACGAACTTTTGGATCGTGACGTATCTCAAAGAGTCGATATAGATCGGTCGTCACCGCCGCGTTGGATTCGAGCGTACGCTCCATGTACCGCTGGCTAAACGTGATTCCTGCTTGCAACAGATATCGGCAGCAGGCGCGCAGCACGTTGATTTGATGAACATCGAGCGGCGTTGACAACAGCAGTCGGTTGAAGCCGTCGTTATCGAGTCGGCCATCGCGAACGCACTGCAGGCCCTCAATCAATCGATCGCCGTCGATGTCAGCCGCAAACTTGGCATCGGCCTTCAACTCGATTTCGAAATCCTGGATGGCGATTGGCTGTGAGTTTGAGGTACCCACGATCCACGATTGCTCGCCCAAGAGGCGTAGCCCGAAGTTCTCGAACAGTGGAACGAGGTCGGCAATGGCTAGGCTTGAGTCGCGTCGCACTAAGCGCAGATGCAAACGCGAGTTAAGAGGCAAGGTGTCGCTTGCCGAGGAATGGACTCGCCAATGCATCGACGCTTGGGAACTTGTGAGATGTTCCATCGCTTCAATGTCTTGCAGTGACGTAGCAGGTGATACGGCTGCTTGATAAGCCAGCGGGAATAGCGGCGAGTAATGTTGGAAAAGACGCGCCGCCATCGCGGGAGCGAAAGCGCTTTGCAAGGCTGTACGTAAATGATCCGTCCAGGTTGCCACCGCATCGGCGACCTCGCGCTCTAGGGCTCCAAGTTGCGCAGCCGACAGTTTGTCGACGCCACCTCGGATCATGACGTGTAATCGAGCGTGATTTGAGAGCGCAATTTGAACCTGTGACTCGAGATCGCTGCCACCGCAGTGGCGCGCTAATAGCGCTTCGATACGCAGACGCACTTCGGTCGTATATCGATCTCGCGGGACGAAAACCATACAAGACCAGAAACGACCCAGCGAATCATGGCGCAGCATCACGCGGGTTGTCGGGCGATCGTAGAGATTGACGACGCCACGAACAAAGTCGACGAGTTCGCTCGGGGTCGATTGGAAGAGTTCATCGCGCGGCCACGTCTCGAGCACGGCAAGCACCGCTTTTCCGTCATGGCTGCGAGGGTCGAGTCCAAAGCGTGAGATAACCTCCGATACTTTGCGTCGTACCACTGGGATATCGCTCGGCGATGCAAAATAAGCGGTGGCGGTCCAAAGTCCGAGAAAGCGATGCTCGCCACGAACTTGGCCGCGGACATCGAAATCTTTGACAGTTAAATGATCGAGGTGTCCGCTGCGATGGACGGTAGAGCGTAGGGCCGATTTCGTGATGATCAGTGAGTCAGCGCTTCGCATCGCATCGCGCAACTCACCTTGTAACGTCTCTGACTCGGCAATGCCGAGTGCTTCGCCTCGTAAAATACCGAGTCCACTACGTCGGTTCGCCTGAAGACGATCGCGGTGTGCTCCGCGCAGCAAGCGCTGGTAGCGATAGCCTAGGAACACGAAGTGTGCGCCCTCCATCCAGTCGAGTAGGGCGATCGCTTCATCGCGCTGCTGAGCACGCTCACCGCGCAGCGGTGCGTCGGCGAGCTGCTTCATCGCCTCGCGCACCTTGGCGCGCATGGCCATCCAGTCGGTAACGGCCAGTTGCACATGTTCGAGTGCAGCACGCAGCCGTGCCTCGAGACGTGTCGTCGACTCGCTATCCCAAAGTCGATCAATTTCGTACAGCTGCCATGACTCAGGCCGACTTTTCTCGTCGGCGGCGTCGTGGGTTGAAATGAGTCGGCCACGTCCATCTCGTCGTACATGGAGTACGGGATGGACAAGCATGCGAACGGCAACACCAGCCTCGGCGAAGGCGATGCCGAGCGACTCGACGAGGAACGGTCGATCATCGGTGGCGATGAGCACGAGGCTGCTGGTGTCTGAGACGTGTAAGACTTGCAGCAATGTGTCTTGATGGCGTCGCGTCTTAGCGACTCCGAAATGCAAGCTCGCGATGCCTGCAAGGTAAGAGGCCTCACGTTCCGCCAGATCCTCTTCGCCAACGCCACTGAAATAACGCCGCAGTAAATCAATCGGCGCGTGATCGGATTGGCCCTTGGCTGCTTTGATGATCCGCTCGATGAGGGTCAGGCGTCGCTTGGGTAGTTGAGTCAGCATGTCAAATCTCTTTATGGATCAGCGTTTGATGTGTCAAAAGATCGGCTTGCTGCGTCAATAGTTGCAACAAGCGATCGAGTTCAGAGCGTTGAGTTTCATTTAACGGATCGAGCAAAGCCTGTTCATAGGCGCGCGCGATAGGGACGATTTCTTCGTAGACGCGTTGTCCTTGGATGGACAATCGAAGTTCGGAGCGACGGCGATCC
>JACCEC010418071.1_pt1 | contig 15810 bp, 19 predicted proteins | sample 7450121 | NCBI WGS metagenome assembly JACCEC01 (sample SAMN15323455, study PRJNA562643) | freshwater metagenome | isolation source: river surface water | place: USA:Blue River Watershed | collected 2017-08-18 | reverse complement strand
TGACCTCACTAATTTTACCTGGATTTGGAATTATTAGTCATATTGTTGTTAGCACTGCAAAAAAACCTATTTTTGGTTATCTTGGTATGGTTTATGCTATGTTTTCAATTGGTGTTTTAGGCTTTATTGTATGAGCTCATCATATGTTTACTGTAGGTTTAGATATAGATACTCGAGCTTATTTTACAGCAGCAACTATGATTATTGCTATTCCAACTGGCATTAAAATTTTTAGTTGACTTGCTACTTTATGAAAAGGGTCTATTGATTTACGTACTCCTGGTCTTTTTGCCATTGGTTTTATATTTTTATTTACTATAGGTGGTGTCACTGGAGTTGTTATTGCTAATTCTGGAATAGATATTGCTTTACATGATACTTATTACGTAGTTGCACATTTTCATTACGTATTATCGATGGGAGCAGTTTTTTCTATGTTAGGAGGACTTTATTTTTGATTTGAAAAAATTACTGGTGTTCGATATTCAGAAGTATTAGGAAAAATTCATTTTTGAAGTTTTTTCATTGGAGTTAATTTAACCTTTTTTCCAATGCACTTTTTAGGTGTTGCAGGTATGCCAAGACGTATTCCTGATTATCCTGATGCATATTTTACGTTCAATAAGATTGCATCTTGAGGTTCTTATATTTCTGCTATTTCTTCATTGTTTTTTTTTTATGTTGTATTTGAAGCTTTTTCAGCTAACAACATAAATAAAAAAGAATATTAATTATTATTTTATTCAAATTTTTTGGATTAAAAATAATATGTGTATTATAATATAATAGTTGGTTAGTTCGAAAACATAAAAATTTGTCTAAATAAAAGTTATTATAACTTTTTATTATGATTTTCTGAAACTGTAAAAAAAACATCTAACATGTATTTTAATTTTATAAAATTAAAACACATGATAATAGTTTAATTCTATTCTAATTTTGTGCTTTTGGACTATGACCTTACATCTCGTATTTCTGGTAAATTTATCAATTCAAATTCGTCAAAATATAGCAATTCAAATTTTTTAGCTTCTTTTGTTATAAAAAACATGCGATTAAGTAAAAATTATTTGTTGGCTCTTTTAGATAGTCATTTAATACATTATCCAAGTCCATTAAATTTAACTTATGCTTGAAGTTTCGGATCTTCCGCAGGAATTTGTCTAGTTATTCAAATTTTATCTGGAATTTTTTTAGCTATGCATTATACACCACACATTGATTTAGCTTTTAGCAGTGTTGAACATATCATGCGAGATGTTAATAATGGGTGATTAATTCGTTATATTCATGCAAATGGAGCTTCTATGTTTTTTATTGTTGTTTATTCTCATATTTTTCGTGGACTTTATTTTGGTTCGTATATGCAACCAAGACAATTACTTTGATGTTCAGGTGTTCTTATTTTTATTTTAATGATGGGCACCGCGTTTATGGGTTATGTTTTACCTTGAGGCCAAATGAGTTTTTGAGGTGCAACTGTTATTACAAGTTTAGTTACTGCAGTACCAATTGTTGGACAATCTATTGTTGATTGATTATGAGGAGGTTTTACTGTAAATAATGCAACATTAAATAGATTTTTTAGTTTACATTTTTTTTTACCATTTATAATTGCGGCTCTAAGCTTAGTGCATTTAGCACTTCTGCATAAAGATGGTTCAAATAACCCATTAGGAATAGACAGTAAAGTTGACAAAATAGCATTTTATCCGTATTATGTAGTTAAAGATCTTTTTGCATTTTTTTGTTTTTTAGTTTTTTTTGGAGTTTTTATTTTTTATTTTCCAAATGTATTGGGTCATCCAGATAATTATATACCTGCAGATCCAATGCAAACACCGGCGCACATTGTTCCGGAATGGTATTTTTTACCTTTTTACGCAATTTTACGGTCTATTCCAGATAAGCTTGGTGGAGTTGCAGCTATGGGTGGTGCTCTTGTTATTTTATTTTTCATACCATTTACTAATACATCTGAAATTCGTAGTACAACTTTCAGACCTATTTTTAAAATTTTTTATTGATTAATTGTAGCTGATTTTTTATTATTAGGTTGAATAGGTCAAAAACCTGTTAAAGATGTTTATGTTTTAGTAGGTCAACTTGCAACGGTTTTTTATTTTCTATTTTTTATAATTTTAATTCCTCTTATAGGAATAATTGAGACTAAGTTAGTAAATTATCTTTGTAAAAAACAATAATTTTGAATATAACGAAAAATTACTTTATAAAATTTTAATTCAAATGCTTTTTTTGAAAAATTAACATTGGAAAAAATTTAAAGCAAAAAAATTGTTGATAATTAAAATCGTTTTGTTAAAAAGTTATATATTAATAATGACAGTAAAAAAAAAGAATTTATTAAAAAAAATAAAAAATTTTACAATTAATTTTGGGCCTCAGCATCCTGCGGCTCATGGTGTGTTAAGATTAGTTTTAGAACTTAATGGTGAAGTAGTTAATCGAGCTGATCCTCATATAGGTTTATTACATAGAGGTACGGAAAAATTAATTGAGTATAAAACCTATGTTCAGGCTTTACCTTACTTTGATCGTTTAGATTATGTTTCTATGATGGCGCAAGAGCATAGTTATTGTTTAGCAATTGAAAAACTTTTTAATTGTAAAATTCCAGAACGTGCACAATTTATTAGAGTGCTTTTTCTTGAAATTACTCGAATTTTAAATCATTTATTAGCTGTTGGTTGTCATGCTATGGATGTAGGTGCAATGACTCCATTTTTGTGAGCATTTGAGGAAAGAGAAAAACTAATGGAGTTTTATGAGCGAGTATCTGGTGCTCGAATGCATGCAGCTTATTTTAGACCCGGAGGAGTGCAAGTTGATATTCCAAAAGGTTTACTAAATGATATTTATATGTTTATTGAACAGTTTACGTTACGACTAACCGAAATGGAAGATATGTTGACTGAAAACCGAATTTGAAAACAGCGATTAGTTGATATTGGTATTGTAAGCGCTACAGATGCGTGTCAATGAGGTTTTAGCGGAGTTATGCTACGTGGTTCAGGTATTTATTGAGATTTACGAAAAAGTCAGCCTTATGAAATTTATAATAAGCTCAACTTTGATATACCTATAGGTACTAATGGTGACTGTTATGATCGTTATTTAATTCGAATTTTTGAAATGAAACAATCTTTAAAAATAATTGAACAATGTTTAAATTGAATGCCTAAAGGTTTTGTTAAAACAAATGATTTCAAAATTTCTCCACCAACTAGAATTGAAATGAAACAATCTATGGAAGCATTAATTCATCATTTTAAAATGTATACCCAAGGAGTAACTGTTCCTGCTAACGAAACTTATATAGGTACTGAAGCTCCTAAAGGAGAATTTGGAGTTTATTTGATTTCTGATAATACAAATAGACCTTACAGATGTAAAATTAAAGCTCCCGGATTTAATCATTTACAAGCTCTTGATTTTATGTCAAGAGGACATCTAATTGCTGATGTTGTTACTATTATAGGTACTCAAGATATTGTATTTGGAGAGGTTGATCGATAAATTGATAAAATGTCTTTTAATTTAAAATCTTTTAAAACATTACAAGTTTTTCCAAATGGTTGTATTTCTTTTAGTTCTTCAGTTTATTTTAAAGCTTTTAAAAAATATAAATTTTTTAAAAAAAATTTATTTATAAATTCATCAAAATCTGTACCACTTATTACTAAGCATTCTAATTTTTTTTATCTTAAATATCGCGATCAAGTTTCTAAAAATTTAATAAATGAATTCACAATTAAGCGTAAAAAACATTAAAAATTTATTTGAATTATGTCCATTAGAAAAAATTCAATTTTATGGTCGAGATTTAATAATTGTCGTAAAACCAAAATTATTATATGATATGTTATTATTTTTTAAGTACCATATTTCATATCAGTTTGATATTTTAACATGTATTAGTGGTGTAGATTATCCTAGCAATAAGTATAGATTTAAATTAGTTTATGATTTATTAAGCATTCGTTACAATGTTCGTTTTAGAATTAAAACTTTTACTCATGAATTATTTGGAATAAATTCTTGTGATCAATTATATTTTACAGCAGGTTGATATGAATGTGAAATTTGAGATATGTATGGTGTTTTTTTTAAAAATCATTCCAATTTAAAACGAATTTTAACAGATTATGGTTTTGAAGGACATCCACTTAGAAAAGATTTTCCACTAAGTGGTTTTGTTGAAATGAAATACAATGAAACAGAAAAAAGAGTAATAAATGAATCCATTGAATTGTGTCAAGAGTATCGAACGTTTAAGTTTTTATCTCCTTGAGAATAAATTAATTAAATTTTTATATGAAAAAACAAATTCAAAAAGATTTAAATATTCGTAAATTTTTTAGTAAACAAGAGTTGATTTCGAGTATTTTAAAAAACATAATTAAAAATGAAAGTGTTTCGTTGATTTTAAAATGAAACGCTGTATTAAAACTATCTAATCTTTCAATTAATTTTAATAAAACTAGATTTGTTAATCGATGTGTTTTAACTAGGCGAAAAGCTAAATTTAGCAAAGTGTTTAATAAATTTTCAAGATTAAGTTTTTTACGATTAGCAAGAGCTGGTTGTATTGTTGGATTAAAAAAGTCATCTTGATAAAAAATAAATTAAAAATGACTTTATCTTTTTTTTTTTCAAAAAACTGTTTTTGTTTGAACAATTTTTTATTTCATAATAAATATTTGTATTTCAATGATTCATTATTTTATAATGAATATGCTGTAATTTTAATTTTTGTTTTTGTTGCTATTCTTTTATCTGTTATTATAATATTTTTTTCATATATTTTGGTAGTTCAAAACCCAGAAACAGAGAAATTGTCTTCATATGAATGTGGATTTGAACCTTATGAAGATGCACGTCATATTTTTGATGTTAAATTTTATTTAGTAGCTATTTTATTCATAGTTTTTGATATTGAAACAATGTTCTTAATACCTTGAACTAATGTACTAGGTCAACTTGATATTATTGGATTTTGAGCTATGATTGATTTTATATTTGAATTAGGAATTGGTTATATTTATATTTATTGTGTTGGTGCATTAGATTTAAATTAGTTTCATAATATTTTTTACCTGTTTTATTTTATCTTTTTAGATTAACGAATTTTAATTTAAATTTTGTAAGAAAGATGACTGAGTGGCTTAAAGTGAAGGTTTGCTAAATCTTTGTATAAGTTTTTTATACCGTGGGTTCGAATCCCATTCTTTCTTTTAGCACTATTTTATTTTGTTGGAATATAGCCAAGTTGGTAAGGCCTTCGTTTTTGGTACGAATATTCAAAGGTTCAAATCCTTTTATTCCAATAAAGAAATTTTTAAATTTAAAAAGTCTTCATCGTCTAGTGGTTAGGACTTCACCCTTTCACGGTGAAAACACGGGTTCAAATCCCGTTGAAGATGTTTCTTAAAAATAAAATAAATGAAATAAAGTTTATCAAAAGTTTCAACTTTTGTACTTAATGTACGCATTAAGACACGCACTATTGTGCATAAAAAATTTACAAGCTATTTTATTAATAGATAAAATTTGTATGATCTAATCGAGAAAATTTTGAGCATTGTATCATTGTAGAAGAATATTTAGTATCAAAAACTTTATTATCTAAATAAAAATCATTTAATCAAAACCTTAACGGTGATTTAAAAAATTTATTTCGTGTAGGTTTAAATTTTAAATAATTTGTAATAGGCTTTTTAACTTTTTTTAATAATTGAAATGTTAAATTATTTAAATTAGAAATAGCATAATACTGAAATCCTATATATTGTTTAAAATGGTAAGGTGTGTTAGAATTAAACACTAGTTTATTATTTTGAAAAACGTTTGAAATATAAAATGTTTTTTTGCAATAATAAACAATTTTTCTTATAATCTGCCAATTACTTTTAGTTTGAGTTAATGAAGTTATTATTTTAGTCGTTTTATTAATTTTTCCATTAGTATTTATATATGTTCCTGAAGTCTCAAAAAATACATTATTTGGTAAGTGTATTTGATTACACAAATTAAAACTTTTTTGAAATTCTTTTATTTTTTTTGTATTTAGAGTGCTACTTTGTGTAATAAGCAATTTATTTGTATTTTCAGAATTCTGAAAAAAGTTTAACAATTTTAGATTTAACAATTTTTTTATATTATAAGTGTTAAATGAACTATTTAAAAAATAAATTCCTAAAGAGTTTTTGAAATCTGTATTTTGTACAGTCTTTAAAATATTAAAATTATTAACACCGCTTTCATTTAAAGTTGAATTTAAAATATTTAATTCTTTAAATGCTTTCGAATAAGAATTGATATATTTTATCAACAATTTTAAAGCATTTGTTATATTAATAGAATCTTTTCGTTTAAATAGCTCTGAATTTGAAATTAGAATAGGATTTGAAGAGTTTACAAGCTCCTGACAAAACAAATTATTACCTTCAATTAAAGATTTTAGATTTTTAGTATTATTGCTAAGATTACGTACAGAAAATGTTAGGTTGAATAAAGAACCTATTTGAATGATTTTAAAATTTCCTTTTAAGTATCGTGATCGAAGAATTAAATTTAATTTAGAGCCTTCATATCGAGGGTTTACACCTATCAAAAAACAAGTGTCTGATGTTAAAAGTTCAGAGTTACTTAGTTTTGAGTTTAATAAATAATTTTGTTCTAAATCGATAATTAAATTTTGCGATTCAGATTGTCTCAGTTTAAAAAAAGAATATTTATGGCTTAAAATGTATAAAAGGTTTAAAACTTCTACGCTTATATCTTTATTTAAACAAATTGTTATTTGATAGGGGTGATATAAATGTTTTGATAGATGACTTTTAAAGTATAGTGTATAAAAGATTTCTTTAAATAGTTTTTTTCATGATAAATTAACAAATAATTTATCATTATTTTTGATAAAACCCTGTGTTATTCTTTCTGGAGAAAACATTCCATCAAATGAAAATCGAGTTTTATCGGAAATTCAGTTTGTTTTATCAGTCGCTTCGTCATAACCTGGTAAAATTTTGATTATTTGATTGTTTTTTATAAACACTTGAATTGGAGTACCAAACCCATCGGAATAATCAATAAAATTCACACTTTTTAATTCTCAATTTCGACTTATAAATGGATATGGCTTAGAAGTTAAAGCTCCTACAGGGCATAAATCAATAACATTTCCCGATAGTTCTGATTGAAAAATTTTTTCAACATAGGTTCCGATTTCACTTTGTAAACCTCTTCCAAACATTCCCATGTTTTCAACTCCGGCCACTTCTGCCGCAAAACGTACGCATCTTGTACAATGAATACATCTTGTCATTACCGTTTTAATGATAGGTCCGATATTTTTGTTAATAACTATTCTTTTAAAATTATAAAATCTTTTTTTTGTTAAGCCAAAAAAAAGAGACTGGTCTTGTAAATCACATTCACCTCCTTGATCACATATCGGACAATCTAAAGGATGATTTAATAATAAAAATTCTAAAATATTTTCTCGTGCTTTTTTTACTAATGAACTATTTGTATAAATATCTCCGTTTGCTAAACAAGATTTTGCATTCATTGCGCAAGAAACAATAGGTTTAGGTGAATTTTTTAATTCTATAAGACACATCCGGCAATTTCCTGAAATAGATAAATTTTTATGATAACAATAGTGTGGTATATTAATACCTAATGTTTCACAGTATTCAATAAGCGGTGTATTTTGTTTTCAGAAATTAGTTTTTGAATTATTTTTAAATTCTAAATCATAATCAAGTTTTATGTTATTTATGTAAAAGTATTTCAAAAGTTATGAAAAATTAAATTTGCGTTAAGGAAACATAGCTAAATGGTTAAAGCATCGACCTGTCACGTCGAAGATTGCAGGTTCAAGTCCTGTTGTTTCCGTTTTAATTAACCTTTAATATTTTTAATTGTATCTATTTTGATAGTATTTTTTATTCTATAGTATACGGTTAAAAGAGCTAAACCTATTGCAGATTCTGTTGCAGCAATTGTTAATATAAATAAAACAAATATATAACCTGTAACGTCATCCAAATAGATAGAAAAAATAACGAAATTTAGATTTATAGCTAATAGCATTAATTCAATAGATATTAGTATTATTAATATGTTTTTTCTATTTAAAACAAGTCCTAGTACTCCAATTAAAAATAGAATTAGAATAATATTCAAAATATAATTTAAATTTAAGATTATCATGTATAGATTAGAAAAATTTGGGCACATTGGGATTTGAACCCAAGACCTGTGGATTAAAAGTCCAATGCTCTACCGACTAAGCTATATACCCTTTTCTTTTTGTAATGTTTTAACTATTATAATGCAAAAAGAATTAAAAATGCCATCATTAATGAAAAAAGTGCAATAGCTTCAGTTAGTGCAAAACCTAAAATAGCCATTTTAAATAATTCGTCTTTTAAAGAAGGATTTCGTGAAGTTCCAATTACTAATGCACCAAATACGGTACCAATTCCTACTCCAGCTCCTGCTAGTCCAATAGTTGCTAATCCTGCTCCTATAAATTTAGCTGCTTGTAATAACATATAAAGATAAAATAAAAGTATTTTTTTTCGGTGGCTTTGATGCAGCTGTAAGAAAATAATATATTGTATCTTAAAGTTCCCATCAAATTTTATAGTTTTAAATAAATTTTAAAGTTTTTATAGTCTTTGTAATTTAGATTTTAGACAAATTAGAAAAAAACTATTGTTTTAATAGGTAATTTTGCACCTCCAGTTTTAAAAGCTGTAATTGCAATATTTTTAGAGATTCCACAAATTTCAAATAAAATCGTGCCAGCACTAATTTTAGTGCTTCAATGAGAGACCCCACCTTTACCTTTACCCATTCGAACTTCAGTAGGTTTTGCTGTGATAGGTATATTTGGATAAACGCGTACTCATAATTTACCTTTTCGATTTAATTTTCGTACAATAGCTTGACGAGCGGCTTCAATTTGTCTAGATGAAATAGTGGCAGATTTGACAGCTTTTAAGCCGATATCTCCAAATTGTAATTTGTTTGAACGAAAGTTATATTTATGTAGTCGTCCTTTTTGTGTTTTTTTATACTTAGTTTTTTTAGGTTGTAATAACATAAGTTTTTTAATTTTAATTTTCACACATTCAAACTTTTATTCCAAAAGTCCCATTAATTGTATAAGCCGTTGATTGATGATAGTCAATTTTAGAAGTAAATGAATGTAAAGAGAATTTACCAAATTGGATTATAACCTTTTTTGCTCGCGGTGCTTTATTAAATCGACCTTTAATTACAATTTTGGCACCTGTAAGATGTGAAATATCAGCACTTATCAAAAGTTTTATAGTTTGTTTTAAAAATCCTAAAAAATAGTTATCTTTTCGAGCAATAGTAATCTGATCACTTTTTATTTGATTTAGTTTAAATTGGTAGCTTATAAATTCTGCTAATAGTTTTGCTGATTTTCTTTTAGAAATAGTAATAAATAAAATGTTAATGGCTTCTTTAAAAAAAGAATTTTTAACAAATTTTTTTAATTGTTTAAAAATAGTTTTACAATTTTTAATTTGAGTATAGCATAATTGTTTGTGATTGTTTAAATTTTGTAATTTTATACAAATATTAAGCTTTTTTTTAGTGTATAGACTTAAACTTTCTAACAAAATATCTTCAAACTTTTTTAAAAGTATTGTCTGTTTTAAGTTGAATCTATAAGGTAAAGAATTTTTTCTATTTTTTTTTTGAATATTTAATCATTTAGTTCGAATCGAAAAATTTTTTTGATATTTAGTTAAACTTTTATCAATAATATGAATTGTTTTTTCTGTTATATAAAAAGAAATAAATATTTGTAACGAATTGTTTGAATAAAATATTTTACTATTATGAATTTTGATTTTATATAGTTCAAAAATTCGATTTATATACTTTTGAATTTCTAAAGTTTTATACAAATATAAAGATGATTCTTCATTATTTTTTTCAATATATTTTTGTTCTCAATTTTTTTTACAAATACCTAATCGAAAAATACGTGCATCTACTTTTTGTCCCATTTTTATTTATTTCTTTTTTTATAAAAAAACTGTTTTCGTGTATTAATAAATTCTCCAAATTTGTGATTAATCATTTCTTCAATAATTTTTATAGTTATGAACGTTTTACCATTATAAATTTGAAATGTAAGGCCAACAAATTTTGGTACAATTATAGAATTTTTCGAAGTTGTTTTAATGACATTTTTGGAACTAGAAATAGTGTTTTCAATCTTTTTTAATAATTTATTGTTAATGTACGGTCCTTTTCATTTAACTCTATTCATTCATTAAAATTTTAAAAATTTAGATGTGTTGTCTTTCGTTTACCGTTTTTGCTTGGTTTACCTCAAGGACTTACTGAAGATCTTCCTCCTGAAGTTTTACCTTCACCACCTCCATGAGGATGGTCAATTGGATTCATAGCAACTCCTCGGACAGTAGGTCTTTTATTTAGTCATCTGTTACGGCCTGCTTTATTAATTCGTGTAAAAAATGCAAATTCATTAGAAACTGTTCCAATAGTTGCGTGACAAGTATTTGGTAATAATTTTTGTTTTCCAGAGCTTAAAATAATTCGACAATAGTTAGAATTTTTTTCTATTAATTGTGAATTCGTCCCTGCAGATCGACTCAAGCAAGCTTTTTTATTTTTTTTTAGTGAAATATTATGAATGAAACTTCCAACAGGAATTTTTGTTAATGTTACTGTATGACCAATTTTTATTTCTGCATTAAGCCCAGATTTTACAATATCACCAATTTTTAAGTTTTTTGGTGCAATTATGTAAAAATAATTGAAATTTAAAAAATCGTATATAGAAGCTATAAAAGCATTACGGTAAGGGTCATATTCTAAACTAATCACAATTCCTATTGAATCTTTATTTCGTATAAAATTAATTTTTCTATATCTTTTTTTATGTCCACCGCCTTTATGCCGGATTGTAATTTTTCCTGTATTATTTTTCCCTGCGTTGTTTTTTTGACCATGAATCATGTTTTTAATTAACGGGATTTTACTTAAATTTTTTTTTAACAAATTGTTTAATTTTTTTTGAGTCAACGAAGTAAATTTATTTTTTATTAAATTCATATAAAATACAAATTATTTTAAAAATTCATGTTTTTATTAAAAATAGTAAATAAATCGTTTTTTTCACCTAATTTAATTCTTCAAAATTATATACTATGTTTACTTCATAAGATTAAAGTTATAAAATTTATAAAAAAAGAAATAACTTCTTTTTATTTAAACTGACTTGTAGTATTTGTATATACTAAAGTTTGTGCCTTAAAAAATAAAACAAACTATTTCATTTCATATTTGTATACTTTTTTTTTTAATCGACAAAAATTAATTAGTTATGCTATAAATATTAATTTATCTTTAACTAATACTTTTATAAATGTAAATACGATAAAAGGTAGTCCTAAATGTTTTTTTTCAGCGGGAATGTTTAATTTTCAAAAAAAACAAAAAATTAAACAACCTAAAGCTATAATTACCATTTTAAAAGCTTTATTATTAAAATTTAAGGTTTATAAAATTAAGCCTGTTGCTTTGCATTTTAATAATTTATTTTTTAAGCAACAATCATATATTTTAAAACGATTAAAACAAAAAGTTTTTATCAAATTAATTATGAGTTATAATCATTATCCGCATAACGGTTGTAGATTAAAAAAAAAAAAACGAATTAAAATTCGTACACGTACTAAAAAATTATAGAAGGAATGACTGAGTGGTTAAAAGTGGCAGATTGTAAATCTGTTAAGGTAATCTTATCGTAGGTTCAAATCCTACTTTCTTCATCGAAATATAACGCAGTTTGGTAGCGTGCCTGTTTTGGGAACAGGAAGTCATGTGTTCGAATCACATTATTTCGAAATTTGTAGTATTTTTTTTTTTTTAAACTTATAGTAAGGCATTTTAATTAATAATTGCATAGCATTAAAAAAAAGAGAAACATTTTCAATATACGATAATTTTTTTAAATTTTTAATTTGTTTTTTAGAATAAATTTTGGTATTTAGCTTTAAGCACAATAAATTAATTCATGAACTAATATTCTCTAATTTTTTTATAATCAGTTTAGTATTATTAGTGTTTAACAAAATAATAGGGCCGTGTATTAAAATAGTTAAATTTTTAAATATTGAATTTTTAAGTATATTAATCATTAATGTATTAAAAATTCGAAAATATTTTAATTCATTTTTGTTTAAAAGTTGTTCAATTTTAATTCACTCTAAATTGTTTAAAGAAGTTCCGTGAAAAAATAAAAAAAAATTTATTTTTTTAAAATAATATTTAATTTTTAAACGTTTGTAAATTTTTAAGTTAAAACTCATTTATTACTTTTAGGCTTAGTAGGACTCGAACCTACGACAAAACCGTTATGAGCGGTACGTTCTACCTTTGAACTATAAGCCTGAATTAATTTACAAAAACTAATTTTTGATTTTATGAAAAATATAAGTATAAACCAATTTATTGTTATTTTTTTAGTAGGAGTTTTATTATTCACTGATTTTTCAAAAATATTAAAAACTCTACGAAATTTTATTAAAAATAATGAAATATATAAGACTATAAAAAAAAAATAAATTCAGGAAAAAAGGGATTTGAACCCCTGACCTTCGGTTTTGGAAACCATCGCTCTACCAACTGAACTATTTCCCTAAAAATCCATGATTTATAAATATTTATTAGAAGCTCGATATCGAGCTTTTTTTTCTTTCATTGCTTGAAGTTTTTTGTTACTCAATTGTTATTTTTTCAAAGAAACTTTGTTATACACTTTTATAAAATTCAGTTGAATTAATAATTACAATAATACACTTTATTTTCTGATAACCGACGTTACTGAAGTTTTTGTAACATATTTACATTTGTCATACTTTATAGCAAATCAGATAACATTTATATTTATTTGCTACCAAATTTTTGGTTTTATTTCCACTGGTTTATACCAGTTTGAATATGTTTATTTTAAAAGCATTAGTATAATTATTTTAATTTGTTGAATTCTATTTGTTTTACTATTAAATAATTTTATTTTTCCTGCTAGTTGAAGTTTTTTTGTACAGTCTCCAATTTTTTTGCCTATTAAAACTTTGACATTTTACTTTGAAGCTAAATTAAGTGAATATTGAAATTTTTATATAACTATATACAACATAAGTTATTTTATTTATCAACTAATAGTTTTTTTTTTAATTTTTTTGAATTTATTTAAAACTCATTTTTTAATTATTAAAAAATTAAGAAAAGTGTGATATTTTGCTTTTTTTTTATTGGCAACATGTATAACACCTCCAGATGTTATGTACCAATTAATAATTAGCATTTGTATAATAATGATTTATGAATTGATTTTAATTTATTTATTATTAAAAGTAGAATTCATTAACTTAAGCAGGCAGTCAATTAAAACTTATTAATATACTTACTGAAAATAACAGATAGCCTAAAGATAAAGGAAGAAAACTTTTTCAACCTATATACATTAATTGATCATACCGATATCTAGGTAAAGTTGCTCTTGTAACAATAAAAAAGATTACTCCTAATGCAATTTTTAAACTAAATCATAAACTATTTGGTACAATATTTAAAAACGATAAATTAATAAAGGGTCATCATCCACCTAAAAATAATATTGAAACAAAGGCGCTCATTAAAAGCATATTAGCATATTCACCTAAAAAAAACAAAGCAAAAGTCATTGCAGAATACTCAACGTTATAACCAGATACTAACTCAGCTTCAGCTTCAGGCAAATCGAAAGGATGACGATTTGTTTCTGCGAGCATTGAAACGCAGAAAATAATAAACATAGGCAATAAAGGTATAATAAATCAAGTATTTTTTTGAGCAGATATTATAGAGCTTAAATTAAAAGAGCCTGCACAAATACACACGTTAATTATAATAAATCCTATAGAAACTTCATAAGAAATCATTTGAGCTGCAGACCGTAAAGCTCCCAGAAACGGATATTTTGAATTACTAGATCAACCTGCAATAACGATTCCGTAAACACTTAATGAAGAAGTTGCAAATAAATATAAAACTCCAACATTTAAATCTGATAATACTATTTGTTTTGATAGAGGTATTACTGCTCAACCAATTAAACTTAAAATAAAAGTTAACATAGGAGCAACTAAAAACATAATTAAATTAGAATTACTAGGAAAAATAGTTTCTTTAACAAATAATTTCAATCCATCAGCTAGTGGTTGTAATAACCCTACAAATCCTATTACGTTAGGGCCTTTTCTTCTTTGTATAATACCCATAATTTTTCTTTCTGCTATAGTAAAATAAGCTACAGAAATTAGTAAAGGAACAACAATACCAAGAATTTTTAACACTGTATAAATTATTAATAAAATCATTTTTAATTTAAATAGTAAGTTGAGTAATAAAATTAATCTAATGCTTGTTATAATACTTTTTAAAATAAGGAAAATATCAATTAATAAAAATATAACAATATATTTTTATTAATATAATATTTGCTCATTCAAATCAGGATAAGGTAGGATTCGAACCCACGGTATCTTTTAATACAATAGTTTTCAAAACTAACGCCTTAAACCACTCGACCACTTATCCGAAAAAGCAAAAGAAGGGATTTGAACCCTCAGCCATAATCTTGGCAAGATTATACTCTACCAAATTGAGTTACATTTGCAATAGCCATTTTGTTTATAAAAATATTTTAATAGATTTAAGTAAAAAAAAAAGTTCATTTTTAGTTTTAGAATTTGTCAGTAAAGTAACGTCTAAATTTGGCATATTTTTAAAAAATTCATAGTGACTTTCAAGCTCTACAAATAATAAAGGATTTTGAATAACAATTGTTATTGCTTTAGAATGTTGTTGATATTGAGAATTTTTAGGAGTTTTAAGTTTTGGAAAAACAGAAGTTATTAATTTTAAATAGAAATGTTGCATAGCTTTTTTTTTTAAAACTATTTTGCAACCAACAGGATTTCCTTGTTTAATTTTTAATAATATATGCAAGTGTTTAGATCGGGTTAGTTTACTTTTTTTTAATGTTATAAATTCTAAAGCTAATAAGCCGGAAATAAGCCGTTTAAAATTTGATTTTTGATATCCAAAATTTAGTATGATTGTTTTTAATTCTGGAATTTGTTCTAAATTATTAAAATTAAATGTATTAATTGTATCATATTTTATAATACGTTGAAAATATGTTTCAAAAAAAAACATTTTACCTAATATTAGATAAATCCTGAAGAAAGAGTTGCGAGCTTGAGAGTTTTTTTTTTTTTTAGTTTTTTAGGTATCGGCCCGATAATTCGAGAGGCTATAGGTTTACCTTGTTTACCTATTAAACTAACAGCATTAGACTGAAAAAAAGTGATTGTCCCATCTTTTTTTGTTATTTTTTTTTTAGTTCGAATAATAATTGCTTTATGAACTTCACCTTTTTGTACTTTAGAAATTGATCGAGCTTTATTACGAAGTTTTTGTATTGATACTATAATAATATCACTTAAAACTGCAAAACGTCGATTAAAACCATTAAGAACTTTGATACACTTTACAGATTTAGCACCTGAATTATCTGCTACTTTTAAAATTGTTTGTTGTTGAATCATTTTTTTGCGTTTATAGCTCAATTGGATAGAGCGTTGGATTTCGGTCCCAAAGATTATAGGTTCAAGTCCTATTAAACGTATACAAATATTATTATTTTTAAAATCATCTATA
>JACCEC010791594.1_pt1 | contig 15819 bp, 16 predicted proteins | sample 7450121 | NCBI WGS metagenome assembly JACCEC01 (sample SAMN15323455, study PRJNA562643) | freshwater metagenome | isolation source: river surface water | place: USA:Blue River Watershed | collected 2017-08-18 | reverse complement strand
ATACACTTTATAATGCGTCTTCATCTCACTCCATCGACGAAGACGAATATGCTCCACACCATATGTATGACGACCTACAAACATTCTTAATTTAGATCTGGATTGAATAAAAAAATGGCATATTTATATATTACACAAAAGTTCTCTATATTTAATTTATATGTGTTTTACATATAAATATGACGACTTGCGCTGCAACTCTGTGGATCCGAAGGATAGTACTACTCTTTATTGATCCACTGTGGATTGATGAATATCCGTGCGCCATATTTGTTCTTCAACTGCTCGTGAAAGGCAACATGTTCACATATTTCACCATATTGACACATTCCCATATATTTGATCTCACCCTTTCCTTCCATCAATTTCTTGATTTTATAGATCCCCGCACCACCAAATGCGGAGATCACCGGGATAAGGCCGCGCTGTAATGCGTAGGGCTTCTGATACTTTTCAATATGATTCTTATAGGAAACTTCATATGGAATCTGTTTCGCTAAATCACACTTTACCTGAAACCAGCAATCATACTCGATGTATCCACGCTTTCGGAATGCCCATATATCATAATACTCCTTCGATTGATGAATTGTTTGAACATCCCAAATCGATGGATCATACTCAAATATATGATCAAACGTGTCGGCAATTTGCGAAGTTGAATTTACATCATCCATATCTAAATTGAGGAGATAATCATACTCGGAATAGTGATAGAGCACATAATATAGGAGCATATTCCGAATATACGCAAGACGCTCCGTGCGATATATATACTTCTTATCAATCTCATCTTCAAGAATCAGTGATATATCACTATCTTTTTGGGCATACTCATGAAGCATTTCACGGCTCTTGTCAGTAGAATCATTCTCATAAATAAGGATCTTATACTTCTTGAATTTATTAGCGATTTTATAGATATTCGCAAAAACGGCTGGTATATATACGGCTCCATTGCGCAGCGCCCCAACGATCACAATTGAATACTCTTTTGGATCACTCATTTTATATCAAACTATATATCGAATATATACTTTCTACATAATCTATACGCAATCGAAAATCAAATCTTCTCTTTCTATTTTGAGTTTTGAATTTCATTTTGAATTTTGAGTTTTGAAAAGAGAAAAGTGAAAAGATATAAGAAGTGAAAAGTGAAAAAGAAGATATGAAGTGAAGATTTTTCTCTCATTCTAATATAGAAGCTCAATTTAACATAAAAATGTACTCTCTTTATCACGATAATCGCAACAAATGTGCCTCTCTCATCCCTCACTTCGACGATTGCTGTAATTATTACATGGATCGTGGCCTCCACGTCGAAGGCAAACTCTTCGATGAAGTTGGCCTTGTTTCCGCCATCATCGGTGATCTCAAAATGTCTGTCCGATCCGCCGATTATGAAGGCTGGCTCATATGCGACGGTCGCGCCGTAAGTCGTTCTACCTACAAAGACCTGTATGACTTAATCGGCGACAATTTTGGCGCCGGTGATGGTGAAACCACATTCAACCTCCCCAATGCTCAAGGCCGCGTTCTTGGATCCGTTGTGTCGAATCTGGCTACCAAGCCTGTAAATGTTTCCGTCCGCTGTGTGGGTGATGTCTTCGGTGAAGAGACACATACCCTGACTGAACTTCAAATGCCTGCTCACATTCACTCTGCTACCGATGGCGGACATACACACTCTTATGTAAATCAAATAGGAGATCAAAATACCGATAATGCTTTCGGTACTGAAACCGCAGCGGATCAAGCGGATTATAATCAAACAACCGGTTTTGGATATGCGAATATCACCATCGGAAGCACGGGTGGTGGTCAACCCCACAACAACATGCAACCCACCCTTTTCATCGGAAACACCTTCATTTATTCAGGTGTGAAGAGCGGTTCCAGCGAGTTCGTATTCCCCGCTTGCGGCAATACATACTATCCCCCTCCTTGCCTTGATTAAATATATATGTTTTTGTGTTTTGTGTTTTGTGTTTTGTATAAAAGTAAATATGTTTAAGGATTTTTATTATAATATAATTCTTTCTATTATATAGAATATCATAGAAAGGAAAGAAAAAAAGAAAAAAGAAGAAGATAAAAAGATAAAAAGATATAAGAGAATAAAATGTACTCTTTATATCACGACAATCGTAACGGATGTGTTTCGCTCATCCCCATCTTCGACGCCAATTGCGACTATTACATTTCACCCAATCTTCACGTTGAAAATTATATCAAAGCAGATTTCGGAAACATTTATGGAAATCTTCAAGTCGACGGTTTCACCACCATTTATCACGACCTCACCTTATATGGAAATCTCAATTTGATAAATGGAAACGTCGTTGATTACAATAGTGAAGTGAAAATATCCGATTCACTTGTTATCACCGGAGATGCCGTAAATGATTCATTGGTCGTTTGCCAAAATTCCGCAGTCAAAGAGATCGCCATCTTCAAAGGTCAAAGCGGAAATGTACTCGTCGTATCTCCCAATGATCAAACCTCCATAACCGGAAATGTAGACATTTCTGGAAATATCAATGTAGACGGAAATATTGTGATCTCTTCCCCATCACGCATCCGCAACTCCGTCGGAAATATCGATCCTTCCGTCGGTGATCTCAAAATGTCCGTGCGAGCCACTGATTTCGACGGATGGCTCCGATGCGATGGTCGCGCCCTTTCCACCGCCACATATAGCTCCCTCTTCTCCCTCATCGGCTACACGTACGGCGGAAGCGGCGGAACATTCAATCTTCCCAACGCAAGCGGACAAACCCTCGGCAGCGCAGGTGGCGCATACTCCTTCGGCACATATATCGGGTCGTCGACCGCTACGCTTTCCACCGCGAATTTGCCCCCTCACACTCACTCCGGGAGCACTTCTACGGTAGGATCACATTCACACAATTATAATGATGCCTACTTTGCCGAGAATTATGGTGGTGGCCAGAATAATCTTTACGGAACTACCGCTGGTGTTGATACCGATAACTCTTTTATTTGGCGCACCGCCGCTGGTGGATGGTCAACAGTGCCTTCCGATATCGCAACTTCATCCAGCGGAAGCCACAGCCACTCATTCACCACCGATAACGGAACCGGAAGCTCAACCGCCTTCTCGATTATGCAACCCACACTCTTCATTGGATACACCTTTATTTATGGTGGAGTTTAAAAAACATACTTCCCCCAAGATATGCCGCGACCACGTGTATAATCGCGCCAACCACTCTCCACAATCATCTTCTTCTCCACTGCTTCATTCCACGCACGCGTTGGCCCCCGTGTCCAAGCGGCATCCCAATACTTCGTGTGAATCGTATCATCCATAATCACCACACTATTCGCATGGGCAAAATGATAACAATTTTCAATATCACTTTTGGCAATGGGAAGATCATGGCCTCCATCGATAAAGATGAGATCGAATTTCGCATCCCCTTGGTGTGTTTGGATATACTCTGGAAGGGTAGTACGACTATCTCCTAAAATAAGAGTGTGGCGACCCGGGAAAGTGGTATCGATATACTCCTTCGCACTGCGCACATACGGATGCGAGCCCAAATCGAATGATAGAAGAGTTGCTGTTGGGTTATGTTTCAAGAAGATCTCCGCAGAATGACCGGCGTTAAATCCAATCTCCATAATACGCATATTTGGGGATTTCGAGAATTCGATCAAATCTTTCACTTGATCCGGCACTTGCTGACTATACCCTTCTTTCATCTCATAATTACATGACTTTAAAAAATCAGAAAGTGATACATACTTTTCCATTTTTTTGAGTTTTGAGTTTTGAGTTTTTGGATCTCTATTTTAGCAAAAATGAAAAATAAGAAAATAAATCGAACTTAACAATAGATCGATTTATAACCTATGAAAGAGAATACCCTCTCATACTCCAAAATAAAGAAGAGTATGGAGTCCTCATCCACAAAGAAGATTCATCCAATCGTGATTTACGGCCTTGAAAACTGCCCCTATTGTAAAGCCGCATATGAACTTCTCGATCAACATAAAATCAAATATCAAAAGATCATCGTTCCAAATGAAGCAACCGAGAAGGAGAAGTATAAAAAATTATGTTCCATGAATACATTCCCCATGATCTTCGTTCGTAAATCGGAGGATTCATCCAAATATGTAAAGATTGGCGGATTTAGCGACTTGAAGAAGTATATCGATCTTCTCACCTATTTACGCGAAAATGATATACATATTCAACTTTTACATGAAATCGATCAACTCTTATAATCATGATTTTGATCATATATTATAATTATGCGAAATGATTATGATTCATTCCGATTTCGTATACGATTTACATATTCAATATAACGATTTAACTCTGCGATTTGCTTATTTCGCTCTTGAATCATCAACTCTAACTCCCGAATACGACGATCTTGTGCCGCATCTTCCTCCTCTAAAATCTTGATCCGTTTTGCGTTTTTATCCGTGGTCGACGTAGATGTTTCTACCTTACCATAAAATCCGCCTTTGTTATCTACACAATACTCACAATCCGCATTGCTCTTACACTCCCCCTTTCCCACTTCACACACACCTTTATCACAACCACTCTTACACTTCGCAGCCTTCGCACTCTCCTCTTCCGCATTTGGCATATAATAACCCGTTCCAAATATTTGAATCTTCTCATAAATCGTATCGATATTCTTATATACTAAATAACCAATACTTACAAGAATAAGTATCACCACAATCGCAATGAAGATCTTCATATATGATCCATTATTCCCACTTTCAGGTTGATTTGGTACGGATACACGTTGGTTGGGAATGCGCTGATTTGGAACACGTTGATTCGGAATTCGTTGATTCGGAATTCGTTGATTCGGAATTCGTTGATTCGGAATGCGCTGATTTGGGACACGTTGATTGGGAATGCGCTGATTTGGGCTCTTTTCAAATACGAAACTGGCGATTTCTGGACTCTCCATGATGTAGAATGATAATATATATTAGAACTTCTATATATAAAAGATATTATTTTTATTTTTTAGGACGATGAAGATTGGGGTTCCTCTTCTTCATCGGAAGGATTATACTCCATTGTATTGATATCGATATTTTCATTCGATTCTTCTATTTCATAGGTGTTTTTGTTTTGGAATACATATGACGATTGGAGTGAAAGAGCTGAAGCGGAAGCAAAACGCGATAGATCCACGGTTTCTTGATACTTTTTATAAATATTTTGCTCTATCTTCTCAATGCTCTTCACAACTTTATAAGGAACCACGCTTTTGGCAAATGTTTTGAAGATTTTAATAAATACATGTAGATCCGTTCGATTGGATAAAATATATACATGTTGGACATAAAGGAGTGTATGTGCCATAATCGATTTATAAAACGCGGCTTGTTTCATAATATTCTCCATTTGAAAGGTGGATTGATCCGAATTAAAAAGATCAAGAAGTAGAATCATCTTCTGTTTTTCACTCTTCGCGCGAAGTAGTAAATGAATTAAGGAAGATTTATAATTTTCAAAATTGGCTTCATTAAAATGTTCCGAATGAATCTTCATATACACAATTGGGAAAGATCCCATTTCAAATTGAGCAAAATCCATTTCAAAATAAATCAAAAGTTAAGAATCTATCTCTTTTTGATACTTTTTTCTTTATACTCTTACGCAAAAAAATCAATACGATTATATATATTTTATATAGAATTTCATATTTTGATTCCGCAAAATGCGCTACGCAATCGTTCTCTTGTGTCGCGATTTTGCCCCCTATATCTTTGAACTCCTCCTTCGCCATTGCGCCGCGCCACTCTATGATTCATACGACTTTTATATATGCGTCGATCGAAATATTCCACTCTCCCAACATGATCGCATCAAAATCATTCAAATTGATGACGCGTTATGCTATGCGAACGGATTCCACCATATGACATATAGCATTCAAAAGACACCCGTTTCATGGGACAAAGCTTTCTACTACTTCACCCGTGATGAACGCATCGAATCATATGATTATATATGGTTTATTGAAGATGATGTTTTTATACCGTCGATTGAGACGATACATAACATTGATGCGCGTTATGATCAGCACTTATTATCCCAAAGCTGTGCCATGTCTCTCTCCTATGACACTCCTGGATGGCAATGGCATGTAGCACGGGGACATATTGGATTGCCCCTCTTTTCATCACTTATGTGCGCATGTCGGATATCACGTGATTTGATGAAAGTGATCCGCAATTATGCGGAAACACATAAACGCCTCTTCTTCTTGGAGATTATGATCCCCACTTTATGTTGCCAATCACGACTTCCAAATAAAGTGATCCCCGAATTGAAGACGATCCAATATCGATATGATTGGAATACACACTTCCAAAATGGGTTTGATAAAATGGCTCTTTATCACCCCATCAAAGATCATGCTATTCAAAAAAAATGGTTTATGGCGGCAAATCGATGATTTTTTTGATCTTAGAGAGATTTGACGAATATATAGATAAAAAGAGAAGAAATAAAGAGAAAAGATAAAGAGAAGAGATAAAGAGAAAAGATGGAATTTACCAAAAATCATCGATTTTCATTTAAGAAGCTGCGTGAAAGTCTTTTAGTAAAATGTGAACCTTCTGCCATTCCATCACCTCCCAATCACGCCTTTTTGAAAGAGATTATTGCCCAACGTAAATCACAAACGCTTTATGATATATGGTCTGGGCTGGGATGGAGTAGCCTTTCCAGTGCGCATGGGGCGGAGATTGGCAAGCTGATCAACTTCTACTTGCCAAAACGGGAATTTACCAAAGTGATGAATGCGCAAAATCGGGAAGTGCGACTTTATATGTGGTATGAAGTTCCATTTATCATCACGCTTATCTTTACGTACTTCGGTGTGTTCGAATATATCCCCAAACATTGGGAGTACGCATTTTATCTCAAAACGGATTTACGTTATATCTTATATCATATGAATCAAAATCCGGAATTGCGAAATCAGCTTACGTATTTATCGGATTTAGGTGATCTTGAAGAACGTATAACTCGGGATTTTGGAACGGAGATTAATGCGAAGTATGGAATTGCTGTGGAACTCTATATATTGGATTACGTTGCGTTATATAAAAAATGAAGGATAAGATGATATCACATCTTTTTTGAATAGGATTGAATATCATACCATTTTTTTCAATCAACGAATAAGATGGCTTCTGCTGTTGAGGGTCTTCCTGAACGCGAGTCGGCTCCTCAGGGGGCTGCGCTCTACGGAATGCGCCTCAACGGACCTTATTACCAATATTTGGTAATCAATAAGAAGAATGAGATCTCTTTTGGAACTCCTAACTTCCCGGATTTCATTGTCCAGGATGTTAAGCCTCGGATCGACTATATTCGGCTTGCCGAGTACATCCAGGCGACTATCCCATCTTGTGTGGTGATCAACGGTAAGCTCTGCGACAATAACTGGATCGATTTCATCGGATCCAGAATCAACCCTATCGCATTCGAGCCTCTCTCTGGTACTCCGATCCCTGAGGATCCGACCCTTCATGGCCTTTACATTAGGTTGGGTCTTCGTCGTCCTGATTCAGGATGGGATCCGATGGATTTAGTCAATTATATTCCGGAGAATCTCTCGATGGCATTGGCTGCGTTTATCGTCGGCCTTCTTGATGCCACCGGGCACAACTCGCGTCGGTATACCAAGGTGTCGAGGACGATTCAGTTCGTCGATGGCCCCAAGACCATACCGGTCAAGGTGTATACCAGCGAAGAGATGGATCTGATCCGGAATATCATCTGTGCCATCTTCAACCGCGTCGATCTCATTCCTACGAGTGAGCTCTTCGTGGACGAGGATGGTGCCGGTGCCGGTGCCGGTGCTGGTGATGCCTAAGTGCCCCCTTTCCACACGCGTGAAACTCTATCTTTCTTGGCTCATTCCATTCGGATGAGAAGAAGATATCACGGTGTTATTCTGTGTATGCTGCTGCCACTGCTGGTGTAGCTGCGTTCGCGCCCACGGTGAGTTTACTCGACCTATAGTAGATTTTGCCAAAACCCGGTGTTTTTAAAACACCACCTCATAAAATCACCTTCCATCTTTTATCTTTTATTTATCAAATATTTGATTAAATATTTGATCTTTACTCTTTGATCATATAAACATCCCATTTATTCCATCGATATATAATTGTTATACTTGCCCGGCTGATTGAGCATATTCAAACGGAGCACCAGCATATGATCTTCTCCACGGAATTCAAAAGGCGTTCCGTCCGGATTACAAAACTCGATGTCAATATACGGAAGACGCGCCAAAGGTGGATTGAAATTCTTCGTGACCCCATCCACCGGAATCGTCCCTTGATTCACAATCGTACATGGCTTATCCTCCGCCAACTGGATAATCGTATACGAATTCTCCGACGCATTATTGCTATTATAATTCTGGAAATCACGGATCTTAATCACCACATACGGGCTACACTCAATGTGGAAAATATTCGGCGACACTAACACCGACATATCCTGGATCACTCCCGTTCCCACAAATGGCGTGATCGCACCCGATGGTGTGCCATCAATCACCTCAAAGGTGAATGTATTTGCGTTCTTCACTTCATACACACGAATCTCATATGTACTGAGCATCAAATAATCACCATTTTGGAATAGTGCGCGGAAATCCCCCGATGCCGTTGTCGCCGTCAGCTTAAAGAGGGGATATCCATTGCTACTTTCCGTGGAAAGATCGATGATGGAGAGTATATTGAGGGCGGAAAGGTCGATTTGAACAGAGTTGTATTGACTATTCTTGAAACCAATGATCTCATCGATCGAACGATACGGGCACGGATTACAACTATCCGTAAGAAGATAGTTGATATTATACACAAAGTCGGAACCCGACGCACGATTGCTTTGAATGCGCAACGTGTTATTGATCGGATTCTTTGTAAAATTATACTTATTCGTTAATGAAGCAAACAGATTGCCGAAAGTTCCATTGAGCGTATCTAATAACTTGGCGTTATCATATTGACCCACCGGGATCTTTACCGACGTAATATTCACATTATCCTCCGTAAGATAGAAGGTATTATTAAAATCCGTGATGTTATAGTATGTATTGGGTATCGAACCATAAATGAGCTCGGCACTCACGATATCACGCCACTCTTGTGGGACATTCAGGCGATACTTATTTGCCTCAGGATACTTATTCTTATCACGATCGCGACTATCGATCACAAAGTACTTCGATGCGCGACCATGGGTTATGTTGCGATCCGGAGGCTTTGTGATAAATTGAGTATAATCATCCTTTACCGATTTTATCGACTCACTAATCGATTGCGGGTATTGACTGAATCGCGACATCTTCTCTATATCTCTTTATATATCTCTATATTCAAATAATATTTTATTCAAAGATATATAAACGATCATCATTTGAATGAATATAAAGGATATTTCAATAAAGAGTTATAGTTTTATCAAATGGTATTTGATCTCTTCTCTTCGAAGAAGAATATACAAAATATTCGGGATACGATTTCCGAAACAATTGAACATGAATTTCACTTTAAAATTGGATTGCGCTATGATCCTTTGATCGAATCGAAAGTAAAAGAAGTGATGACCAAAGTGTCGGATCAAGTGCCGGAAGGAAAGAGTGTGAAAGATTACATTTTAATGATGAATAAAAAAGTGATCTCCTTAGTATTACCCACCATCCGCGCAAACGCCTTAAAAGAGAAATCGCGATCACATTTGCCGGAAACAAATCGCAAAATGCCTTCCCATGTGTTGGATGACCCACAAGATCTCCTTAAACGTGGAAATACGAGACTGGTTCCCGAACCCGTGGATGCCCAATTTAATCTTCCCATGGAGAATATGAGAGAACGCACACTTCCGGATTATCCGCGACCTATGCCGAAGATGGAGAGCTCAAAAGAGAGTACGAATACGAACACATTGGATATGTTCAATCAACTCCGCTCGGTTTATCAAGCAGAACAAAAAGCATCCGGTATACATGATCATGTCAATGGATCCTTTTCCGAAGGAAAGGAAGAAAAACGGGAAGAAACGTTTGTGGAAGCACATAACCATAACCATAACCGGAAAATCGTTTTGCGAAAACAGAAGATGGAAACTCCGATTGAACCAGAACCTATACCTGAAAAAGTAATGGAAATGATTACACCTTTGACACCTTTGCCACCTTTCTCTTCTCCCCTTTTACTTCCATCTCAATCTTCTGAAAAAGAGCGAAATGTCGACTCCCTGGTCATGTCGCAGCAGATCGCTGCTGACCGGATGTCAGCCAAGCGAAATGTAGTACGTCGCATACACTACTCTTCCAATTATCGCTCCTTCATGTTCCATCATTCACCTTCGATGTTCCGCATTTACTTAACCCCTTACTTTGATAATCTATATGATCCTTTTGTATACTTCCAACTTCCCGAATATACCACCGCTTCTGGCGCAATCCTTCACTCTGCGTTTCAATTACAATATGATATGAAACATCATCCTCATATTCCCAATATCAAAAATGTGAAAAATATTTATATCGATCACGTGAAATTGTATGATGGGCATAGAAGAGAGGAATCGATATATGCGGAATTGATCCCATCTTTACATGATGAACCAAATATATATCATAATCACGCACATTTGGGACATGACATACTCCTTTATAACCCCCAAAGTGGCGCATTTTGTGCCGAACACGCAAATCGCAATATCAAGGAAGAAGCATTAAAGACGATTCAGAAGAATGGATATATTCAAGTGAATTTGTATAATATGTATCACGATTATATTCATTATGATCAAGACGTCGCATTTATCGAAAAGATCGAACAGAAAGATGGGAAAACGCTCCTATTTCTTCGTGGATCGATATTTGAACCAGGTGAAAAGATCTATATTTATTCACTATGCCATGATCATCACCGCTATGTGGAATTTGGTGAACGCGTTTTCGCAAATACGGCAGAGTTGGTGAATGCGGAGAAAAAGTACTTCTCCTTTTCGGCAATGTATATGGATGAGAAGGAAGGAAAGGAGGAGATGGTATCATTTGAAGAAGTGTTTGAGAAGCATCGGGAACACCTTGAAGATCTCTCTCATAAATCGATCTCGGATCTCTTCTACTTTGTCATCCAACAAGTTAATGACGAGAAGCGGATCTATTATGATTGTCAAATCGTCGGGTTTAATCGCGAAGATGGATCTGTCATATTGTATCATAAAGAGTTTGATCGTATTCTTGCGAATTTCGAAAATACGGAGCAATTCGGATTTATTCTCAAAAACCTGAACGGATTACAAAGTGATGATCGCAGCGATTTACATCGAAAACATGGATTTGTCGTCGAAAAAGTAATCGAACCAAACACACTTGTACTCGATTATCAAGGTGCGATCGACGCGAATTTCAGTGAAGGCTTCATACGACATCATAATCTTCAAATCGATATTCAATGTGTTCTTGAATTTTGATTTTGATGTTTAATTTTTGATCTTTTTATTCTATCATCGTTTATTGGATGATTTATATATATTCATAAAATAGAGACTCTTTTTTATGAATGGGTTATGCGATTTTAACATGTGCGCTTCATGAACACGCATATATCAACACATTTGTATCTTATTATATCAATCTCGGATTTGATGTCATTTATATTTTATGTGATCAAAATCAACCATCTTATGATTCATATTTGTTTCCAACACTTAAATCCTACGTACGATGTATACATATGAAGTATACTCTCAAACCCGGAGAAACGTTTGATGGAATTCAGATGCGCTATTATCAAAAAGTAATTCGCATGATTCCACATGAGTGGATCTTCCTTTGTGATATTGATGAATTCTTATATCTTTCTTCCGGAAATATCAAAACATATATGAATTCAATAAATCATAAAAGTGTGAGCCAAATCTCCTTTCCATGGATGATTGTGGATTCCTTGAAACCGGATGCTGAATATACACACTTATTTGACATTTTAGATAATGCGTCATGGCATACAAATCGCCATGTAAAATCGATCTTTCGAAAAGCGGATTTCGAAAGGATTACCAGTACACATTATGCGCATGTGAAAGGTCTTACGCGAGTAGGTGGAAGAGAAGAGAAGGTGGCAAAACCGCTTTATGAAGATCGATTTAATGTCGATTTTTATAAGAGTGATGCAACATTTATTATTCATTTTCATACTCGATCGTTTGAAAATAATATCATCAAAATACTCACTGCTCAATATAGCGGAAAGTCCGATCATAACCAACGGACAAAATTGATATCCCTCGTGAAAGCGGGAAATCATGATCTCTCTTCATTAACAAAATTCGCACTTGTCAAAGCACATAAACACGCGCCACAAATCACACCTTTTCCTTTAAAAGAACGTATGAAATCATTATCCGTATATCCAACAAATATTGGATATAATGATGCGCTTTTGGATCACTTACTTCAAAAGTATCAATTACCCAAATCGTACTTTACGAATCCCGAAGTATATCAAAGTTATTCCGACCCGTGAAGATTTCAATATACTTCTTCATATATGATTGCGGATCACAGTATGTATTATACGGATGAACATAATTCTTCTGATAATAGATCTCAAATCCACGCATATGTGGCAAACGAGATAATATCCAATTTTCCGCACGACATCGCGTCGCCATCGCATCTTTATACGGATTGTGATCCAAATTGGGTAATTGACGTATATGCTCCGCCGTTGCCCACCAAAAATTCCCTGAGTAATGGAAGAAGTGATTTGGATTGACCGCAAATAAGTACTTCTTCGATGGATCATTCGACGGCGCCATATTGATCACATTCGATCCCACTGTGTCATAATGCGTCAAATATTGTAAAGCGATGTCATGCTGAACCACCGTCCAATATTCAAGGAGCTTCCGCCAACTCTTCACACACACTTCGTCGCCATTTTTGCGAACACCTTTTGTATGAATATACAAAATCCGCGATTTGGGATTGACCCGCTCCGTAATATACTTCAAATAGTTGATCGTCTTCACTTCATAATATTTCGGATTATCTTCTTGATATAAAAGCATCATTTTGGGATATTGATCTCGTGGGATTTCAAATGGCTGACCAACGACACAAACAAGTATATTTTTACACTTTTCATATAAACCACAATCGACGATTGATTTTAATTGGTCATAAAATATTTCAATACCATTATGAAGCGTACAAACATGCATAAATATGTAAATGGGATGCTCCTTATACACATTTGGATAACGCTCCATAAACGTTTCGCGATTATAAATACGCTTTTCCTTCTCATTTGATCCATAATGATTCCAATGATAAACGAGATCATAATGACTGAGATGTTTGAGATCATCATTTTGGTTTCGATAGTAGTGAATGTCGAATTCAGGATACATTTCGAATGTATTTAGTAAATACTGAATATAAATCATCCGCTGCTGAATCGCATCAAGGGGCTTTTGGCTCTGATATGAAACAACCTGATTTTCTACCTTCTTCTTCACGTCTTTCACTTCTGGAACACGTTGTACAGGTTGATCAGGTTGTACAGGTTTGACCTGTTGTACAGGTTGCCCTTGCCACTTTTTCAGTTTTGCGTGTTTGAGCTTCTCATAGTAGCGCTCTTTTTCACGTTTGAGTGTATTTTTATAATACGTTGCCGAATTACGCTCTAAACTATTCATATGTTTTCTTTTATTTTTAGAAAATAAAATACTCTATTTTACAAATATATAAATAAATCTCATTTTTAACTTACTCTTTTACACATAAAAAAGAGTAATCATACAATAAAAATAAACACTTTCACACTTTCACACTTTCACTTACTTACGTTTTGGCTTCATATTCACATTTCCCTTCGTTTTGTGTGCCACATAAAAAATCGTAAAGATCATGATGAAAATAACAATCAACACCATCGTCATCAGGAGAGCTTGAATATAAAGGTAATAACGAGGCCATTTCAGGGCACATTCGCAATCACTTGGCATATTGCGATAAAGGCGGTATACATTCATCACGAAGAATACGTATATGACAACAATAGCAATGGTGAAGAAGGTGGCTATCAATGGGGAGAAGACGGTGTTGAGTGAGAAGATGAGGTTGAGGATGGCGATGACAATAAGAAGGAGTTCAATATACTTCAACTTTTGGATATCTGCCTTATTTTCCTCCGCATTTGCGACACCTTGGGCACACATACAATCTTCTAACTTGCGCAAATAATCATACGCGAAGTACAGAAGGGCAATACCGATGATCGAGCCAATAATGCTGGCAGTTGTTTTCATTTTTAAATAGATCTATACTCTTAATTGATATTTTTTTCTTTTTCTTTTTGGATTTGTTTTTAGATTTAGATTTAGATTTGGATTTGGATTTGTATTTGTATTCGAATTCGGATATATTTCATATATATTTTGTAATATTATGATAAAGATAAAAGATGATGAATCGTATGAGAAGAGTGAATCCAAATGCGATATGGACAAAGAGTTATCGCCAAGAACATCTTTCTCAAATCAAAGATGTTCACTTTTGGATTCATCCGCGCTATGAAGAGGAAGATGCGTTTAAACATACCATCTCCTATATCATCTCTTTTTTACGCACTCTCTTTCCAAACCACTCATTTATCACAACTCACGATATCAAAGTGAATAATCCAGAAATCCTCTATATACTCCTTAATCATCGCGAATTACACAATTTCATACCCGCATTACCGGCGATCTTTATTTTATATAATACACTCGATTTTGTCGATTCTTCCTTCATCTTCCCCCAAAACATTCTCCTTTACTCAAAAGCATACCGGATCATTGAAACCAAATATATCAATATGGCACACTATATCAAAGAAGTTAGAGGATACACGTACTATTTACCCATTATTACTGGTTTTCTGGGGAATCGCAATCTTCCTGTGGAAGGCGACAATCAAAGTAGAATGGTTCTCTTTTACGCAAACCCTTCGAATCATCTATTCTATCGATCGATACTCCAAATATGTGAAAAAGAGTATCCATACATCGAATTTCATTTAAATGAAGATCTCTTTCATGAAGCCGATTTAATCGTTCGTTTATATGAATCACCACATAGCCATTATGATAATGCTCTATTTTCAAAGTGCGTAGCATATCACAAAATATGTATTTCTGAAAAGTGTAATGATAAGTATCATGAAAACGCGTACTTTGATACAACTATCTTTGTTGAGAAGAGTAATATTTCCGAGTTTGTAAAGAAGATACACACCTATTTGTATGATCAAGAGAAGATAAACGCCATTCATGAATGTATGGAGAAGAAGATCACAAAACAAGTTGAACGAAACAAAAAACAAGCAGAACTCATTTTAACTTTTTGATTTTGTGTTTTGATTTTGTATTTTGTATTTTGTATTTTGTATTTTGAGTTTTGAGTTTTGAGTTTTGATTTTGATTTTGATTTTGATTTTGAGTTTTGATTTTGATTTTGTGTTTTGAGTTTTGATTTGATTTTGTGTTTTGAGTTTTGATTTTGAGTTTTGATTTTGATTTTGATTTTGATTTTGTGTTTTGAGTTTTTTCTTCTATATTTTTATATAGAAGTAAAGTAAGAGATACAAAATAAGAGGCACAAAATAAGAGATGACGTCTTCCATCCATGAACTCAAACGCAAATTAGAAGATCTTCTTTATGAAATTGAAGAGAAGCGCGCTGATTTTACAGATTATCTCAAAAAGAGCGAACT
>JACCEC011810435.1_pt1 | contig 15821 bp, 12 predicted proteins | sample 7450121 | NCBI WGS metagenome assembly JACCEC01 (sample SAMN15323455, study PRJNA562643) | freshwater metagenome | isolation source: river surface water | place: USA:Blue River Watershed | collected 2017-08-18 | reverse complement strand
CGACCTGGTGCTTCGAGAGCTGCGGGAGGTCGTAAATGCGCTTGCCGTTGCTCGGGTTAAGCACCGGGGTTAGCGGCGAATCTTCGGGGAAGTGGCTTAGGAGGTTCTGAATGCGGGTATCGATCACACGCTCAGTTTAAGCCTGCGACCGAGCAACGGAGTCTTCGTTTTGGCGATAGTTTCGACGATTTCGCCAATAGCGTGAGCGGCCCGGTCTTCGGGGTTAGTCGCAACGATGGGCTGCCCGGTGTCGGATCCTTCGCGAAGTGCTACAGAAAGGGGAACCTGACCGAGCAGGTTCGTTTTCAATCGCTCAGCCACAGTCTCACCGCCACCGCTGCCGAAGAGCTCGATTCGTTCGCCGCCAGTTTCGAGCCAAGACATGTTTTCGATCACACCGAAGGTGCTCTGGCCGGTTTGGACACCCACGCTTCCGGAGCGCTCGGCGACCTCGGCCGCGGCAACCTGAGGGGTGGTAACCACAATCGTTTGCGCGTGGGGGAGCAGTTGGCCGAGACTAATGGCAACGTCGCCCGTACCGGGTGGCATGTCCACCAACAGAAAATCTAGTTCTCCCCAGTAAACATCTCTAAGGAACTGCTGGACGGCTCGGTGGAGCATCGGCCCGCGCCAAGCCACGGGGCCGCCCTCGTTGAGGAACATCCCGATGGAAATGACCTTCACTCCGTATGCAACCGGCGGAAGAATCATGTCGTCGAGGCGAGTCGGTTTGTCAGTGATGCCCAGCTGACCGGGAATCGAGAACCCGAAAATGTCGGCATCAATCAGACCGACAGCCAAACCCTTTTGGGCTAGACCGACGGCGATATTGGCAGTGATGCTGGATTTGCCTACGCCGCCCTTGCCAGAGCCGATCAGGTAAACCTTGCACGGGTTCTCGGCATCGAAAGGATTGACTCGAGGAGCTCGGCCATCGCGAAGCTTGGCCTTGAGAGCCTCGCGTTCTTCGGCGGTCATCACTGTCATGATTACCTGGCGCTCACCAACCGCCGCTTTTACTTCACGTTCGATTTTGTCGGCCGCCGGGCAACCGGTGATGGTGAGTTTGATGGTCACCGAGGTGTCTGTGATTTCACCAACCATGCCTAGTTCGGTGATCGGCAAACGCAGTTCGGGGTCGATAACCTTCGCAAGCTCTTCGAGCATTACTTTTTCTTGTTCTTGGGCTCTTCGCGCAGTTCTTCGACCAGTTCGCGCATCAGGTCGCGCAGTTCATCGCGCACGAAGTCCTTGGTGGCAAGCTGCTCCATGGCTAGTCGAAGTGCGACAACCTCGCGAGCAAGGTACTCGGTGTCGGCAAGGTTGCGCTCGGCACGCTGACGGTCTTGCTCAAACTTCACGCGATCGCGGCCGTCCTGGCGGTTTTGCGCCAACAGGATCAGCGGAGCAGCGTAAGAAGCCTGCATCGAAAGAATCAGAGTGAGCAGGGTGAAGTTGGTCAGTCGTGGGTCAAACTGCCACGAAAAAGGAGCCAGGGTGTTCCAAGACAGCCAGACGACACAGAAGACGGTCATGCCGATTAGGAAGCCACCGGTTCCCATCGCGCGAGCGAAGGCTTCCGAGGCGCGTCCGAAGCGCTCCTGGTCGAAGCTCAGGCGAGGAACAAAGCGCTTGCGAGTGGCTAGCGGTGAATCTAGACGGTCAGCCATCATGCGCCTCCTTTCTCGTCTTCGGTTCTCCAGTCATCCGGCAGTAGGTGGTCTAGTACGTCGTCCACGGTGACCACACCAATGAGGTGGTGTTCATCGTCCACGACAGGCAGTGCAACCAGGTTGTAGTTTGCCAGCGTTCGGTGAATCACCGAAATGTGAGTGTGCGACTTCACTGGCTCAAGCTCGGTATCGAGCAGAGTACCCAAGCGCTCGTGCGGTGGGTAGCGAAGCATGCGCTGGAAGTGAACCATTCCCAGGTAACGGCCGGTTGCCGTTTCGTATGGGGGGAGCGTCACAAAAACGGAAGCCGCCAATACTGGCGAGATGTTCTTGCGACGAATCAGCGCCATCGCTTCAGCAACCGTGGTGTCGGCAGCGCAAATGATCGGCTCGGTCGTCATCAGACCACCCGCGGTGTACTCGTCGTACTGCATGAGCATGCGAAGGTCGTCGGCTTCTTCCTCGTCCATGAGTTCGAGAATTGCCTCGGTGCGTTCCTCGGGCAGGTTTGCCATCAGGTCGGCGGCGTCGTCAGGCTCCATGAGGTCAAGAACTTCGGCAGCACGCTCGTCATCCAGCTCCTGCATGATCTCGATCTGCTCAACCTCGGGCAACTCTTCGAGAACATCGGCCAGACGCTCGTCGTCTAGCTCTTCTGCTACCTCAACCATTCGCTCGTCAGGCAGGTCCATCAGGGCCGAGGCAAGGTCTGCTGGGCGAAGTTCGGAGTAGGTGGCGATCAGCTGCTGCGCGCTCTGCGCCTCTTTCGAGTCGGTTGATGCGACTTTGTCCCAGGTGGTGAACAGTGTCTCGCCCTTGGCGAAAGGTGAAACGGACGTCTTTGGGCGACGAAGGAACAGCTCGTTGACGATCCAGTCCTTGTTTTTGCCCTGTTCAACCGAAAGGTCCTCAATTTGAGCGGTTCCCGAACCGTCCAGCATCGTGACTTTACGTCCGAGAATTTCGGCGATGACGCGAACCTCCTGGCCGCGCTGTGTGAAGCGGCGAAGGTCAATGAGTCCGTTGGTGATTACCTGCCCCGGGCTGATCGCGGTGACGCGAGCGATGGGCACGAAAACGCGACGACGACCGGTGATTTCCACCAGCAGCCCGGTAACTTTTGGAGCACCTGATTTACGGTATGCGACTAGGACGTCGATGACCTTGCCGACCTTGTCGCCGACTGGATCAAAGACGCCACAGCCCGCTAGGCGGGCAACAAAGACTCTTGTCGCGCTCATACCTTCAACCTTAGACGAGGGGCAGTAGCCATGCGAGAATGGGTCTCGTGAATGACAAGAGAAGATCTAGGCAAAACTCGACCGAAGCCGGCGTTGTCGTCGCGACTTTCACCGAGTACCAGCAGGCAACCGACTACGTCGAAAAACTCATCGCCAAGGAGTTTCCGGCTGGTTCGATCGCAATTGTCGGCAACAACCTACGCACGGTGGAGAGAGTCCGTGGACGTTTGGACTACGGCGTAGTGGCGATGCGCGGTGCCATGTTTGGCGCTTGGCTAGGGCTCATGCTCGGCATCCTTTTTGTTCCCCAGGCCTTGAGCTCATCGGAGAGCCTACTGACATCGATCCTCGTCGGCATCGGTGTTGGAATGCTTATCAACATGGCGCGATTCGCCCTCGCGCGCAAAAAGCGCGGTTTTATCTCGGTTTCGCAGGTAATCGCGAAAGACTACGAGGTCCAGGTTCCCTCTGACCTAGTCGCCCAGGCCAAAGAAATCGCGGCTACTAGCTAAGCGAAGCCATCCAGGCTTCGACTTCCGCCGCCTTGCGAGGCAGTGCTCCCGTTAAATTCTCAACACCGTTTTCGGTAACCAACACGTCGTCCTCGATTCGAACGCCGATTCCACGGAACTCGGCAGGGACCAGCAGATCGTCCGGCTGGAAGTAAAGTCCAGGTTCGATGGTGAAAACCATGCCCGGCTTGAGTTCTTGGTCTAGGTACATCTCTTTGCGAGCCTGAGCGCAGTCATGCACGTCGAGGCCGAGGTGGTGGCTGGTGCCGTGAACCATCCAGCGTCGGTGGAGCTGGTTTTCGGGTTTGAGCGATTCCTCAGCCGAAATGTCGATGAAGCCCCACTCCGAAACCTTTGCGGCAATGACCTTCATGGCCTCGGCATGGAGGTCGCGGAACTTGAGGCCCGGCTTGGCTACCGCGAAGACGGCGTCGGCCGCTTCCAGAACGGCTTCGTAAACCTTCTTCTGGACATCGCTGAACTTGCCGTTGACCGGGAAGGTGCGGGTTACGTCCGCGGTGTAAAGGCTGTCAACCTCTACGCCTGCGTCTAAGAGGACTAGGTCGCCCGGGCGAACTGCACCATCGTTGACGATCCAGTGCAGGATGCAGGCGTGCGAGCCGGCAGCCGCAATGGTTTCGTAGCCGAGGTCGTTGCCTTCGGATCTCGCCTTGGCGAAAAAGGATCCCTCGATGATTCGTTCGCCACGCTCGTGTGCGATTGCCTTCGGGAGGTTACGGATAACCTCTTCGAAACCCTCGACGCTCGCCGCAACAGCTTTGCGCATTTCAGCGACCTCGTAGGAGTCCTTCACGAAACGCAGTTCACTCACAAACTCGCTGAGTGCCGGGTTTTCGAGAGTTAGGACGTCTGAGTCGTGCAGACTCGACCGGAAGTCGTCGAGTTCGCTGAGCGACTTTGTGTCGATGTCGAGCAGCGCCGAAACCTGGGCGAGAGTTGGACGCTGGCCGACCCAGAATTCACCGATAGCCGGGTTGGCAAAGAATTCGTCGGAGTCGCGTCCTGCGGTTTCGCGCAGATAAAGAGTCTGGCGGCTGTGGCGGGTATCAAGAACCAGGACGCTGTCTGGAACCGTAGCCGAACCCCAACCGGTTAGGTGAGCGAACGCCGAGTGCGCGCGGTAGCGGTAGTCGGTGTCGTTTGATCGCTGAGAGCTCGAACCGGCTTCGATGAAGATGACCTTGCCGGCGAAAGCGTCGGCGACTGCGGCTCTGCGCTTGGCAGCGAAGGGGGCTGCCTCGGCTCGCGCGGGAAGAGTGTTGTCTCGATCGGCCCAGCCGCTGGCGATGTAGCGCAAAAACTTTTCGCTGTGAGGACGCTGCGATCGGTTGGTTGCGCGGTCTTCTACCTTTTGTTCTTCGTTGCTCATGGGTACATCCTGCCATTTTCAAAGCGGTTACGCTTGACCGCAGAAAGGCTTTTCCTTGATCATCGACCTACACGCGCACTCGACCCACTCAGATGGGCGCGAGGACGTTCGAACGGTTTTCTCTTCTGCGAAAGCCGCCGGGGTCGATGTCCTCGCACTTACCGACCACGACACAACCGCGGGTTGGGTCGAGGCTACTGCGGTCGCTGGCGAATTTGGCATGGGGTTTGTTCCAGGCATCGAAGTAACGACACTGGCCCACGCCTACGGCCACACGTTCAGCGTGCACATGCTCGCCTACCTGCCGAACCCTGCCGACGAAACGCTGGTTGAGATGCTCCGATCAACAGTTCAGGCCCGCGAACAACGCCTTCGAGACATCACAGCGCTTGTGGCTCAAAACTGGGAAATCAGCTGGGACGACGTGCTCGCGCAATTGCAAACCGGCGCGACTATGGGTAGACCCGCCGTTGCCGATGCGTTAGTGGCGGCTGGCCACTTTTCGAACCGTGACGAGGTGTTCAGAGATGTCCTGTTCGACGGCAGCGACTACTACGTGGCCAACGAGCTTGCGCCAGATGTTCTCGACGCCATCAATGTGATCCGTAACGCAGGGGGAGTACCGGTGATCGCTCACCCTCTCGGTCGCTCGAGTGGCGAAGGCCCGCTACCCGAAGAGCATTTCAGACAAATGATCTCGGCTGGCTTAGCCGGTTTTGAGGTGTATCACCGCGACGTACCCGAGCGCGGGCGAGCGTGGTTACTAGGTTTGGCCGCGGAGTTTGACCTCGTGGTAACCGGATCGAGCGACTACCACGGACTCACGGGTAAAGAGAATCGACTCGGTGAAAATTCAACCGCACCGGAAATGCTCAGCCGAATCGCCGAGCAGGGATTCGCTGAAGTAACTTATCCCTGAGAACCGCCGCGGGTGCGACGGCGTTGACGGTTTGGGTTACCTTCGCGCGGGGTCGAGCTAGCGGCTGGCTTGTCGCCTTGAGGGCGACGCGGTCCACGATCACGGTTGCCGCCCTGAGGCTTGCGGTCACCCTGGGGTTTGCGCTCCTCTGGCTTGGCAGGAACCAATCGACCCTTCGTACCCTTGGCGATGTCGAGGTCGGTAAACAGGTGCTCAGAAGAAGAGTAAGTCTCTAGTGGCTCTGGCACGCCGAGCTCTAGGGCGTCGTTGATGTGCTTCCAACGGTTGAGGTCTTCCCAGTCAACAAAGGTGATTGCGATACCTGTGCGACCAGCGCGGCCGGTGCGGCCGGTGCGGTGCAGGTACGCCTTTTCGTCTTCGGGAACCGTGTAGTTGATCACGTGGGTGACGTCGTCAACGTCGATGCCTCGAGCGGCAACCTCGGTTGCCACCAGGATGTCTTTCTTACCGGTGCGGAAAGCGATCATCGAGCGCTCGCGGGCTTCCTGAGACATGTCGCCGTGAAGTGCTGTCGCTTTGAAACCGCGCTCAACCAGTTCGTCGGCAACCTTGCCGGCCTGTCGTTTGGTGCGGCAGAAGATTACGGTCTTGCCGCGACCCTCAGCCTGCAGGATTCGGCCGACGCACTCGTCCTTGTCGAGAGCGTGGGCGCGGTAGAAGAACTGCTTGATGTCGGCCTTGGTGTGGCCCTCGTCGGGGTCGTTGACCCGAATGTGAACCGGGCGGTTCTGGTACTTGCGGGCGAGCTGCACGATTGTGCCCGGCATGGTTGCCGAGAACAGCATGGTCTGGCGACCCTCAGGCGTGTAGGCGAAAAGTCGCTCGACATCTGGCAGGAAGCCGAGGTCGAGCATTTCGTCTGCCTCGTCTAGAACCATGAAGCGAATGTTGCCCAGGTTCAGCAGGTTTTGCTTGCTGAGGTCAATCAGGCGACCGGGCGTACCAACGATGATCTGGGCGCCGGCTTCGATTTCGGCAACCTGACCCTCGTAAGACTTGCCTCCGTAGATGGCGGCCACGGTGGTCTTGCGGTTAGCGGTGGCGAGGACGAGGTCCTCGGCTACCTGAATCGCCAGTTCGCGGGTCGGAACCACGACGAGAGCCTGTGCGCCCTTCGCGGGTTCGAGCCCTAGCGACTGGATCAGTGGAAGGCCGAAGCCGAAAGTCTTGCCGGTACCGGTCTTGGCCTGGCCGATGATGTCCTGGCCGGTCAGAGCTAGCGGAATCGCCTGCTCCTGAATCGGGAAAGGCTCGGTGATGCCCTTCGCCTCGAGGGCATCCACGATATCTTTATCGATGCCCAAATCTTTGAAAGTCAAAAAGTCTCCTATAGTCCAGCCAAGTCTATCTTTGGCTAGTGCCTCAGGTATCTTTGTAAGGTGTTCGATTGGTTCAAGAAACTTCGCTCGGCAGCCCGCCGGCTTACTCTGCCAACTCGTGAAGAACGCATTCCGCGCAACATGGGCAAGATCGATCTGCGCCCATACACTCCCGAACCAAAAGTTTTTCTAGGCCAGCTCGCTTACCTAAAGCTCACCCAGTTTGAGATTCTCACCAACGAACTCAAGTTCTCGCCGAACACCCAGTACAAGGCCGAGCTCGGCGAAGCCGCTGCCAAATCATTCGAGAAGTACCGTGCGGTGGCCAGCATCCTGGCTGCTCAGGGGGTTGACGTCACCGACGCGATGGACCCTTACACCGAACGAATCGGCAACTTCCACTCGCGGACAGCCGGTATCGACTGGTTCGAGACGGTCATCAAGGTGTATCTCGTTTACGGCCTGCTTGACGATTTCTATCGTCGCTTGGCTATCGGGCTAACCCCTACTCTTCGCAAACAGGTTGAGGAAGCGCTCGCCGACGACACCTTCGAGCAGTTCGCCAAGCGCGTCCTGATCGAGTCGATGGCAGAGAGCGAGCAGCTCAAGAGTCGCCTCGCCCTCTGGGGTCGCCGCCTGATGGGTGATGTGCTGCTTGAACTTCGCGCTGCCTTTGACAACCGCAAGCTTGCCGGTGTGGCCAAGGGTGCCAAGCTTTCACTCGAGGAAGAGCGCGAAGTCAACCTGCAGGCGTATTCGAAACTTGAACCTCTGGTGAGCGAAATGATCGCAGTTCACACGTTGCGCATGGATGCGCTCGGGCTTTCTGCCTAAGCGTTTTTAGCGGCTTCGCGAACCTTGATTCGGTGCGCGGCAATTCTTGACGAAACCAAAATCATGACAACCGGCATGGCGACCATGATGATGATCCAGATCCACGCCTCTTCGTACTTGAAACCGACGAAGGTTAGAACAATCCAGAGCAAGCTGCCGGCAACGGCCGCAACTGCCGGCGGAACAAAAACGCCGTACTCGCCACCGCGAGTGGTTAGGTATGGGGCTACAAGCCCTAGGATCACGGCGTAACCGAGGATGATTGCAATTTCCATTAGGCGATAAATCCAACTCTGCGCGACTCTTCAGCGCCACATTCGACGTAACCGATTGACGCAACCGGAACCAGGAAAACTCGACCCTTCGAGTCGTTAAGTTTGAGCAGCTTCGTGCCCTGCTCGATGGCCTGAGAGATCAACGTCTCGATCTCGGCGGCGCTCAAGTTGCTCTCGAAAGTTAGCTCTCGAGGGTTGTTCTGGATGCCGATTCGAATGTCCACGTTAACCTTTCTTGGTTGCGTTTATAGATTACGACAGAGCCAAGACAAAAATGTCGGTGCTCGCCTGTATCCTCGCCTCGATGGCAACTTTTCGCAAACATGGACTCGAACGCAATAAGCCGACGCCCTGGCCCAAGCAGGCTGAGGTGCTGGCGCTAGAGATCGATTCGCGCGCCGTTGTCTTCGGTGCCCCCGGCTCCGGAAAAACCACCGCCCTCAAGATGCTCTATCAGGAGCTCATGAGCAAGGGCTTTGCTGCACACAACATTTTGGCAATTACCGCCAACCGCGATGCGGCCAACATTCTTCGAGACGAACTCGCACTCAACAACGGGGGAGCCACCGCGGGTCCGATGGCCAGAACTCTAGCCAGTTTCGCCTTTTCGATTCTTCGTGAGGCCGCGCTGCACGAGGGCACTCGCAGTCCTGAGCTGATTAATGGTTCCGAACAGGATCGAATCCTTAAGCAACTGCTCGAAGAAGAGGTCCAGCGAGGCCTCTCACAGGCCTGGCCAACCCACATCGACCACACGGTGATATCACTGGGTGGCTTCAGGGCCGAGCTGCGCGAACTCTTCACGGTCTGCCTCGAACACGGCGTTAGCCCGGCGGAGTTGCGGGCGCTGGGCGAAAAGCACGCTCAGCAGGTTTGGGTTGGTGCCGCCGAGATCTTGGCTCGCTATCTCGAGCACCTTGCGACTCCTGCCAACGATAACCGGCACGACCCCTCCACCCTGCTTATCAAGGCAGCGGAGCTCTTGAAGAGCCAGCAGCGCCCTCAGTTTGTGAACGATGTGCGAATGGTCATTGTTGACGACGCTCAGGAGCTCACTCCTGGAGCTAAAGCGCTGCTGCGGGCGATAGTCACCAAGGGCGTCGGTCTGGTGTTGCTAGGCGATCCCGACAGCGCAACCCTCGGGTTCCGCTCGGCAGACCCGCAGTCGATGCGCCTACTTATTAACGAGGTTGCCGGAACCGAATCGCCAACCGTCATCATGCTCGAACCTGCCGAAGGTGTTCGCGTTCGCCCCGAGTCTATTTCGCGGGTGATGGCCAATCTCGCTCAGGCTATGCCTCCCGAGTTCGCTGGCCCGCAACGCAAGGTGCACGGCGCTGCCAACCTGAAGCCAGAAGCGGGTGTTGAAGGACGCGTGTTCGACACCTCCACCAGCGAGGCCGCTTGGGTGGCGCGTCGCTTGCGCGAACTTCACCTGAACGAAAACATTCCCTGGAGCGAGATTGCCGTTGTCGCCAGATCTCGCTCGCTCCTCGAAAACTTTGGTGCGGCTCTGGCCAGTGAGAGCGTGCCAGCAACTGTGCTGGGTAGCAAGTCTGCCCTGCGCGATGAATTTGCCAGCGGTCACCTGCTTAGGCTCGCGAAGTACGCATTGGACGACCCCGAACTCGACTATCGCTCAGCCCTCGAGCTGCTCGAATCGCCTTTTTGCGAACTCGACAGCCTCGGTCTCAGGCGTCTTCGCCGGCAACTTCGCCAGGCCGACCTTAACGAAGGAATGAGTCGCAGCGGCGATGAACTGATCGTCGAACTGTTCAACAAACCGGGTTCGATCAAGCTGATCGAGAGTAAAGAAGCGAACCAGGTCACAACCTTCATCGAGCTGCTCCAAGAAGCGAAGAAACTTGCGCGCACCACGGGCAAGAGCGCGGAAGATCTTCTTTGGCTTTTCTGGAATTCCTCAAAAGCCAAGCGAATCTGGCCGGAGCAAACCAAGAATGTTGGCGAAGTTGCACAGCAAGCCGGTCGAAACCTAGACGCGGTCGTGGCTCTATTTGCTGCGGCTAATCGCTACGTTGAGCGCAACCCGAACGGCACCATTGCCGCCTTCGTTGAAGATCAGCTGAGCCTCGACCTACCTCAGGACACCCTTGCGGTTGGAGCCCGAGACGACCAACGCGTTCTCTTGCTTACCTCGGCAGCACTGATCGGCCGGAGGTTCAAGGTTGTCGTTATTCCTCAGCTGATCGAAGGTGTTTGGCCAAACCTGAAGCCGCGTTCATCTCTACTTGGAGCCACAAACCTCGATCAGCTCCTAACCAACCGAACCGAAACACCAGCTGTTTCCCGTACCGAACTTCCGGAGGAGCTTCGACTCCTCAACAAGGCCGTCGGTGCTGCCACCGAGCGAGTAATCGTCACCTCTGTGGACGGCTCCGAAAGTCAGATTTCGCAGTTTTTGCCGCTGGTGCTCGGCGAGATTCCGAAAACCGAAAGCTATGGCGCTCCGCGCTACACACTCCGGGGAACCGTGGGTAAATTACGTCGCACTCTGGTCACGGCAGAAAGCGAAACCGATCGACTAGAGGCCGCCTACGGTCTCGCCAAGTTAGCTGCCAAAGAAGTTGCCGGCGCAAACCCGGAGCAGTGGTACGGAATCCTCGACCTCTCGACCGATGAGGCACTAGTGGTGCTCGATGGCAAGGATCGCGTCTACGTGGCACCTTCACAGTTGGAAGATTTTTTGAAGTGCCCACTGCACTGGTTTATTCGACACCACGGTGGACGAGAGGGCACCTTCGAAGCGAACTTCGGAATCTTGCTGCACAAGGTCTTGGAAGAAGCAACCGGGATCGACGAAGAATCGCTTTGGAACGCCGTCGAGTCCAAGTGGCACACTCTTGAATTTGAGGCCGCGTGGCTTGAGAAGCGTGAAATCCGCAAAGCCAAGAAGATGGTCGAGCGGCTGGCCAAGTACCTTGATTCCCAAAAACGAGCCGGCTACGAAGTTATCGGTACCGAGGTGCCGTTCAAGTTTGAACACGGTAACGCGAAAGTTTCGGGCACCGTTGACCGAATCGAACGCAATACGGAAGGCAAGGTCGTGATCGTTGATCTAAAGACCGGTGCCAAAATCGACGCCGAGTCGGCGAAGTCTCACCCGCAGCTCGGTCTCTACCAACTCGCTTTCCAAAAGAAGGCTTTTGGCGAGCTAATCCAAGAAGGCGACAAACTCGAAGGAGCTCGCTTGGTGTTCATCTCTGCCGATAGCTCTGTTGTCGATCAAGTCTCGATTACCTCCGAGGGCGCTGAGTTTGACGTCGCTTATTTCACAAACCTGCTCGAAGAATCGGCTCGAGAAATGTCAATGGAGCAGAAGCTTTTCGTCGCAAATCTAGGCAGCCACTGCACCAGCGACAACTACGGCGCCTGCTCCCTCCAACTCGTATCGGCGGTGTCTCATGTCGACTAATAAGTTCTCAGCAGATCAGGTTTTTCGCGCGGTTCAAAAGCCGGAGAAGTTGGCCAAGAATCCCAACATGAAGCTGACCGAGCAACAGCGCAAGGCAGTCGAGTTGGCCCCAACAACGTCGCCTTCGCTGGTAGTCGCGGGCGCTGGTAGCGGCAAGACCGAGCTCATGGCCGTTCGCGTCCTCTGGTTGGTAGCCAACGGGCACGCCGAACCTGGGCAGATTCTCGGGCTTACATTTACTCGCAAGGCGGCCTCAGAGCTTTCTCAGCGCATCAACAACGGTTTGCTAACGCTTTCGCGCACGGAGTATTGGCCAGAAGAACTCAGGGGTAAGCCGTTCGCGCCACCAAACATCTCGACCTATAACTCCTACGCGAACGCCCTGTTCCACGATCACGCACTCGCACTCGGTTTCGAGCCCGATGCAACCTTGCTAACCGAGGCGTCGCGCTACCAACTAGCACGCGAGGTAGTTCTGAAGTATGGGTCGGCGGTTGATTCAAGAATTGACGAGACCGACTCTTCGCTCAGCTCCATCATCGAAGCGGTGCTGGCTCTCGCCAGCGAAATGGCCGACAACTCGGTGACCGCCGAGCAGATCAACGATTTTGTTGCAGAAACCTACGAGCGAATCGCGGCTCTGCCTGGCCAGAACAAGACCGAAGAAAACCCAATCCCGAAGACGCGCTTCAACCTATGGAGTGACTTCTTCCGTTCGGGCATGATTGCGAACCTCGCCGGCAGATTCATTGAAGAGAAGAAGACGCTAGGCATGGTCGACTACTCAGACCAGGTTGCACTTGCCGCACGAGCGGTAGAACTTATGCCAGAGCTGACCTCCGATCGCGAGAAAGCTCTCTACAAGCACGTTCTCCTCGACGAATACCAGGACACCAGCACGCTGCAAACTCGCCTACTGAAAGGGTTGTTCGCACAGCACTCGGTCTTTGCCGTCGGTGACCCAAACCAATCAATCTACGGTTGGCGCGGGGCGAGTGCTTCAAACCTGCGCGAATTCATCAGCGACTTCGGCACAACCGCGCAGCCGGTTGCCCAGTTCCCGCTGCCAACCTCGTGGCGTAACCCGGTTGGTGTACTCAACCTTGCAAACAAACTGCTCGAGCCGCTCAACGTTGAACCGGCGTTTATCACCCGAGACCTAGACGAGCGCCAGCTTGCCGAACTTGCCGCAAACAAAGTCGATGTTCAACCGCTCGAAGCCCGCCCAGACGCGAATGCCGGTGACACCGAGGTTGCCTACCTGCTTACTCAAACCGAAGAGGCAGAGCACATCGCGAAGTGGTTTGAAGAGAAGTTGGTTCCCAACGAAGATGGCGAGAAACCAACGGCAGCGCTCTTGCTGCGCTCAAAGGGAGGCACCTCTCGGTTCGTAGCCGCGCTCACCGCGCGTCAGATTCCTTACGAGGTTGTCGGTGTTGCCGGCTTGCTCGAGATGCCGGAGATTGTTGACCTCGTTGCTGCCCTGAAGGTCGTTCACAACCCAACTTCTGGTGAGTCGCTGCTTCGCCTCCTGGCTGGCCCGCGCTGGCGAATTGGCGCAAAGGACATTCAGCAGCTCTACTTCTTTGCCAAGGAGATCTCTGAGTTCGGCAACGACGAAGACGTTTCGCTGCACGGCGAAGAAGTTGGACTTTCGCTGGTTGACGCCCTCGATCAACTTCTAGACCGCAGAAACTTCAAGACCGGCATCAGCGAAACCGGCCTGGTTCGCCTGCGCGACTGCGCAAAGCTCTTCCGCAAATTGCGCAGCCAAACCGGCTTGCCGCTGAGTGAGTTTGTCCGGGTCGTCGAACAGGAGCTCTGGCTCGACATCGAGCTAACAGCAAACCCAAACCGGCTCAACCCGATGGCAAACCTGAACTCATTCGCGAACATCGTCTCCAACTACTCGGCTGGTTACCACGCGACTCTTGGCGGATTCTTGGAATGGTTGGAGTTCGCTGCCACAAAGGAGACCTTCGAAACTCCTTCGATTTCTGCCACCAGTGGAGTGGTGCAAATCCTCACGGTGCACAGCTCAAAGGGTCTCGAGTGGGATCTCGTCGCTGTTCCGATGCTGACTGATGGCACGTTCCCGTCCAGCGTCGGCGGCTTCAAGGGTTGGGTTAATGGCAAGGCCCTCCCGTTCCACCTTCGCGGCGACGGTGCATCACTGCCTCGGCTCAACCTCGAGGGTTGCGAAACGCAGAAGGACGTTGACGCGCGGTACGAGACTTTCAGTAAAGAAGACATGGTCGAATACCGCAGCCGCGAAGACCGACGCCTTGCTTACGTAGCGGTGACCAGAACCAAGGCTTCGCTCTTGCTCACGGCTTCCTTCTATAAGACCGGCAAAAAGCCCGTTCCACCTTCGCCTTTCTTGATCGAAATTGCGTCCTGCAACGAACCGACACTCAAAGTCCTAGGCGGGACCGGCGATCCTGAGTCTCCGCTTCCGAAGTTCGAGCCACTAGAGCAAAATCCTGATCAAGCGGTGAACCTCACGCTCCAGTGGCCGATGGATCCGCTCGGCCCGAACCACCGACCCAAGGTTGCGCGAGCAGCAGAATTGGTCGAGCGCGTAATTGAAGCGCCAGACCTAGACCGCGTTGACGAAGAGATCGACCTCCTGCTCAAAGACCTCGAAGAGAGCGTCGCTAGAGCAGGCCAGGCAAAAATGCCGGTGCGCATCCCTGCTTCCCGCTTCAAAGAATTCCTCACGGAACTCGATGAGGTTGCTGAGCTGTACCGTCGACCAGTACCAAGGGAGCCGTTCGCCGCGACGATGGCAGGGACCCTGTTTCACACTTGGGTCGAGGAGCGTTTCGGCAGCTTCAGCGTGAAAGACGAACTTGACGTGCAGGTCGAAATCGTCCATGACGGAAACCCTGCCCTCGACATCGAAAACCTCAAGGAGATTTTCGAGACCTCACGCTTTGCCAGCATGACTCCGGCCGACATCGAATGCGAAATTCAGGTAACTCTCGGCACGAACACCTTTATTTGCAAGATCGACGCTGTGTTTGAAACCGAAGAAGGTTTTGAAATCGTGGACTGGAAGACCGGTGTTCCACCAAAGACTCCAGAGGACATCGCCGAGAAAGCACTTCAGTTGGCTCTCTATCGCATGGCCTATGCGAAGTTCAAAGGTATTGACGCCGACAAAATCAAGGTTTGCCTCTACTACGTCAACGACAACCTGGAAATCCGACCCGAGGAAGTTAAGTCTGAAGGCGAGCTAGTCGAACTCTGGAACTCGGTTCTCAGTCGAGTTGTTGACTAGAAGAGTTCGTCGTCTTTTCGTTCCGGAAGCTCGATTTCGCGAGTCCGGTCGTCTACTTCTGAAGCGGTGGGTTCTTGCTGAACCTCAAGTTCTGGTTCGGTATCTTCAACCGCTTCAATAAATCCACCTGCTACCGGCAGAGCGAAGGCTCCGGCAATCAGCGCGGGCGAGACCCCCGTGGTTACCTCTTCGGCAAGCACCTCGAGCATCGCGACACCGTCGGCGACGATCTCTTGGTCGCCGATGGTGACACCGTGAAGCAACCAGCGAGCCTGGTTCATCTCGGCGTAAAGGTGAGCGCGTTGAGCGAGGTTTGGGTCGTTCACCGAGCGAGCGGCAAGATACGCAAATCGAACAGCATCTAGGAGCTCACTCGAACCAGTGGCGGCCAGCCAGGCAAAGTCCTCGGCCGGGTCGCCAACCTTGAGGCCGTGCCAGCCCAAGATTCCGCTTACCTCGCCGTCGAGCTCTAGGACGTTGTTGCTGTTCAGGTTCCCGTGCACAACAGTCGGTGTGAAACGGAACAGGTTAACGTTCTCGAGCGCTTCGCTCCAGCGGTCAAGTAATACCTTCGGAACTTTGCCAGTTCCCGCGACCCTGTCGAGTTCGTTAACTCGCAGGCGAGCAGTTTCGGCAGGTCCAAATTCGGGGAAGCCAGCTTCGCGGACGCCCTCCGCACTTAAATTGTGAATCGCAGCGATCGCTGACCCGATGCTCTGATTGGTCACTTCGTTGCTGCGGTAGATGTCCACTGGTTTGCCGTCAACGAAGTCAAAAACGATCGCGGGGTTTGACCTTGCACCACGGCTCTCGCCAACTACTCGGCTCAACTTGAATGGTAGCTCGCTACCCGAAAGCACTCCGAGTGCGGCCACCTCAGTCGCAAGTTCTAGCCCAGCCTGGTCCGTTTTACCCATGCGT
>JACCEC011729240.1_pt1 | contig 15821 bp, 16 predicted proteins | sample 7450121 | NCBI WGS metagenome assembly JACCEC01 (sample SAMN15323455, study PRJNA562643) | freshwater metagenome | isolation source: river surface water | place: USA:Blue River Watershed | collected 2017-08-18 | reverse complement strand
GGTTCATCTGACGCGAGACGCTCACACCAGCCCGACGATGTTCCAAGCCCGGGCTCCAGAGAGCATCGGTTCAAGGAAATAAAAACCTGCGCGAAGGCAACGGACCGCTGAAGTGTAAGCGCGTGGCCTGGGCTTGGGGCCTTTGCGCAGGCTTTGGAGTGACCTTTGGAGTGGCGTTTGAATTGGCCCTTCAATTGGCCTACAGCAAACGCCCATCGTCGGCCAGTACCTTGTCGAGCCGCCGCATCAGCTCCTCCACATGACCAGCCCCGTCGGCCCCGTCCCATTCGGACCTCGCGCCTGGTACCTGGGCCGACGCGCCCGGCGGCGAGGGTGAGGGTGAGGGAGGGGGCGAGGGCGATGGCGCCGCGGCCATCTCGCGCTCGGCCAAGCGATAGGCCAGGTTCAGCGCGGCCAGCACCGCCATGCGCTCGCGCGCCTTGACCTTGCCCGCGTCGCGGATGGCGCTCATCTCGCGATCCACCGTGGCCACGGCCTGAAGCAAAGCCTCTTGGCCATCCTCGGGGCAAGCCAGAAGGTAGCTTTGGCCCAAGATCGTCACTTCTACCTGCTTCATTCGTCGCCTCCGCGCACGGCGTCTTCACTCAGGGGCACGGGCGCAGCGCTGGGGGCGGCCAATGCGGGAACCCGTGCGATCAGGGCGTCCAGCCGGGTGCGCGCCGTGCCCAGGCGTGCTCGAAGCGCATCGCGCTCGGCGGTGAGTTCTTGCACCTGTTGCTGCAGCAGTTCTTGGGTGCGCTGCAGCTCCTCGTGCCGCACCAGCAGATGCTCGACACGGCGAACCAGGTCTTCAAGCTTGGACATGACACGAAGGGCGGATGGGAAGCACCGGAAGATTGTAGGCAGTCAAGCGATCAGCCCTTCCAGCGCCGCCCGGTGTCGCAGGTCGCTCGCACGGTGCACACCCCGCATCGGGGGCTGCGGGCCTGGCACACGTAGCGGCCGTGAAGGATCAGCCAGTGGTGGGCATCCACCCGGTAGCTAGGGGGCACGCGCCGCAGCAGGGCCATCTCCACGGCCAAGGGGGTCTTGCCCGGGGCCAATCCCGTGCGGTTGCCCACGCGGAAGATGTGGGTGTCCACCGCCATGGTGGGCTCGCCGAAGGCAACGTTGAGCACCACGTTGGCGGTCTTGCGGCCCACGCCCGGCAGGGCCTCCAGCAAGTCCCGCTCACGCGGCACTTCTCCACCATGCAGATCGATCAGCCGTCGACAGGTTTCATGAAGATGGCGGGCCTTGTTCCGGTACAGCCCAATCGTCTTGATGTGGGCTTCGATCCCGGCCACGCCCAAGGCCAACATGCGCTGGGGCGTAGGGGCCACGGCAAACAGTCCGCGCGTGGCCTTGTTGACGCCCACATCGGTGGCCTGTGCCGACAAGAGCACGGCCGCCAGCAGTTCAAAGACGCTGCTGTAGGCCAGCTCGGTCTGCGGCTGAGGGTTGGCAGCCTTCAGCGTGGCGAAGAAGGTGTCAATCTGGTCGCGGTTCATGCTCGCTCTCATCGTTGGGCGCACCGCGTGGTGCGCCTTCAGGGCGCTGAGCCCGCGCCCTAGCCAGGGCCGCTTGCACCACGGACTGCTTGTGAGCCAGCGCAGCCGGGTCTTGGATGCCCGAGTGGGCGGCGAGGTCCTCGAGCTTGGCGGCCGCTTTGGCTGCCAGTCGTGCTTCCTGATCCTGCTTGTCGCGTGCAAGGCGAGCGGCTCGGAATTCATAGCGCGCCCGCGCGCTCGCGGCGTGTTGGGCACTCCAGGCCTGCCAACCCGTGGCGCCGGGCGTGACCTCTCGCAGGCTGATGCAGTCCACTGGACAGGCCGGAATGCAAAGCTCGCAACCCGTGCATTGGTCTTCGATCACCGTGTGCATCACCTTGGAGGCGCCGACGATGCAGTCCACGGGGCACGCCTTGATGCACAGCGTGCAGCCGATGCACCAGTTCTCGTCGATCACCGCCAAGCGGCGCGGGCCTTCAACGCCGTTGACGGGGTTGAGCGGGATGATTGGCCGACCGGTCAGGGCAGCCAGCCGGGAAATGCCTTCGGCGCCACCCGGAGGGCATTGGTTGATCGGCGCGCCTTCGATAGCCATCGCCGTGGCGTAGGCGTGGCAATCGGGATAGCCGCAACGGGTGCACTGGGTCTGGGGCAGGGCGTCGTTCAGGCGCCTTTCCAAGAGCGAATGAGACGGCACGGGGTTCGCGTCGGATGGCATGGGGCGATTATCGTCAGGCGCCGTCGCCATGCCGGTGCCGGCCGGCCAGGGGCTCAGCGCCGCGCGGTCTTCGCAGGCTTGCTAGGGGCCGTGGCGGCCTTTCGCGCCTTGACCATAGGCGACTTGCCGGCAGCTGAAGGCCGGATGAACTCGCGCACCTCGGGGTAAACCGACTCTCGCCAACGCCGTCCGCTGAAGATGCCGTAGTGCCCCGCGCCGGGCACGTCGAAGTGGGCTTTGCGCCCGGCCGGGATGCCGGTGCACAGCCCGTGGGCTGCGCGCGTCTGGCCCGCCCCCGAGATGTCGTCCAGCTCGCCTTCCACCGTCAGCAGGCGAACGCCCTTGATGTCCTGAGGGCGCACCAGTTGGCCCTTGACCTTCCAGGTGCCATTGACCAGCGCGAAGTCCTGGAACACGGTCTTGATGGTGTCCAGGTAGTACTCGGCCGGCATGTCCAACACTGCGTTGTACTCGTCATAGAACTGACGATGGCCTTCTGCGCTGTCGTCGTCGCCCCGGATCAGGTCCAGAAAATAGTCGTAGTGGCTGCTGAGGTGCCGGTCTGGGTTCATGGCCACAAAGCCGGTGTGCTGCAGGAAACCAGGGTAGACGGCTCGGCCGGCGCCGGGGTAGTTCATCGGAACGCGGTGGATCACGTTGTTCTCGAACCACTCGTGGCTCTTGTTCATGGCCAGGTTGTTCACTGCCGTGGGTGACTTGCGCGCATCGATCGGCCCGCCCATCATCGTCATGGTCAGTGGCAGGGTGGCACCTTGGGTGGCGTTGAGCGAAATCGCGGCCAACACCGGTACGGTGGGTTGGCACACGCTGATCACGTTTACCGCGGGGCCAATGTGCTCGATGAACTCCTGCACATAGGCCACGTAGTCGTCGAGGTGGAACGCGCCATGCTCCAAGGGCACCATGCGCGCGTCGGTCCAGTCGGTGATGTAGACCTTGTGATCCTGCAACAGGCTCTTGACCGTGTCGCGCAGCAGCGTGGCATGGTGGCCCGACAAGGGCGCCACCACCAGCACCACCGGTTGTGACTTCATGGTGGCCAGCACGGTCGGGTTGTCGCTGAACCGCTTGAAGCGCAGCAGGCGGCAGAAGGGCTTTTCGATGGTCACCTGCTCCTGCACGGCCACGTCGATACCGCCTTCGCCGCCGACCTTGACCGCCTGGATCCCAAACGCCGGCTTCTCATAGTCCTTGGCCAGACGGTGCATCAGGTCAAAACCCGCCGAGATGCGCTGCGCCATGGGCGTGTGCGTGAAGGGCGACAGCGGGTGGTTGTACAGCTTGGACGAGGCGCTGGCGAACTCGGAGAAGGGCGCGAGCAGCGCTCGCTGCGTTTCATAGAGCTGATACAACATGCAGGAACCTTTTTCGGCGGGAGGTTGATCGGGCTCAACACGGCCCCACGCCGGGGATCATCCAGCATGAGGTGCCGCACTGTGGCACGAAGCTTGTTGCGGTGCAACAAACGATTTGTAACGGTAGCGGCTGACGCGAAGCCTTCGCCGCCACCCAGGGGCGGAACCTCAGATCAGATCACCTTGGCGATGGCCGAGGCAACAGCATCGATGTTCTTCGCGTTCAGCGCGGCCACGCAAATCCGGCCGCTGTCCACGCCGTACACACCAAACTCCCCGCGCAGGCGCTCCATCTGAGGCTTGTTCAGGCCGGAGTAGCTGAACATGCCCTTTTGACGCGTGATGAAGGACAGGTCACCCTGCACGCCGGCGGCCTGCAGCTTGGTCACCAACTGTTCGCGCATGGCCTTGATGCGCACCCGCATGCCGGCCAATTCCTCTTCCCACAGCAGGCGAAGCTCGGGCGTGTTCAGCACCGTGGCCACGACTTGCGCGCCGAAGGTCGGCGGGTTGCTGTAGTTGGTGCGGATCACGATCTTGAGTTGGCTCAGCACCCGGCCAGCCTCTTCCTTGCTCTCACACACCACGCTCAGTGCGCCCACGCGCTCGCCGTACATCGAAAAGCTCTTGGAGAAGCTGGTGGAGACGAAGAAGTCCAAGCCGGCGGCCATGAACTGGCCCACCACCGCGCCGTCCTGCGCGATGCCTTCGCCAAAGCCCTGGTAGGCCATGTCCAAGAAGGCGACCAGGCCGCGGGCCTTCACGGTGTTCACCACGTCGGCCCACTGTGCCGGCGTCAGGTCGTAGCCGGTGGGGTTGTGGCAGCAGGCATGCAGCACCACGACCGTGCCGGCGGGTGCGGCGTTCAGCGCAGCCAGCATGCCGCCGACGTTGACGCCGCGCGCCGCAGCGTCGTAGTAGGGGTAAGCCTCCACCGTGAAGCCGGCGTTGGTGAACAGGGCGCGGTGGTTCTCCCAAGAGGGGTCGCTGATCATCACCTTGGCGGTCGGGTTCAGGCGCTTGAGGAAGTCGGCTCCCACCTTCAGGCCGCCGGTGCCGCCGATCGCTTGGACCGTGGCCACACGGCCACTGGCCACCAGGGATTTGCCGGCGTCGCCCTGGCTGCCAAAGACCAGGTCCTGCACCGCCTTGTCGTAGGCGGCAATGCCGTCGATGGGCAAGTAGCCCTTGGGCTTGCCCTGCTCGATCAGCGCCTTTTCGGCCGCGGCCACGCACTTGAGCAGCGGCAGCTTGCCGTTCTCGTCGTAGTACACGCCCACGCCCAGGTTCACCTTGCTCGGGTTGGGGTCGGCATTGAACTGCTCGTTGAGGCCCAGGATCGGGTCGCGGGGGGCCATTTCGACGGTGGCAAAAAGCGTCATGGGTCTTCCTGTGCTGAAATCGAATGAGGGCAAACCCCGATTCTATGAGTGCACCCCTGACACCCGCTGACACCTCCGCGCCGGAGTCTGGCGACTTCGTCTCGTTTGAAGGCTCGCCCTTCCAGCTGTTCCAGCCCTATCCGCCGGCCGGCGACCAGCCCACGGCCATCGCCGGCTTGGTCGATGGCGTGAACGACGGCCTGAGCTTTCAGACCCTGCTGGGGGTGACGGGCTCGGGCAAGACCTTCACCATGGCCAATGTGATCGCCCGGCTCGGGCGCCCCGCCATCGTGTTCGCGCCCAACAAGACCCTGGCCGCGCAGCTGTACTCCGAGTTTCGGGAGTTCTTCCCCAAGAACGCGGTGGAGTACTTCGTGTCGTATTACGACTACTACCAGCCCGAGGCCTATGTGCCCCAGCGCGACCTGTTCATCGAAAAGGACAGCGCGATCAATGAGCACATCGAACAGATGCGCCTGTCCTGCACCAAGAGCCTGCTGGAGCGGCGCGACGTGGTGATCGTGGCCAGCGTGAGCGCCATCTACGGCATCGGCAACCCGGGTGACTACCACCAGATGGTGATGACGCTGAGGGTGGGCGATCAGGTGGGTCAGCGCGACGTGATCGCACAGCTCATCCGGATGCAGTACAAGCGCAACGAGACCGATTTCTCGCGCGGCACCTTCCGCGTGCGGGGCGACACCATCGATGTGTTCCCGGCCGAACATTCCGAGCTGGCCATCCGCATCGAGCTGTTCGACGCCGAGGTGGAGTCGCTTTCCCTGTTCGACCCCTTGACCGGCCGCATCCGCCAGAAGATTCCCCGTTTCACCGTGTACCCGGGCAGTCACTATGTGACGCCGCGCGAGCGGGTGGTGGAGGCCATCGAGGGCATCAAGGAGGAGCTCCGCACGCGGCTGGCCGAACTGGTGGGCATGGGCAAGTTGGTCGAAGCCCAGCGCCTGGAGCAGCGCACCCGCTTCGACCTGGAGATGCTGCAGGAGGTGGGCCATTGCAAGGGCATCGAAAACTACTCGCGGCACCTTTCTGGGGCGCAACCGGGGGAGCCGCCGCCCACCCTGGTGGACTACCTGCCGGCCGATGCCCTGATGTTCTTCGACGAGTCGCATGTGCTGATCGGGCAGTTCGGGGGCATGTACAACGGCGACCGAGCACGAAAGACCACACTTGTGGAATATGGTTTTCGCCTGCCGTCTGCCCTAGACAATCGACCGCTGAAGTTCGAGGAATTCGAAGGGAAGATGCGCCAGGTGGTGTTCGTCTCGGCCACGCCAGCCGCCTACGAGCACCAACATGCCGGGCAGGTTGTTGAGCAGGTGGTGCGGCCCACAGGATTGATCGATCCGGTCGTGCAGGTACGGCCGGCCACACACCAGGTCGACGATGTGTTGCAGGAGATTCGGGATCGCGTGGACATCGGCGAGCGGGTGTTGATCACCACGCTGACCAAGCGCATGGCCGAGCAGTTGACGGACTATCTGTCGGACAACGGCGTGAAGGTGCGCTACCTGCACTCCGATGTGGACACGGTCGAGCGGGTTGAGATCATCCGCGACCTGCGCCTGGGCGTGTTCGATGTGTTGGTGGGCATCAATCTGTTGCGCGAAGGACTGGACATTCCCGAGGTCTCGCTGGTGGCCATCCTGGACGCCGACAAGGAAGGATTCCTGCGCGCCGAGCGCAGCCTGATCCAGACCATTGGCCGGGCGGCACGCCATGTCAACGGCATGGCCATCCTGTATGCGGACAAGGTCACCGATTCCATGAAGCGCGCCATCGACGAGACCGAGCGTCGCCGCACCAAGCAGATCGCCTTCAATGCCGAACACGGCATCACCCCGCGCAGCGTGAAAAAGCAGGTGCGCGAGATGATCGATGGGGTGGTCAGCGACAAGACCGCACGCGACGATCTGCGCAACGCCCAATCGGCTGCCGAGGTCGAGGCGATGTCGGAAAAAGACCTGGGCAAGCGCATCAAAGCCTTGGAAAAGCAGATGCTGGAGCATGCGCGCAACCTGGAGTTCGAAAAGGCTGCGCGGGTGCGCGACCAGTTGGCACTGATCAAGGAGCAGGCTTTTGGGGCTGCCGGGCAGAACTCGGTGGTGCCGCTGGTGGGCAAAGGGGGTTGACGGTCCTGCCGTGAGGGGCGGCGATAGCGGTGGACTATCTGGGCGATCGGAAATATTTCGACGAAGTTGTCTTGGACAAAGGAACTTTTCAAGTCCATAATCCCACTAAGGGAGTCAACTTCCCTTCTATACTTGAGCAATCCAGTCGGAATCCGCCGGTTGGGGCGCTCGAGCCCACGCCCAGGAACCACCATGCGACTCACCACCAAAGGCCGTTTTGCAGTCACTGCCATGATCGACCTCGCCCTGCGCTCGCAGAACGGCCCGGTCGCACTGGCCGCCATCAGCCAACGCCAACAGATCTCCCTGTCGTATCTGGAGCAACTGTTCGGCAAGCTGCGCCGTCATGAACTGGTCGAAAGCACCCGCGGTCCGGGTGGCGGCTACTCGCTGGGCCGCAAGGCCGAAGACATCACCGTGGCCGACATCATCGTGGCCGTGGACGAGCCCATCGATGCCACCGGCTGCGGCGGCAAGGAAAACTGCATGGGCGATGAAGCCGGCCGTTGCATGACGCACGACCTGTGGACCAGCCTGAACGCCAAGATGATCGAGTACCTCGACTCCATCTCCCTCAAGCGCCTGGTCGACGAGCAACTGGCCAAGGGCATCTCCATCGAGGAAGCCCCGGTCAAGCGCGCCATCTCCAGCACCCCGGTGGTCAAACCCATCAAGGTCACCGCGCCGAATTCCGTGTTCGCACTGGGTTCGGCTTTCGCCAAGTAAGCCCCCCGAATGACTCCGCACCTTCCCATCTACATGGACTATGGGGCCACCAACCCGGTGGACCCCCGTGTGGCCCAGGCCATGATCCCCTGGCTCACCCAACACTTCGGCAACCCGGCCTCGCGTTCCCACGCCTGGGGTTGGGAAGCCGAAGCTGCCGTGGAGAAGGCGCGTGAAGACGTGGCGGCCCTCATCGGTGCCGACCCCCGAGAGATCGTGTGGACCTCCGGCGCCACCGAAAGCAACAACCTGGCAATCAAGGGCGCGGCGCAGTTCTACAAAGCGCGCGGCAAGCACATCATCACCGTCAAGACCGAGCACAAGGCGGTGCTGGACACGGTGCGTGAACTCGAACGCCAAGGCTTTGAGGCCACCTACCTTGATGTGCAGGCCGATGGTCTGCTTGACCTCAACGCCCTGCGCGACGCCATCCGCCCTGACACCATCCTGATCTCGGTGATGTTCGTCAACAACGAGATCGGTGTCATCCAGGACATTCCGGCGATCGGCGCGATGTGCCGGGAAAAGGGAATCATCTTCCACGTGGATGCCGCGCAGGCGACGGGCAAGGTGGTGATCGACATGGCTGAACTGCCCATCGATCTCATGAGCCTGGCTTCGCACAAGACCTACGGGCCCAAGGGTATCGGCGCGCTGTACGTACGCCGCAAGCCCCGTGTCCGGCTGGAGGCGCAGATGCACGGCGGCGGCCATGAGCGCGGCATGCGCTCGGGCACGCTGCCCACCCACCAGTGCGTGGGCATGGGTGAAGCTTTCCGCATTGCGCGTGAGGAGATGGGCGCCGAGAACGAGCGCATCCGCATGCTGCAGCGCCGCCTCTTGGACGGCCTGAAGGACATGGAGCAGGTCTTCATCAACGGCGACATGGAGCGCCGGGTGCCGCATAACCTCAACATCTCCTTCAACTTTGTCGAAGGGGAGTCGCTGATCATGGGCGTCAAGGGCATCGCGGTGAGTTCGGGTTCGGCCTGCACCTCGGCCTCGCTCGAACCCAGCTATGTCTTGCGTGCTTTGGGTCGGAGCGACGAACTGGCGCATTCCAGCCTTCGCATCACCATCGGCCGCTTCACCACCGAACAGGAAATCGACGAGGCCGTGGCCCTGTTGCGCGACCGGGTGGCCAAGCTGCGTGAGCTGTCTCCCCTGTGGGAGATGTACAAGGATGGTGTGGACCTGTCCACCATCCAATGGGCCGCACACTGAGGAGTCAGAAGAAAAATGGCATACAGCGAGAAGGTCGTCGACCACTATGAGAACCCCCGCAACGTGGGTTCGTTCGAGAAGGGTGACGACACGGTGGGCACCGGCATGGTCGGTGCGCCCGCCTGCGGCGACGTGATGAAGCTTCAGATCAAGGTCAACCCCGCCACAGGTCTGATCGAGGACGCGAAGTTCAAGACCTACGGCTGTGGCTCGGCCATCGCTTCGAGTTCACTGGTGACCGAGTGGGTCAAGGGCAAGTCGCTGGACGAAGCCCTGCAGATCAAGAACACCCACATTGCCGAAGAGTTGGCCCTGCCGCCGGTGAAGATCCATTGCTCCATCCTGGCCGAAGACGCCATCAAGGCCGCAGTGGAAGACTACAAGGCCAAGTCGCAGACCGCATCGCACTGAACGGCGCCGTACCATGGCCGTTACCCTGACAGAAGCCGCCGCGCGGCACGTCACCCGCTACATCGCCAAGCGCGGCAAGGGCGTGGGTGTGCGCCTGGGCGTGAAGACCACTGGCTGCTCGGGCTTGGCCTACAAGCTCGAGTACGCCGACGAGGTGGCCCCCGAAGACCACATCTTCGAGGACCACGGCGTGAAGGTGCTGATCGACCCCAAGAGCCTGCCCTACCTTGACGGGACGGAACTCGATTTCGTGCGCGAAGGCCTCAACGAGGGCTTCAAGTTCCACAATCCCCGCGAAAAGGATCGCTGCGGCTGCGGCGAATCCTTCCGCGTCTAGACCCCTCGCCTACTTGTGCACTCGCCGCTGAACCTTGCGGCTGACGACTTCACGTTGTTGGGCTTGCCCCGCACGTTTGCGCTCGACGCAGCCGATCTGGACCTTCGCTGGCGGGATCTGCAGGCCCGCGTGCACCCCGATCGATTCGCCGTGGAAGGCGCGGCCGCCCAGCGGGTGGCCATGCAGTGGTCGGTCCGCGTCAATGAGGCCTACCGCCGCTTGAAGGACCCCATCGCCCGGGGCGCCTACTTGTGCGAACTGGCCGGCGTGGCGATCGACGCGGAGCGAAACACCGCCATGCCCAGCGCCTTCCTCATGCAGCAGATGGAGTGGCGCGAGGCCCTGGAGGAAGCAGGGACGGCTGATGAGGTGTCCGAGTTGGACACTCGGGTACGGGCAGAATCCAGGTCCATGCAGGCGCGGCTGGCCGTCTTGATCGATGGCCAAGCCGGCACGGCGCCCGATCTGCAAGCCGCGGCCCAGCAGGTGCGGGCACTGATGTTCGTGCAGCGCTTCCTTCAAGACATCGCCCGGCGGGCCGACGCCCTCGACTCGCCCACCTGACCTTTCATGGCTCTGCTGCAGATTTCCGAACCCGGCCAGGCGCCGGACCCTCACCAGCGGCGCATTGCCGTGGGCATCGACCTGGGCACTACCCATTCGCTGGTGGCCGCAGTGCGCCATGGCGTGGCCGAGTGCCTGCCTGACGACGAAGGGCGGGTGATCCTGCCTTCGGCCGTTCGCTACCTGGGGGAGGGGCGCCGCGCCATCGGTGCGGCCGCGCTCGCCGCTCAGGCCCAAGACCCGCAGAACACGCTGGTGTCGGTCAAGCGCTTCATGGGCCGCGCCCTGGCGGACGTGAAGGGGGCAGGGCGTCTGCCCTATGACTTCGTCGAGCGTCCGGGCATGGTCGCCTTCAACACGTGCGAAGGCGTGAAGACGCCCGTGGAGGTGAGCGCAGAGATCCTGGCCACGCTGCGCTACCGCGCCGAAGACACCTTTGCCGATGACCTCTATGGGGCCGTGATCACGGTGCCGGCCTACTTCGACGATGCCCAGCGTCAGGCAACCAAGGATGCGGCCCAACTGGCCGGCATCCAGGTGTTGCGCCTGATCAATGAACCAACGGCCGCGGCGGTGGCCTACGGCCTTGATACGGGCAGCGAGGGCCTGTACGCGGTGTACGACCTGGGCGGCGGCACGTTCGATGTGTCGCTGCTGCGCTTGTCTCGTGGCGTCTTCGAGGTGGTGGCCACGGGTGGGGATGCTGCGCTGGGCGGTGATGATTTCGACCATGCCTTGGCGGACTGGGCGGTGGCACAGCGCGGTGTTTCGTTGGTGACGCCCCACGACAAGCGGGCCATCCTGGTGGCTGCCCGTGCGGCCAAGGAGGCCTTGAGTCAGTCGGAGGAAACCGATTTGGTGGCCAGCCTTGATGCCGGCGAACTGCGGGTGCGCGTGAGTCGCGTGCAGCTTGACGCCTTGTGCAAGCCCCTGATCGACAAGACCTTGCAGTCGGTGCGTCGGGTGCTGCGCGATGCCGGCGTGGGACGCGACGAAGTATTGGGCGTGGTCATGGTGGGGGGCTCGACCCGCATGCCGGCCGTGTGCCAGGCGGTGGGCGAGCTCTTCGGTCGAGAACCGCTGGTCAACCTGAACCCCGACGAGGTGGTGGCCTTGGGCGCGGCCATACAGGCCAATCAATTGGCCGGCAATGCGGCCGATGGCGAGATCCTGCTCTTGGATGTCACGCCCCTGTCCTTGGGCCTGGAAACCATGGGTGGCCTGGTGGAGCGGGTGATCGAGCGCAACAGCACCATTCCCACGGCCAAGGCGCAGGACTTCACCACCTTCAAGGACGGCCAGACCGCCATGGCCATACACGTTGTGCAGGGCGAGCGTGAACTCGTGGCCGATTGCCGTTCCTTGGCGCGGTTTGAACTGCGTGGCATTCCACCGATGGCCGCCGGTGCGGCGCGCATACGCGTGACCTTCGAAGTGGACGCAGACGGCCTGCTCAACGTGTCTGCCCGTGAGGTGAATTCAGGCGTGCAGGCGGCCGTGGCGGTCAAGCCCAGCTACGGATTGGCCGATGACGAGGTCGCGAGGATGCTGGCCGAAGGTTTTTCGCAGGCCGATGCCGACATGGGTGCGCGCGCCCTGGCCGAGGCTCGCGTGGAGGCCGAGCGCATGCGCCTGGCCACCTTGTCGGCCCTTAGGGCCGATGGCGACCTGTTGACCGACGCCGAGCGTGCGGACATCGACAACCTGCTCGTGTCCTTGAACGCCACCGCCCAGGGCAGCGACCACGCCGCCATCAACGCCGCCGTCGAAACCCTGGCCAAGGGCACCGAGGCCTTTGCCGCCCTGCGGATGAACCGCAGCATCCAACAGGCCCTGTCCGGCCGTTCGGTGGATACCCTCTAGCACTGTCATGCCCGTCATCAAGATTCTTCCCAATGCCCACTACTGCCCGCACGGTGAAACCATCACCGCCGAGCGCGGCACCTCGATCTGCGAAGCCCTGCTGGACAACGGGATCGAGATCGAGCATGCGTGTGAGTTGAGCGCAGCCTGCACCACCTGTCATGTGGTGGTGCGCAGTGGATTCGCCTCGCTGGGCGAAATCGACGAGATCGAGGAAGACCTCTTGGACAAGGCCTGGGGGCTGGAGTCGACCTCGCGCCTGAGCTGCCAGGCCATCCTCGCCGATGAGGACGTGACCATCGAGATCCCGAAGTACACGATCAACCACGCACGCGAAAACCACTGAGTGGCGCATGCGCATCCTCGGCATCGAATCCAGCTGCGATGAGACCGGGGTGGCCCTGGTCGCCTTCAATGGCCAGGATCCGCCGCGCCTGCAGGCACAAGCCCTGCACACCCAGATCGACATGCACAAGGCCTATGGGGGCGTGGTGCCTGAACTGGCCTCACGCGACCACATCCGCCGCGTGGTACCGCTGGTGCGTCAGGTCATGGAAGAAGGCGGCTGCCGTCTGCAGGAGCTCGACGTGGTGGCCTACACCGAAGGCCCGGGCCTGGCAGGCGCGCTGCTGGTGGGGGCGGGGGCCGCGCAGGCCTTGGCGCTGAGCCTGGGCAAGCCCGTGATGCCGGTCCACCACCTGGAGGGTCACCTGCTGTCACCTTTCCTCTCGAGCGATCCGCCGGCTTTTCCCTTCGTGGCCCTGCTGGTCTCGGGCGGGCATACCCAGCTCATGCGGGTGCAGGGCGTCGGCCACTACGAATTGCTGGGTGAATCGATCGACGATGCGGCCGGTGAGGCCTTCGACAAGTGCGCCAAGCTGATCGGTTTGGACTATCCCGGCGGCGCGGCGCTTTCGGCATTGGCTCAACAGGGTAGGGCCGATGCCTTTGCCTTTCCGAGACCGTTGTTGCACAGCGGCGACCTCGACTTCTCATTCGCCGGGCTGAAGACTTCGGTGGCCACGCAGGTGCGCAAGCTGATCCAGGCCTTCGGGCATGGCGCTGATCAGTCTGTCTTGAGCCACGCCCAGCGCGCCGATGTGGCCGCCTCGGCGCAGGCGGCCATCGTGGAGGTGCTGGTGCGCAAGAGCGTTGCCGCGCTGAAGCAAACCGGCCTGAACCGCCTGGTGGTGGCCGGCGGCGTGGGGGCCAACCGCGAGTTGCGGGCACGGCTCAATGCCGCTGTGGCGCGCCTGAGCGCGCGGGTGCACTACCCGGAATTGGCCCTGTGCACCGATAACGGCGCGATGATTGCACTGGCTGCGGCCATGCGCTTGCAGTCGGGTGCCCAGGCGCCGCAGGACCCGGGATCCTTTGAGGTGAGGCCCCGCTGGCCCCTGGTGTGACCTTGGGGCCGTGCGGGCTTCATCGGGTATACTCCAAGGCTGCCCATTGATCTGGGCTGCCCCGCACGACGCCGGTTGGTTTCACTGGCGTTCGCAAGTCCAACCCCCGGAAACCGTCGGCCACACCACTGGTGTGCTGCGGCGTTCGGATTTCAACGAAACTGCAGAGGAACACATGTCCGCAGCCGACATCATCAAGGCCGATATCGTCAAGGCCCACGCCCGTGGCGCCAACGACACCGGCAGCCCCGAAGTGCAGGTGGCCCTGATCACCGCCCGCATCAACGAACTGACCCCCCACTTCAAGCAGCACGCCAAGGACCACCATGGCCGCCGCGGTCTGCTTCGCCTGGTCAACCAGCGCAAGCGCCTGTTGGCCTACCTGAAGGACAGGGACGCCGACCGCTACGTGGCCCTGATTCAGAAGCTCGGCCTGCGCAAGTGATCGAAGAATGACGAAAGCTAGCCTGTCTGGATACCGTCCAGCACAGGCTGCTTTCGTTTTGGAGCTGGCGCGAAGGGTTGCGTTGATGTGTCATTCCAAGGGGGCTGCAGCAGTCCCGTTGGAATGGCATCGCGCACAAGGGCGTCCGGCACACGCAACGGCGGCACCGTCATGAATCCGACGAGCCCGCCTTCATCGGAGAGCCAACAGCATGAGCCTGTTCAACAAAGTTACCAAGACCTTCCAGTGGGGCCCCCACACCGTCACCCTCGAAACGGGTGAAATCGCCCGCCAGTCCAGCGGCGCGGTCCTCGTCGACATTGAAGGCACCGTCGTGCTGGCCACGGTGGTGGCCAAGAGCGAAGCCAAGGCGGGCCAGGACTTCTTCCCCCTGACCGTCGACTACATCGAGAAGACCTACGCCGCCGGTCGCATCCCGGGCAGCTTCTTCAAGCGCGAAGGCCGCCCGAGCGAACTCGAGACGCTCACCAGTCGCCTGATCGACCGTCCGATCCGCCCCCTCTTCCCGGACGGCTTCTTCAACGAAGTGCAAGTGGTGGTGCACGTGTTGAGCCTCAACCCCGAGGTGCAGGCTGACATCGCCGCCATGATCGGCACCAGCGCGGCCCTGTCCGTGTCGGGTATTCCGTTCAACGGCCCGATCGGCGCGGCGCGCGTGGGCTATGTCAACGGCGAGTACGTGCTCAACCCGGGCAAGAGTGACCTGGCCAACTCCAAGCTCGACCTGGTGGTGGCCGGCACCGAAAGCGCCGTGCTGATGGTGGAATCCGAAGCCGACCAGCTGTCCGAAGAGGTGATGCTGGGCGCTGTGGTGTTCGGACACGAGCAGGGCAACATCGCCATCGCCGCCATCAACGAACTGGTGCGTGAAGCCGGCAAGCCCGAGTGGAACTGGCAGGCGCCCGCCAAGGACGAGCCCTTCATCGCCAAGGTCACCGCCCTGGGCGAGGACAAGTTGCGCGCGGCCTACCAGATCCGCAGCAAGCAAGCCCGCACGCAGGCATGCCGCGAAGCCTATGCCGCGGTGATGGATGGCCTGAAGGCCGAGGGCATCGCTTTCGACGCCGTCAAGGTCGAAGGCCTGCTGTTCGAGATCGAGTCGCGCATCGTGCGCGGTCAGATCCTGGCGGGCGAGCCCCGAATCGACGGTCGCGACACACGCACCGTGCGCCCCATCGAAATCCGCAACAGCGTGCTGCCCCGTGTGCACGGATCAGCCCTGTTCACCCGCGGCGAAACCCAGGCCCTGGTCGTGGCCACCCTGGGCACCGAGCAGGACGCACAGAAGATCGACGCCTTGGCCGGTGAGTTCACCGACCGCTTCTTGTTCCACTACAACATGCCCCCCTTCGCCACCGGCGAAACCGGCCGCGTGGGAAGCCCCAAGCGCCGTGAAATCGGACACGGCCGCCTGGCCAAGCGTGCCCTGGTGCCGCTGCTGCCCAGCAAGGACGAGTTCCCCTACGTGCTGCGCGTGGTCTCCGAGATCACCGAGTCCAACGGCTCGTCTTCGATGGCCTCCGTGTGCGGCGGCTGCCTGGCCCTGATGGACGCGGGCGTGCCAATGAAGGCCCATGTGGCCGGCATTGCCATGGGCCTGATCAAGGAAGGCAATCGCTTTGCCGTGCTGACCGACATCCTGGGTGACGAGGACCACCTCGGCGACATGGACTTCAAGGTGGCGGGC
>JACCEC010216756.1_pt1 | contig 15824 bp, 9 predicted proteins | sample 7450121 | NCBI WGS metagenome assembly JACCEC01 (sample SAMN15323455, study PRJNA562643) | freshwater metagenome | isolation source: river surface water | place: USA:Blue River Watershed | collected 2017-08-18 | reverse complement strand
TGGAAATACCTTTATACTATAAAACCAGCAGATATTATTAAATTTGAATCTACTAATTTTATACCAGTACCAACAAATTGGGAAACCAATTCCGAGTATGTTGATATAAAAAATAATGCTGTTACAAGTGGGCAGTTAAAAGTTGCTGTTATAAAAAATAGAGGTGTTGGTTTAGGCACTGCAAATAGATCATATACAAATGTTCCAATTTATGGAGATGGTTCTGGAGCTAAGGCAACAGTAACAATCAATAACAATTCAAAATTGGAAAATGTTACGATAACGAATGGTGGATCAAATTATACCTATGCTACTTTAGATTTAAGGTCTGCTGGAATTCCATTGGGATCAACACCTGCAGTCGTTGATGTTATAATTCCACCAAAAAATGGGCATGGTTATGATATATATCGTGAATTAGGAGCATATAATGTTGCTGTCTATGCGAGAATGGAAAATAGCGTAGATAATCCAGATTTTATTGTCGGAAATAAAATATCAAGGGTGGGAATTATAAAGGACCCACTTTCATATGATACAGATTCTATTTTAAATATAGACAAAGCAAGTGCTTGTTATGCATTAAAATTAGTTGGAATTGGTTATAGTCAAACCACATTTACTCCAAATTCATTAATAACTCAAACTATAGGAACTGGAATTACTGCAGTAGGAAGAGTTGTATCATATGATAAAGAGACTGGAGTTCTTAAGTATTGGCAAGACAGAAGTTTAGTTGGATTCAATACAGATAAAACCAAAAAAACAAATCCAGATTATGGATTTGTTTTAAGGCAATTTACTCCAGAGATATCTTCTGGTGGATCATTAAATATAATTGGTGGGAGTACTGTCTTAGGTATAGATACAGTCTTTACTGGTATCACAACCATAATAAATAATAAGACATACTATCTTGGTCAAAGCTTTTTTAACGGTGTATCTACTCCAGAAGTATCAAAGTATTCGGGAGATATTATATACGTTGATAACAGACCTTCCATAACTAGGTCAAAAAATCAAAAAGAAGACATCAAAGTAATTTTGCAATTCTAAAGAATTATGCCTCAGGATACTAATTTAGACGTTTCACCATATTTTGACGATTTTGATATAGAAAGTAATTATTTTAGATTCCTATTTAAGCCTGGAAGTCCCATTCAGGCTAGGGAATTGACTTCTTTGCAATCTGTTCTTCAAAATCAAATTGAAAAATTTGCAGATTCCATTTATAAAGATGGTGACGTTGTAATACCTGGGCAAATTAACCATTTAGAAAGATATCAAGCAGTAATAGTACAAGATTTATATTTTAACATTCCAGTTTTGTCCTACTTACCATACTTGGTAGGTAAAACTATTAGAGGACAAAATTCGGGAATAAGAGCAAGAGTATTAACTATATTAGGAGCAGATAACTCTGATATTGGATATAATACTCTATATGTGAATTTTTTAAGTTCAGATTATGCTAATAATTCATATGAAGGATTTATAAATGGTGAAGTTTTAATATTAGAGGATGGAATATCTGAGGAAAGTTCTTTAGGATCTGATACTATAGTTATCAGACCTGGAGAAGGATTTGCTATAACTGAATCCACAAATTGCAATGCTATTGGATCCGCAGTATCTATTACGGAAGGAATTTATTATATAAGAGGACATTTTGTTTATGTTTATGATGATCTGATTCTTCTTGATCAATATGTCAATAATGGAAGTTACAAAGTTGGTTTTAAAATAATTGAAACAATAGTAACTGCAGAAAATGATGCGGATTTATTAGATAATGCACAGGGTTATTCTAACTATGCTGCTCCTGGTGCAGATAGACTTAAAATAGAAGTATTTTTAACTAAAATACCATTAGAAGTAGAAAATCCATTAGATTTTATAGAGTTATTACAAGTAAGACAAGGCGTTTTAGTAAGTTTAAAGAAAGATCCCAAATATAGTGAGATAGCTAAAGAATTTGCGAGAAGAACTTACGATGAATCTGGCGATTATTACGTACAAACGCCTACAATTACAGTTAGAGATTCCCTTAATGATTTTATGGGGAATGAAGGATTATTCATTGAAGGACAAAGAACATACAATAACAATAATCCATCCAAAGATCTTGGAATATATCAATTATCAGCGTTAAAGGCACTGGTTCAAGGGTATTCAGTAGAAACAATTAGTCCAACATTTTTGGATTTTGAAAAACCAAGAAAAACAAATACTTTAGAATCGCAAGGTGTTAATTACGTAACAGGACCAACTTTTACTCTTAATAGAGTTGATGGAAATCCACTTTTAGGAATAACCACTTCTTATTATGTAAGTTTAAGAGATTCAAGAGTTGGAACATCTTTAATTGCATCTGGTAAAGAAATTGGTGTTGCTAGAGTATATGATTTTGCATTAGAAAGTGGTTCATATGATTCCCCAGTTCCAAATGCAAATGAGTGGGATTTGTCATTGTTTGATATTCAAACATATACAGAAATAACTTTAAATGAGCCAATAACTCTTACTAGACCAACTCACGTTAAAGGCAAATCAACAGGTTCTACAGGATATATCAGATATGATGTTACAAATTCACCAACTTTAACTGTATATAATACAAAAGGAAAATTTGCAAGTGGTGAAAAATTTATATTTGATGGGATAGAAAACACTAGAGTTGCTATTGCTATAACAGAATATAGTCTTGGTGATGTAAAATCTGTTTATGCTTCTGCTGTCGGCATTGGATTTACTTTCACAGCAGATGTAAAACAAAAAGCAGTTTATTCTGGAAACTATGCCTCAATAAGTGCATCTTCTGCTGGTGTAAGCACAATTACTTCTCCTGGAACAAAATTTGCAGAAATTGCTTCAGTTGGAGATATTGTTTCTTACAGTAATCCAGATTATTCGGATATTACATATTCAGTAGTAACTCAAGTAAATACAACTTCGTTAGTTATAGCAGGGGTAACAACAGTATCTGGGGTTTGCTCTGGCGCATTACCAACAAATGCTTTAAATATAAGTGATTTTAAAATATTAAAATCTGGATTACAAAGATCTACTGATAATAGTTTATATACAACTTTACCTAAAAAATATATATCTTCTGTAGATTTAAGCAAATCTTCTATAACAATAAGAAAGCAATTTGATGTCACAGTTTCATCAAATCAAACTCAAACAATATTAGCATCTCCTGGAGAGACATTTTTACCATTTGATGAAGAAAGATACTCATTATCAGTTAATGGTACAATACAACCATTATCGGAAGATAGATTAGTATTTTCAAATGGATCTACAGAACTGACAATTTATGGATTAAATTCAACTTCTGGATCTGGAAAATTAATTGCAACTTTAGTTGATAGTAATGTTACGGAGAAAGTAAAAAGAAGAAATAGAATTGAAATTATAAATGTAGATAAATCAAGTTACGAATATTCTGGAATAGGAACAAATACTTCAAATGATGGACTAACTTTTGGTAATTATGCGTATGGAACAAGAGTTCAGGATGAAGAGATATGCTTATTGCGTCCAGATGTAACAAAGATTTATGGAATTTATGAATCATCTTCAACATCTGATCCGATTCTCCCAAGAATTACGATTTCCGAATTAAATGGTCCAACTTCAAAGACTCTGGATCTACTTATAGGTGAAAAAATAATAGGTCAAAGTAGCAATTCTGTTGCAGTTTATTGTGAAAGAGTAAATGATTCTCAAATAACATTCACTAACTTGAATGGAAAATCTTTTGAACTTGGAGAACAAATAAAATTTGTAGAATCGGGAATTACAGGATTTGTATCAGAATTTATTCCTGGAGATAGGAATATTACAAATAATTTTATTTTTGATAATGGACAAAAAGATACAATTTATGATTATTCAAAAATAATAAGGAAATCTGGAGTTAAATCTCCTACCAGAAAAATTAAGGTTGTAATTGAATCTTCTTCAATACCATCTTCAGATACTGGTGATATTATTACTGCAAATTCATATTCACAATATGATTATTGCGATATTCCAAGTATAAATGGAATTAGAGTAAGTGATTTGATTGATATTAGACCAAGAGTTTCTAATATACAAGTTTCCACTTCAACTTATTCTCCATTTGAATTCTTTGGTAGAACTTTTAATTATGAAAATTCAAATAAAATACTAGCATCCGATGAATCTATAATTTTAGGTTTCTCATATTACTTGCCTAGAATAGATAAAATTTACATTACAAAAGAAGGAACAATACAATTAAGATCTGGAGATCCTGCAGATATACCAAGTCCTCCAATATCTATTGATAATGCTTTAGAAATTGCTACTATAAATGTACCTCCATATCTTTGTGATGTAAATGACGCCACAATTAATTTAACTGAACATAAAAGATATAGGATGTCCGATATAAGGACTCTTGAAAATAGAATTAAAAATCTTGAATATTATACATCATTAACTTTACTGGAAAGTGACACTTCCAATTTGCAAATACAAGATGCAAATGGTTTGAATAGATTTAAGTCTGGTTTCTTCGTAGATGATTTCAAATCTACTACATCACAAAGAAAAGTTACTTATGTAAAAAATAGCATAGATCCCAACAATTCGGAGTTACGTCCTGCACCATTTACTACATCTTTAGATTTGATAATAGGATCAAAATCTTTAGTCGGTATAGGATCTACCGTTGATCCAACTGTAGATATTTCTGCTGCCCAAGATTTATTAGCAAATAATGTAAGAAGATCGGGACAAATAATTACATTAGATTTTGATGAAGTTGAGGAATTAAAACAACCATATTCTACAAGAGTTGAAAACGTAGCTGCCTACAGAAGTCCATTCTATGGCGGAACTATTGAACTATATCCATCATCTGATGTTTGGGTAGATCAAGTGAGAATACAAGCAAATGTAACTTCAATACAAGGTAATTTAACTGAAACCAAATCTCAAATTTCCATTGGAGATTTAGATAAGCAAACTGGATTTAGTCCTGTTATTTGGGGCGCTTGGGAAACTGTTTGGACTGGTCAATTAAAAGATACTCAAACTAGAGTATTTGATGAAGGATTTTTAACATATCAAGAAGTTACAGATACAATAACTAGAACTGGAACTAAATCTAGAACTGGTGTAAGATCTATAACAAGAGAAAGTTTTGAAACAGTTTCCTATGGAGATAGAGTACTTAGTACTGAATTAACTCCATTCATGAGATCTAGAAATATTGAATTTACTGCAAAAAGATTAAAACCATCTACTAGAGTATATCCATTCTTTGATGGATCTAGAGTTTCGGAATACATAATTCCAAAATTACTTGAAATTACGATGGTTAGTGGAACATTTACGATTGGAGAAACGGTAATAGGAACTGTTTCAACTACAGAAGATAAATTTGCATCTTCAACTTTACCATCATTAGCAATTGATCCAAAAATTACATTTAGAGTTGCTACTCCAAATCATAAATATGGTCCATATAATGCTCCAACAGATATTTACAATTTTGATCCATATACAAGACTTAGCACTTTAGAAACTCAATATTCTAATACATCTTCACTATTAAATGTAGATACTTTTAGTTTATCTACACATGCTGTTGGATCATTCTATGGTTGGGTAAAATCTGGAATGAAACTTGTTGGGCAAACTAGTGGAGCTATAGCGACTATTAATGATGTTAAGTTAATTACAGATGATAAGGGAGTTGTTATTGGATCTTTCTGGATTCCAAATCCAAATGTACCATCATTCCCATCCTTTAAAACGGGAATAAAGGTATTTAAACTTACCAGTAGTGAAGATAATAGACAAGTTGAAGGAATAGCAAATACTGCAGCAGAAGAAAAATTCACCTCAGATGGTAGAGTTGATACTGTACAAGAAAATGTAATTTCAATACGAAATGTCAGACTTGAAACTCAAACTATAATTGATAATATTACAGTTTCTGAAAAACAAAATCCAGTAGTAACAAAAACTCTTATTGCTGATAGAACTCCTCCCCCACCACCACCAGTTCAAGATGGTCCAATACCAGTTTCAGATCCAGCTCAACCACCTCCACCTGGTGGCGGTGGCGGTTACGGAGGAGGAGGAGGGGATTATTCTCCAATAGATTATCCAATTCCAGAAACTCCAGAAACTCCAACATTTACTCCAACTGATACAACAGTTCCTCAAACTATAACTCCAACAAAAACGACCAAAAAACCAAATCCAAAAGATAAAGTTTCAGTTGGATTTATTAACAATTTTTCATCTCTCAGTAAAGGTATTACTGGAGTTCCCGCTGGAGGTTCAATTCCAGTAAATCTTGTAAATGGAAAAACATATGCTTGGTATGTTGCATTTAAAGGACAATCTGAAGCGAATAAAATTTTCAAACAAGCTGGAGTTAAAGTAACTTCTAATGATAAATATACTTCAGCCATAGGTGGAGTATTCCCAATAACTAAACAGGGAGCAAAAGATCTGAAAGTAACTAACAAACCAAAAGGAAATATAGTTACGGCTGGAAGTGGGTTAAAAATTATTGATGCAGTAACAAATTTAAATCCTAAAGGAAATATCCAAGATGTAACTAAAAGTTTGAAAAAACAAGGTTTTGGTGTGCAGCAAACTGGAGGATATAGTGTAGGCGGAGGAGCAAATATACAAATAAATCCAGCAGTATCTAAACCAAAACAAAATAACAATAACAATAATAAAGACAATAATAAAAATAATAATAAAAAGAAAAAATAAAATATGAATTAAAAACTAAATAATACACTAGGATTAGTATTAATTCCAATATACTGTATAAATCTTAAAAATGAAAATAACGGATCCATTAGCACAATCATTTTATGTTGAAGCAGAAAGTGGCATTTTTGTAACTTCTGTTGATTTGTATTTCTATACTAAAGATACTCAACTACCAGTTACTGTTCAGTTGAGACCTGTAAAATATGGAAATCCAACTTCAGAAGTATATCCCTTTAGTGAAGTTGTTCTAGATCCTTCTCAAGTGCTAACTTCTGAAGATGGAAATATCCCAACTAGGGTAAATTTTAAATCTCCAGTTTATCTTTCTGGATCCGAATTTCATGCTATTGCTGTTTTATCATCTTCTACAGATTATTCTGTTTGGATTTCAAGAATTGGAGAATTTGATACAAATCCTGGAACTAGCTTAGAATCACAAAGAGTTTTAGTTAGCAAACAACCTTTATCTGGGTCATTTTTCAAATCTCAAAATGGATCCACTTGGACTGCGAGCCAATATGAAGATTTGAAATTTACTTTATATAGAGCAAACTTTAAAGGAAATGGAAACATAAACTTTTATAATTCAGAATTAAGAGAAGGGAATGACCAAATCGCAACTCTTCCAAGAGATCCTTTGATCTTATCTTCAAGAAAAATTAGAGTTGGATTGGGAACTACATTAGCAGAATCGGAATTGCCAAGTGTAGGAAATAAAATAATTCAGTCAGGAAACTCTTCTTACGGAACTTTTGTTGGATATGCTGGATCTGGAGTAGGAAATCTTAATATTATAAATGCTGGTATTGGATATACTCCATCATCTTCAACGATGCTATTTACTGATGTAAATTTAACTTCAGTAACTGGAGATGGAACTGGAGCTACAGCAAATATAACAATCACTAATGGGGTTGCTGTCGCTGCAACATTTAGTGATGGTGGTTCTGGATACAAGATAGGTGATGTTTTAACTGCTCCTATTGTTGGAATATCGTCTTTGGGTAGAAACTTAAGATTATCGGTAACTTCACTTTCTGGAATAAATGAAATATTGATAGATCAGGTTCAAGGAGATTTTGAAACTGGGGTTGGAAAAACTATTAGATATATTAATAATATTGGTATTACATCAGATTTACAAGGAATTGGTAAAAATGTTTTAGCAAATAATATAACTACTATTTCGGATGGTCTTCATATACAAGTAAAACACAGAAATCATGGAATGCATTTTTCAACTAATAAAGTTGAATTAGCAGACATTGAACCAGATTTAAGTCCAGTTAAATTAACATCAGCATTATCTGCTACTTCAAATAATTCTATAGATGTTTCTAGTATAAGTGGATTCCAATCATTTGAAAATGTTGGTGTCGGGACAACAAATCCTGGTTATGCTTTAATTGGAGATGAAATTATTTCTTATACTGGAACTGTTTCTGGAGCACTTCCACAATTAATCGGAATAACAAGAGGTATTGATGGGACAAAATCTTTAGATTATCCTTCTGGGACTTCAATATACAAATATGAGTTAGGATCAGTTTCATTGAGAAGAATTAATAAAACTCATAACTTAATAGACACTACTGTAAATGATCCTATAGATTTAGATTATTATACTATAAAAATTGACCCATCTTCTAATGGAGTGAATAGATCTGTAGGAACTTATTATCCAAAATTATATTTAAATCAAGAAAAATCTTGTGGTGGATCAATTATAAAAGCAACTCAAAATATACAATACGAAATATTGACTCCTGTTATTCAGACTTTAAATTTAGTCGGAACTAATATTAATGCATCGGCAAGAACTGTTTCAGGAACAAGTGTAGATGGAACAGAAGCATCATTTTCTGACAAAGGATTTGAAACTGTCAATTTAAATACTTCTAATTATTTTTCTTCACCTAGATTAATTTGTTCCAGAATAAATGAAGTTGAAAAATTATCTAATATGCCTGGAAATAAATCATTAACTATGAATTTGGAATTAAATACCACAAATTCATATATTTCTCCAGTTGTAGATTTAGATAGAACTTCTGTTATTCTTACAACTAATAGAATTAATAATCCAATTCAAAATTATGTAACAGATAATAGAGTCGCTTCTTTAGAAACTGATCCTTCAGCATTTGTATATGCTACGAATGCAATTTCTTTGGAGACGCCAGCAACTTCTATTAAAGTAATAGTCGCTGCTTATGTAAATACATATAGTGACGTTAGAGCATTTTTCTCTTTATTGAATGATCCAGAAGAGCAACCAATTTATTATCCATTTCCTGGATATGACAATTTAACTGCAGATGGGACAATTATAGATTTGTCTGCAAATAATGGAAAACCAGATAAATTATATTCTAAGGTAGATTCACTTGGATTTAATTCTTCTGATTTAACTTATACGGACCTAGAATTTACTATAGATTCTCTACCACCATTTAGATATTTTAGTATAAAATTGAATGGAACTTCAACTACTCAGGCATATCCACCAAGATTTAAACAACTTAGAGTTATTGCATTAGCATAAAATGGAAATTCATAAAGTTGAAGGGCACCCAAATTATATAAGGGACAACAGCACTAAAGCAGTTATTAATACTGATATTAATGAATATAAAAATTATATTTTAGCAAGAGAATCTAAAATAAAAGAGCAAGAAAGAATTGAAAACATAGAAAATGAAATAAAACAATTAAAAGAATCTATCAAATCTATTATGGAGATTATCTCAAAATGAATCCAAATGACATTAGTTTAGAGAATATTGGTAAAATGTTTGAGTATGAGAAAATCTCAAGAGAAATAGATAGTATTAGTGATATTGATCAATTAAAAAATATAACTAAATCTTACATTAAATTATACTTTAAACAACAAGAAGTTATATCAGAACTATAATGGCACAACCATCTACAAGACAAGAACTTATTGATTACTGCCTTAGAAAGCTTGGTGCTCCAGTATTGGAAATCAATGTCGCTCAAGAACAAATTGAAGACCTTGTAGATGATGCAGTTCAGTTCTTTCAAGAAAGACACTTTGATGGAGTTTATCAAACATACTTAAAGTATCAAGTTACTCAAGAAGATATAGATAGAGGAAAAGCAAAAGGTATCAATGGAGTGGGAGTTGCATCAACTTCAGCAACATCTTCCGTTGGAACTTTTAATTTTTATGAAAATAGCAATTATTTACAAGTTCCTCCACATGTAATAGGAGTAAACAAAATAATGCAATTTGAGGGGTCAAATTCAATCTCAAGTGGAATGTTTAGTATCAAATATCAGTTATTTTTGAATGATATTTATTATTGGGGTTCTACGGAACTTTTAACCTATGCTATGGTCAAAACGTATTTGGAAGATATAAACTTTCTTTTGACAACCCAAAAGCAGATTAGATTTAATAAAAGACAAGATAGATTATATCTTGACATTGATTGGTCTAGTTTAAAAGTAGGAGAATATATTATAATAGATTGTTATAGAATGTTGGATCCATCAGATTATGGAAGAGTTTGGAATGATTCATTTTTGAAGCAATATCTAACTGCACTAATAAAAAGGCAGTGGGGGCAGAATTTGATTAAGTTCCAAGGAGTAAAACTTCCTGGTGGAGTAGAGCTTAATGGAAGACAAATATATGATGATGGGCAGAAAGATATTGATTCTATTATGGATAAGATGTCTTCTACTTATGAACTTCCACCATTAGATATGATCGGATAGTAATATGTTAAATCCATTTTTTATCCAGGGTTCTAAAGGAGAACAGAATTTAGTTCAAGATTTAATAAATGAATCTATACAGATTCATGGAGTAGAAGTATATTATATCCCAAGATCATATGTTACCACAAAATCTATAATTAGGGAAGTTATTGAATCCAAATTTAATAATGCATATCCTTTAGAGGCATATGTAGATTCTTATGAAGGATATGGAGGGCAGGGAACTATCCTTTCAAAATTTGGAATTCAAGAATTAGATGATTTAAACTTAATCGTATCAAAGGAAAGATTTGAATTATATATAACTCCTTTGATAAGAAATACAGATAATTATAAACTATCATCGAGACCTAAAGAAGGCGATTTAATTTATTTTCCTTTAGGAGATAGATTATTTGAAATTAATTATGTTGAACATGAAAAACCATTCTATCAACTACAAAAAAATTATGTTTATGAATTGAGATGTCAATTATTTAGATATGAGGATGAAATTGTTGATACTGGAATTGAAAATATAGATGATAATGTAGAAAACTCGGGATATATTCAAACTTTTACTATGATTGGAATTGGATCTACTGCAACTGCTGTAGTATCAACTTTGAATGGTGGAGTTAGATTTATTGATGTAATTAATAGAGGATCGGGATATACAACCTCTCCAAATGTTGCTATATCTTCTTCTCCATCTATTAATGGAACTGCGGTTGGTATTGCATCTATGATTGGAGGAATCGTAGATATATGTGAGCCCGATGGAACATTATTGAGAGTTCAAGCAGTTACTATATCTAGATCTGGATATGGTTATACAACTCCACCAAAAGTTTCCTTTACTGGAGGTGGAGGAGTTGGAGCTGCAGCAACAGCAATAATTGAGGATGGAGTAATTGGTATTATTACTGTAACATCTGGTGGATCTGGATATGCAACTCCTCCAGAAATAACCTTCAATACTGCTGTAATAGGTAATACCGCAAAAGCAGTTGCAATCGTAGAAAATGGAAGTATATCTGAGATACGGATATTAGATGGAGGAAAGGGATATAATTCTGCTCCAAATTATATTCAACCAGTTATTACAATTGGACCTCCAGTTCAAGTTGGATTTGGTACATATATTAATAATGAAATAGTTGTAGGAAGTGCAACAAGCTTTAGAGCAAGAGTAAAGACTTGGAATGCATATACTAGAAAATTGGAACTATCAAACATTAATGGATCCTTTAGGAAAGGAGAAGATTTAATAGGACAAGAATCTGGAGCAACGTATAGAATAGAATCAATTAACGTGAATGATATAAATGATCCATATGCACAAAATGATGAGATACAAATAGAAGCGAGTTCTATTATTGATTTTAGTGAGAGAAATCCATTTGGAATGGTTTAAAAAATTTTTTTATTAAATAGTTAAACTACAAATTTAAAACATGTTTGAATATTTTTATCACGAAATATTAAGAAGAACTATAATTTCTTTTGGTACTCTTTTTAATAATATATCAATTCAACATAAAAATGATTCTGGAGATATTACATCCATAATTAAGGTTCCTTTGGCTTATGGTCCAACACAAAAATTCTTGGCAAGATTAGAACAAGAACCCGATTTGAATAAACCAATTCAAATTACTTTACCAAGAATGTCATTTGAATTTGTTGGATTGAACTACGATAATTCTAGAAAAGTTACTACTACTCAAACTTTTTTCTCTAAGAATTCAAACTCCGAATTAAAAAGATCATATATGCCAGTTCCATATAATATGGAATTTGAACTTAGCATAATGACTAAACAAAATGATGATATGCTACAAATAGTTGAACAGATATTACCATACTTTCAACCAGGATTTACTTTAACTGTTGATTTAGTAGATCAGATAGGAGAAAAAAGAGATATTCCAGTAATATTGAACAACCTCAATATGGAAGATGATTATGAAGGTGATTTTTCTACAAGAAGAGCTTTAGTATATACACTAAGTTTTACAGCAAAGACGTATCTTTTTGGTCCAATATCAGATACAAATATATCCAAAGACATTATCAGAAAAGTTTCTATTGGGTATGTTTCTGGAGACACATCCACTACTGCTAAGAGAGAAGTAACTTATTCAACTGAACCAGTAGCAACTAAGAGTTATCTTAATGTTATTGCTGCAACATTAACTACAGATGTAGAAATATTAGATACAACATTTACAATTAGTGATACTTCACAATTAAGTGTTGGATCATATATAACGATAAACGATGAAACTATACAAGTTAAATCTATTGATGGAAATGAAATAAAAGTTTCTAGAGGATCATATGGTACGGCAATTTCGCAACATGTTTCTGGGACTGATATTAAATTAATAACTTCAGATGATAATAAGCAAATAAATCCTGGAGATGATTTTGGATTCGGAGATTCATTCTTTTAAATATGAAAATGACAAAAAAATATGACAAACTAAATGATGTTTTTAATGTATCTTCCGAAATAGTAGAAGATTCCATTGAAATATCCAATAAACCCGAAGTTGAAATTAAAGAACCTGATTCATCTTTAAAAAAAGATGATATAAAAAAAGATTATGAATATACAAGGGGGAATCTATATTCAATTATAGAAAAGGGACAAGAAGCAATAAATGGAATTTTAGAATTAGCGCAAGAAACTGAACAAGCAAGAGCATATGAAGTTGCTGGTCAATTAATAAAAAATGTAGCAGATGCTACAGATAAATTAATGGATCTACAAAAGAAATTGAAGGACATAGAAGAAATTAAGCAACCAAATGGACCAACAAATGTAACAAATGCACTTTTTGTTGGTTCCACTGCCGAATTATCAAAATTATTAAAGGCACAAAAACAAAAAGATCAATAAATATAATTATCTAATATAGTTTTTAATGAAAGGTCTCAAGAAACATAAAACAGTTGAACAAATTGCAAAGAAGCATCGTTTAGATGTTTCTTTTATACAAAAGCAACTTGATATGGGTGAGCCTATTGAACATGAGCATACAAAAGACCATGACTTAGCAAGAGATATTGCCCTTCAACATCTAGACGAAATTCCCGATTACTATACACGTTTAAAGAAAATGGAAGCATCAGCAAAGAAACAACATAAAAAATTTAAAGATGTAAAAGAAAATGTTTCTATTGAAGATATGTTTGGTAATACTTTTGCTGAGGTAATAGATTTAATTCAGGCAGAAAAACTCAAAGAATCCGAAGAAACAAGATATTGCCCACTGTGTGACAAAAAAGAGAAAAGATCTGAATGTTCTTATGGTGAAAAGGCATGGGATAAAGTTTCAATTAAAGATGAAGAATATTCAATGGCAAGATCTGAACTAAAAACGATTTCAGATGCTGTTAAGAGATTGCAAAATAAAGTAGGAAAGAGTGAAGGAAATTTAGAAGCGTGGGTTCAATCAAAAATTACTAAAGCGGCAGATTATATTGACACTGCAGCGGATTATATTGCAAGTGGAGAAATGGAAGAATCAGTGACAGTAAGAAAAGGCATTCTACCTTTAAAAAATACCCAAATAAAAAGATCGACTGGTGCAGGTGCTTTATCACCAGAAGCAGCAAAAGAATTGGGAGATAAGGCAGTAGAATTGAGAAAAAAGAAACTGGCACAAACAGAACTTCCAAAAATTAACAAAGAAGAAACAACTTCACTTGTAGATAAAATTATTTCAGAAGAAGAGCAAATTTTGAATACTAAAACACATAAAGTATCAGAAAGTTTAAAAGAAGCAACAAGACTTCAAGCGGAAACGGGAAATATTATTTCAGTAACTCTCTCATGGAGAGGTAAATACTATTCCATTACAATGTTTTTCCCACAAACAAAACTTCCAAATAGAAGTGATATTAATTCTGAAATTAATAAGATTTATCCTGGATCTAAAGTTATTCACCATTCAGTATCGGAACTTCCAAGCAATAGTCCTCTAATTAGAGTTACATCTGGAAGCTATGCTAAACCAGGACCATCAAAAAATTATGTAAAGCCTATGGGTGAGGAAATGGAAATTGAAGAAAAAATTGACGTTAGAAAGCAATCTTCAAAGAGAAAATCATTAGGTAGAGGTTCCAGTATTAATCCAGATGCAAAACGAACTGGATATGAATCTCCAGCAGAATTTAGAAGAACTGAAAGAGAACTTGCTCCATATCAAAATCAAAAAGAAGAGGTTGAAATATCAGAGGCAAAAAAGTCTGAAATGAAGTGCAATAAGCCAAAAGCAGAAGCACATGGTTCAGGTGAAACTGGAAAATCGCATGTCGTAAAGGCATGTGAAGGCGGAAAAGAAAAACTTATTCGTTTTGGGCAACTTGGAGTAAAAGGTTCTCCAAAGAAAAAAGGAGAGTCTAAAGAATATGCAAGTCGTCGTCATAGATTTAAGACCAGACACGCAAAGAATATTGCAAAAGGTAAAATGAGTGCTGCGTATTGGGCAAATAAAGTTAAGTGGTAAATTAAATTAAGATCATTATGGCTGAACATTATCTTGGTAATCCTTTATTAAAAAAAGCGAATACTGTTGTTGAATTTACTGAAGAGCAAGTTTTAGAATTTGCAAGATGTCAGGATGATCCAATATATTTTGCAAAAAATTATATCCAGATTGTTACTCTTGATTATGGTTTGCAACCTTTTAAACCATATAAATTTCAAGAATTGATGATTGATAGATTTCATAATCATAGATTTAATATTTGCAAATTACCTCGTCAGTCTGGTAAATCAACAATTGTAGTTTCTTATCTTTTGCATTATGCGATTTTTAATGACAACGTTAATATTGCAATCCTTGCAAACAAGGCATCTACTGCAAAAGACCTCTTAGACCGCCTTCAGACCGCTTACGAGAACCTCCCAAAGTGGTTACAACAAGGTGTGATGACATGGAACAAAGCATCACTGGAGTTAGAAAATGGTTCAAAAATTATTGCTGCTTCTACTAGCGCCTCTGCGGTACGCGGTGGCTCTTATAATATTATATTCCTGGACGAATTTGCGTTTATTCCTAACCACATTGCTGATCAGTTTTTCAGTTCTGTTTATCCTACTATTTCATCTGGTAAAAATACCAAAGTAATTATTGTTTCTACCCCACATGGGATGAATCATTTTTATAAAATTTGGCATGATGCTGAAAGAAGTAAAAATGAATACATTCCAACAGATGTTCATTGGTCTGAAGTTCCTGGTAGAGATGAAAAGTGGAAAGAGCAGACAATAGCAAACACTTCTGAACAGCAGTTTAGAGTTG